>JAEIGA010000623.1_pt1 | contig 52583 bp, 51 predicted proteins | sample 9270691 | NCBI WGS metagenome assembly JAEIGA01 (sample SAMN17057246, study PRJNA624740) | gut metagenome | biome: biome; isolation source: fecal sample | host: Bos grunniens | place: China: Xizang | collected 2019 | reverse complement strand
TTCTTAAAATTATTAAATCCTGTTGCTCCACATATTACAGAAGAATTATGGACAACCGTTTTAAAACATAACGAATTAATCGTTTATGAAAAATGGCCTGAGTTTGATTTAGCAAAAACAGTTAATAACGAAGTTACAGTAGTTGTTCAAATTAATGGAAAACTTCGCGATAAATTATTAGTAGCTGTTGATACATCTAAAGAAGAACTTGAAAAAGGAGCTTTAGAACTTCCAAGAATTAAAGAATTATTAACTGGATTAACAATTAGAAAAATTATTGTTGTTCCAAATAAACTTGTAAACATTGTAGCAAACTAAAAGACAAGTTAATCTTGTCTTTTTTATAAGAAGGGGTTTTATACATATTTAAAATTTTAATTGGATTCTTAGTAGGTCAAATACTATATTTATTAATTAAAGTATTTATTAAAAAAGAAAAATCTGATTGTATTTTATTTAATTATAATGAGTATACTAAATTATATGTAGAGATTTTCTCAATATTAAATGCTATTATTTCATTAAAAACTTTTGATGTGAATAATATTATTAAGTTTATTGTATTGTCTACATTTATAATAATTGTGTTTGTTGATTTAAAGGAAATGATAATTCCTGATACATTAATTGTATTTAATTTAGTGATCATTATTATTTATTATGTTTTATACAATAATGCAATCTTTATTTATCAACCGTTCAATTCATTTGAAATCATTTGTGCAATTTGTTTTGTATTAATGTTTTTAACGGCTGTTATATTTGTACATATTGTATATAAAAAAGAAATCATGGGTTATGGAGATATCAAACTGATCTTCGTTATGGGACTAATGATAGGAATAACTAAACTTTTATATGGTATTTTTATTAGTAGTTTAGTTGCATTAATTATTGAAATGATTAAAAAACGAAAAAAATCGGTTGCTTTCCCTTTTGGACCTTATTTGATTTTAGGATTTATTATTATTAATTTATTATAAGTAAAGGAGAAAATTATGTTTTTAGCGATTAACTGGAATGAATTATGGAATACAGTTAAATCTTGGTTATTAGGTACTGGTATTCCTGCTGCTATTCGTTTAATTATTGGCTTAGTCGTAATGTTTATTGTATTTAAAATTATAAACATTATCTTTAATAGACTACAAAAGAAATTGAAAAAAGAAAATGCTGATAAAACTGTTTCAATTGTACTAGTTAAGTTTTTGAGAAAAGCATTGAAAGTATTAGTTTTTGTTGTATTTTTAGGTTTTGTTGGTGTTGATACGGCATCAATTGGAGCATTAGTTGCATCTGCGGGTGTTACAATTGGTTTAGCACTACAAGGTGGTTTATCAAATATTGCAGGTGGTATTATTATTTTACTTATGAGACCATTTAGAATTGATGATTATATTAAAGGACAAGGTGAAGAAGGTACAGTTGAGGATATTAAATTATTCTATACAACATTAAGAACACCTGATAACAAAGTAATCATGGTACCAAATGGTGCTTTAGCAAATGGTAATATTACAAACTATAGTTTAAAAGATTTAAGACGTGTGGATTTAACATTTACAATTGCTTATGAATCTGATTATTACAAAGCCAATAAAATTATTGTTGATTGTGTAAATGAACATCCATTAATTTTAAAAGATAAAGAACCATTTATTAGACTTTCAGAACATGCTTCAAGTGGAATTGTTATTGCTTGTAAATCATGGGTTAATAACGGTGATTACTGGACTGTTTATTTTGATTTATTAGAAAACGTTAAGAACAAGTTTGATGAAGCTGGTATTGTAATTCCATATCAACAACTTGATGTTCACGTTAAAAATGATTAATCAAGATCTTCACTACCAATAAAACTAGTAGGATCATTTATTATTGTTTGAAATCTGATGATTGTTGATACAGTTGATAAAACATTTGATGATAAATAAGCTTTATTTTCAGATGATGGTATTGATTGATATTCGTCATAAGATAATATAAGGAATATAATTATTCCAATTAATTGAAGAGAAACTGCAAATTTTGCAGTTTTTTTTATTTCTGGATTATTTGTATTGTTTATTATTGAATCTTTAATGTCTAAAGTGGCTTTAATAGATACAATATTGGATAACAAGAATAATACAGATGCAAATAATTGTAAATCAATATTTTCTAAATTATTTATATCTTGAATAGCCATTAGATCACCTTTTGTAATTATATGCATAATGAAAATTTATATTGCAAAAATTATTGTTAATTTAGCATAATTATGTTATAATATATTGAAATATATAGAAAGGAAAAACTCAAATATGTCATTTACTGCTTTTAATCACAGCGTTAGTGTTGTAGGCTTTGAACGTAACAAGACTAAATATTGTATGACTTGTGCATGGTGTATGCAAGCTGATTACAATAAAGTTTTATTATTACTTGGTGCTCAAAGTGTTACTGGATCTAAGATTATGAAAGGTGATATCATTGGTGTTAGTGCGTTAAGCAAATATCAAAAAGATATTGCATTACAACTTGGAGAAAATCATTCAGATGAAACAAATAAGCTAGAAGGCATTCAATATAATGTATCAGATGATGCTATTTTCATTCTTAATGCTGCTAGATTAATGAAAGTTAGAGTAATTGAGGTATTACATTTAAAGGGAATTGAAGAAGATAATTTAGTGTATGGCGAAATTATCGAAAAAGTTGAAACTGTATTCCCATTTTTAAATATGAGCGATATTTAATATGAAAAAAATATTTTTATTATTAATTTTGTTTTGTTCAATGTTTTTAACTATTAGTTGTAAAAAGAATGTTGAAAAAGTTACGATTATATTAACTGATGGTCGTGAAATTAGATTAGAATTATATCCTGATGTAGCACCTATTAGTGTAGAAAATTTCTTAAATCTTGTTGATCAAAAATTTTATGATGGTACAATTTTTCACCGCGTTATCAAAGATTTTATGATTCAAACAGGTGGCTATTATGTAAGTAATGGAAGAATTGCCGAGAAACCTACAGTTCCTTCAATTAAAGGAGAATTTTCATCAAATGGTGTTGTAAATAGTTTAAGACATAAAGCTGGGGTTATTTCAATGGCAAGAACAAATGAAAAAGATAGTGCATCAAGTGAGTTTTTCATTTGCTCAGCAACTAGCCCTCATTTAGATGGAGAATATGCAGCATTTGGTAAAGTTCGCGACAATAAAAGTTTGAAAGTAGTTAAACAAATAAGTTATGTTCAAACAAGAAAATACGATAATGCCTTTACTGATTTACCGGTTGAGACAATCACTATAAAAACAATTATTAGAGGTTAATATGAAAAAATTGTTTTCAAGTTTATTACTAGTTATTTTGTTTTTCATGGTAACAAGTTGTAGTAAAAAATACACAATTTCATATTATGTAGATAACGATTTATATCATGTTCAAGAAAATCAAAGTAATGATGAAATTAATCTTTTAACGGATATTTCCAAAGAAGGTTATATTTTTGAAGGATGGACATTAAAAGATGGAACTTTGTTTAACGAAAAAAATATGCCGAAAAAGAATATTGAATTATATGCAAAATTTACAATTGAGGAGGATGAAAACGTGGAAAAAATAGTAATTAATTTAGAAGATGGTCGTAAAATTTATTTAGATTTATATAAAGATGTTGCACCTATCACAGTTGAAAACTTTATGAAGTTAATAGATATGAATTATTTTGCAGGTACAATCTTCCACCGTGTTATTAAAGATTTTATGATTCAAGGTGGTGGATATGGTATCAAAAATAATACTATTGTTGATATGCCAAATGTTCCAACTATTAAAGGAGAATTTGCTTCAAACGGTGTTCAAAATGATTTAAAACATGTTCCAGGTGTTATTTCAATGGCTAGAACAAATGACAAAAATAGTGCAACAAGTCAATTCTTTATTTGCTCAGCAACAAGTCCACATTTAGATGGAGAATACGCTGCATTTGGTAAAGTAAGTGATGAAGATAGTTTAAAAGTTGTTATGGATATTAGCAATGTTCGTACTGGTTATTTAAATCCAATGTTTGCTGATTTCCCATATAACCCAATTATTATAACTTCGATAGAAAGAGCATAGTGTAGGAAAAAATTATTAAACAAAGAAAGGATAAAAACATGAAAAAAATTATTTTAACATTATTTTTAGTGCTTAGTATGTCATTTGTTTTTGGATGTCAACCTCCACAAAATAACGGCAATAATACAACTAAAAAGTATGCTTTATCATTTTACAATGGTGAAGAATTAATCGAATCATTAGAATTAGAAAGTGGCGCTGAAATTGAATTAATCGAAGCACCAGTTGTTGAAGGGTATGAATTTGTAGGTTGGTTTGATGCTGAGGGTGAAGCATTTGAACTTACAGAAATGCCTGCTGAAGATGTTGATGTATATGCAAAATATGAAGAAAAAGAACCAGAGGTTCAAAAATATACATACAAATTTGTAGATTATGATGGTACTGTTTTATTAGAACGTAAAGTAGTTGAAGGATCTAAAGTTTATGCTCCATCTTCTCCAAAACGTGATAAGGAAGGGGTTATTTCTTATAAATTTGACGGTTGGGTTGATGCTGAAGGTAACAAAGTAGATTTCCCATATACTATGGGAGCTGAAGAAGTTGTATTCACAGCTACTTACACTTCAAGAGAAGTGGTTGTTGTAAAATACGAAATTGATGGTGGTAACTGGTCTTATTATGGTTATGCTGATGTAGTTAAAGATTTATTAAATGATTATAATAAATTTGGTGGAACATCATATACAACTGACACATTACCAACAGGAGCTTGGGTTTGTACAAACTTCCATAGTTTCTTATATTCAGGAACAAATTTAGAAAAATGGAGTTGGCTTGTTGATTATTTAACATCTACATGTAGTTCTCAAAACTATAAAGCATTTAGTAATATTAAAAAATGCAAAAGTGCAAGTGAATTAAATGCTTTAGATGAAAATTATAAATATTCTATTTCTTATGAATTTAGAGCATTTATTATTGGTGGAATTGTAGATGCTAATGCAAGCTATCCATCATCTGATTATTCTTTATATGAATTACAAAATAATTTCTGGGAATATTATCATGAATTTATTAAAGATACTTTAACAGTTGAATACGAACCAAATAAAGTTATTACTTTAAAAAATGCTTATAAAGCAGATCATGAATTTGCTGGTTGGTATGACAATCCTGAATTTACAGGAAATCCAATTAAATCTATTAAATTAACTGGTGATGTTACACTTTATGCTAAATTTGATATTCCAAATCCAGTAAGTGAAATTAAAGTTAACAATATGGTAACTGAACTTTCAAGATATGAAACATTACAATTAGAATGGGAAGTATTACCAAGTAATGCTGGAAATAAAAAATTAAAATTCACTTCATCTAATCCAGATGTATTAACTATAACTCAATCTGGTTTAATGACTGCAATCAGCAATGGTACTGCAAAAATTACTATTAGCTCTATTTTAACTCCAAGTACAAAAGTAGAATTTGAAGTTCTAGTTTACACTCCTAACCGTATTGAAGTTGAAATGGAATCATCTACTGCATATGTAGGAGAAGAATTAGTAATTAATCCATCATTTGTTGGAAAAAATGGTTCTAACGAAGGATCATTTGGTTACGAATCTTCAAATCCAGCAGTAGCAAGTGTTGATGCATCAGGTGTTGTTACTGGTATTTCTGCTGGTAATGCTGAAATCATTATTACAGAATTAAATACAGGAACAACATTAAATGTTGGTGTTACAATTTTAGAAACTGAAATTTCTGATATTTTAGAATTACTTTTAAATTCACACGAATCTAATGTATTTGTGCGTAATGATTTACCAATTGGTGCTGGTAGTCCTGCTTACTATACTGATGTAATTGGAAGTGTAAATAAAATTTTATTTAATAATCCATTACAAATTGATACAAGCAAAGCTGCAGAAGGTGATGCAACTGGAAACTATTATACACAACGTACTGTAGAATTCATTACTGTTCACTATACAGGTAATATGAGTGCTGGTGCAGATGCTTTAGCAAATGCAAATTATTTTGTTACAAAATCAGCTGGAGTATCAATCCACTACACAACTGGTAATGATGGTGTTTACCAATGTTTAGGTCTTGATAAAGGTGCTTGGCATGCTGGTGATGCTGGTTCTATTTCAGAAGTTGGACATTTTGAATGGTTCCCTACTGGTGTTGCATACGATGGCGTTGATTTATTAAATGTTAAGTGGAGCGCATCAGATGATTTCTATTTTGAAATCAATGGTAAGAAAACTTCTGTTAAATTACCATCAACTTATGATTACAAGTCAAGACATACTGATCATATTTACAATGCTGATGGAACTATTAGTTCTCAACCAGGATGCAGTTCTAGATTCTCAGCAAGAACTCCTGAATCATTCTTCAATGATCATGGATTCGCTGTTAAAGTAGTAAATGGTGAGTACTATATGGGTAAAACTTGGTGGTGCTATAGCCAAGTATCTGAAGGTAGAATTTGTTCTAATGGTGGTAACTATAACTCAATCGGTATTGAATCATGTGTAAATAAAGGTTCTGACCTTTGGTATACATGGCAAAAAACTGCTCAATTAGTTGCTAAATTAATGCAAGATTTCAATTTAAGTATTGAAAGAGTTAAAGGACATACTTTCTACACTGCAAAAGATTGTCCACAACCAATGCTTGAAAATGATCTTGAAATTTGGTATGAATTCGTTGAACTTGTACAAGCTGAATATGATTTATTAACTAAATTTAATGATTATAACATCACAGTTGTATCTAATAATCCTGAAATTGTTAATCATAGAGGTCGTGTAATTAATCGTCCTTACTTAACAACTTCAGTAAGTTACACAGTTACTATTGAAAAAGATGGTAATGTTCAAACTATTACTTTATATTCACTTGTAGAAGGTAAATATAACAATTAATAATTAATGGGATTAGCAAATGCTAATCCCATTTTGTAATATAAAAAAGGCGAATTAAATTCGCCTTTTATTCATTATATTATATGGTGTGCCTAGAAGGAATCGAACCTTCAACACAAGAATCGGAATCTTGTATTATATCCATTTAACTATAGGCACATTTGCTATATATTATCATAAATAACAAAAAAATGCAAATTTTGAATAAAATTATGTTCATTATTTTAGATTATGTTTTATTTGTAATTTTTAATAAAATATGGTATAATAAGAAATGATAAAAACATAGGAAGTGAAATATGAGTACTATAAAAGAAAATCTAGAAAAAGTAAGAGAAACGTTAAAAGAATATCCCGATGTTCGAATTGTTGCTGCAACAAAATATGTTGATGCAGATAAAGCAAAAGAATTAATAGATTGTGGAATTACAGATTTAGGAGAAAACAGAACAGATGCTTTCTTAGAAAAATATGAAATACTAAAAGATGAAAATGTAAATTGGCATTTCTTTGGTGTTTTACAAGCAAGAAAAGTTCGTTCTGTAATTGATAAAATTGATTATTTACATTCACTTGATAGTTTATCTTTAGCAAGTGAAATTAGTAAAAGAAGAAAAACACCTTTAAAGTGTTTTGTACAAGTAAATGTATCAAATGATCCTAATAAATCAGGTATTGATGAATCTAAAGTAATACCATTTATTAAATCACTTGCTAAATATCCTAATATTGAAGTTGTAGGTTTAATGACAATCACTAAACTAACTTTCTATGAAGAATTGTTAGATGAATATTTTAGAACAATGAAAGAATTACAAGAAGAAGTTCAATCATTAGAATTACCTTATGCTCCATGTACTGAATTATCTATGGGGATGAGCAATGATTATGAAATCGCTGTAAAAAATGGTGCTACAATGATTAGACTTGGAAGAGTATTATATAATTAGGAGTTTACTATGCGCAAGAAAGAAAAAGAATTTAAAAGTCCTTTAACAGCATTTCAATTATTAGAAAGAATTATTGTTAAAGATAGCGTACAATTATTAGATATAGCAAATTTATTAAAAAGTGGTAAACCAGTTTTATTAAGTTTTGAACTTATGGATGTCCAAGAAGCAAACAAAATGATTGGATTCTTATCAGGTGTTGTTTATGCTTTAGAAGGTCAAACACATTTTACTGGTGATAAAACACTATTATTTGGTTCTAAAGAAAATTATGAAGATGGTACTTTAGACAAATTTGTTAAAGAGAGAAACAATTAATGAAAGATGCATTAGCAATTTTATACCATATTCTTAATATTTATTATTACTTTATGATAGTTGTAATAATAATGTCATGGGTTCCAGATATTCACAATAAGAGATGGTATGTAGGTATGCGCAAAGTAAGTGACGTATATTTAGGTAGATTTAGGGGTTGGTTTAGTTTTAATATGATAGACTTTACACCTGCTATTGGTTTAATAATATATGATTTAGCTTTGTTTTTTTTAAGATATGTAATTACTATAATATAGAGGAATAGATTATGAAAAATTATAAAGATACTTTATTAATGATGCAAACTGAATTTCCAATGCGTGGAGATTTAGGAAAAAAAGAACCTGAAATTCAAAAATTTTGGGAAGAATTAAATGTTTACGAACAAAGATTAGCTAAAAATGCTAACAATGAGGCTTTCTATTTACATGATGGTCCACCATATGCTAATGGTAAGATCCATGTAGGTCATGCTTTAAATAAAACATTAAAAGATTTTATTATTCGTTATAAATCTATGTGCGGTTTATATTCACCATTCCAACCAGGTTGGGATACACATGGATTACCAATCGAAAATGCTTTAAGTAAAGATAAAAAAGTTAATCGTAAAGCAATGTCACTTAGTGAATTCAGAACTCTTTGTGAACAATACGCAAGAGAACAAGTTGAAATTCAAAAGGTTGGTTTCAAACGTTTAGGTGTATTTGCTGATTGGGAAAAACCATATTTAACACTTAATAAAGATTTTGAAGCAGAACAAATCCGTATTTTTGGTAAGATGGCTAAAAAAGGTTTAATTTACAAAGGATTAAAACCAGTTTATTGGTCACCATCTTCTGAAACGGCTTTAGCTGAGGCTGAAATTGAATACTATGATGTAACAAGTGATGCTATTTTCGTTGCATTCCCAGTAGTAGATGGAAAAGGATTACTTTCAAATGATTGTAAATTAGTTATTTGGACAACTACTCCTTGGACAATTCCAGCTAACCTTGCAATTTGTGCTGGTCCTAATATTGAATATGCTGTTGTATCTATGAACAATGGATATTTCGTAATTGCTAAAGAACTTCTAGAAGGTTTCACAAAGACAATTGGTGTATCAGAATATGAAATCATTAAAACATATTTAGGATCTGAACTTGAAGGTGTAACTTATCATCATCCATTATTTAACCGTACATCACCAGTTATTTTAGGTGATCACGTTACTTTAGATGCTGGTACAGGTTTAGTACATACAGCTCCTGGTCATGGTGCTGATGACTATATTGCTGGTAAAAAATATGGATTAGATGTACTTTGTCCAGTAGATAGTCTTGGTCGTATGACTAAAGAAGCTGGTGAATTTGAAGGATTAAAAATTGAAGAATGTAATGTTGCAATTATGGCTAAAATGGCTGAAGTTGGAATGTTAATGCATGCTGAAAAAATTACTCACAGTTATCCTCATGACTGGCGTACTAAAAAACCAATTATCTTCCGTGCAACACCACAATGGTTTGCATCTATTGGTAAAATTAAAGAAGAAATTATTGAAAATATTAAAAATGTAAAATGGGTACCAACTTGGGGTGAAATCCGTATTACAAATATGATTAAAGATCGTGATGATTGGTGTATTTCTCGTCAAAGAGTATGGGGTGTTCCAATTCCTGTGTTCTATGCAGAAGATGAAACTCCAATTTTAGAAGAAGAAGTAATCAATCATGTTGCATCTATCTTTGAAGAAAAAGGTTCAAATGCTTGGTACGAAATGGAAGCAGTTGATCTATTACCTGCTGGATTTACTCATCCAGGTAGTCCAAATGGTATTTTCAAAAAAGAAACTGATATTATGGACGTTTGGTTTGACTCAGGAACAAGTCACCATGCAGCATTTAAACAAACATATAATGTTTATCCATCTGATTTATATTTAGAAGGTGCTGACCAATATCGTGGTTGGTTTAACTCAAGTATTTCAACAGGTGTTGCAACTACAGGTGTTGCACCATTCAAAACAGTATTAACACATGGATTTACACTAGATGGTGAAGGTCGTAAGATGAGTAAATCACTTGGTAATACAATTGATCCAATTCAAGTATGTAATGAATCAGGTGCTGATATCTTAAGACTTTGGGTAGCATCAGTTGACTATCAAGCTGACTGCCGTATTTCTAAAGAAATTATTTCACAAAATAGTGAAGCATATCGTAAAATCCGTAACACATTCCGTTTTATGTTAGGTAACTTATTTGATTTTAACCCAGAAACTGATTGCATTGAATATGCTAATCTACCTGAGGCAGATCAATATATGATGTGCTTATTATCTGATTTAATTGAAAAAATCCATAATGCTTACAATAATTATGCATTTGATGAAGTATATCGTTCTGCATTAACTTATATGACTAACCAATTATCAAGTTATTATCTTGATTATACAAAAGATATTTTATATATTGAAAAAGCAAACTCTCATGCAAGACGTAGTATTCAAACAGTAATTTATCATACAACTAAAGCACTTGCTACACTTCTTACACCACTTATTCCTCATACTACAGAAGAAGTTTACAAATATTTTGTTGGTAATAAAGAAGAAAGTATTTATTTAGAAAATATGCCTGTTGCTGAAAAATATGAAAATGCTGAAGAATTAAAAGCTAAATATGCAGAATTTATGTTATTAAGAAATGATGTTTTAAAAGCTTTAGAAAATGCTCGTAATGCTAAAATTATTGGTAAGAGCTTTAGTGCAAAACTTTCAATTAAACCAACAGAATCTGTTCAAAAATTAATTGATAGTATGAATATTAATTTACAACGTGTATTTATCGTATCTGAATTTGAAGTTGTAAATGGTGAATTAGTTGGTGAAACATTCGACAGTGGTGTTATTTTAGTAAAACCTGCTGAAGGAGTTGTATGTAGCCGTTGTTGGCAAGTTGTTCCTAGCGTTAATGAAGATGAACTTTGCCCACGTTGTCATGAAATTTTAAATAAGTAGGTAAAATAATGGCAATGGTAATAAACTTTTTTCGGAATCGAAATTTAGAACGCTTTGATTACGCAGATTTATTTCTTCATTTTGAAGAGTTACCAAATTGTGTGGTAACAACTGATGATGAACAAGTAATGATCGTATATCATGATGAACTATTTAATTTAAAATATCCATTCTACATTACTAAACGATCAAGAGTTAGTAATATTTATAGTATTAGTGCTCAATATGTTAATATCCGTTTTCTAGTTGAAATTCCTGAAATATTACCGGAACCTGTTTCACGACAAGTATTATCAGTAATTGATAATTTATGTCATAAATTTCAGTTTGATATTTATTATGATGGCGCTAATGATGCTGAACCATTCGATATGTTGAAGATGATGAAAGTTTATAGTGATAATCGTCAAAAGTATATCGAACAAAATCCAGAATGTGAATATTTTACTTTACCAAGTGAAGTAATTACGCATATGTGTAATTATCAACAACTAATTCCTTTCTTAAAAGAAAAAATTAAAGAAGATATTCATATGGCTGAATATGTGATGCTAGCAAAACAATATCAAAAAGAAGCATATTTAACAGTTGATTGGGAAGTAGGACAAACATTATTGTTCCCACCACATTTAGATTATGTTAGAATTATTGAATTTGGAGAAAAGATACTAGTTCCAGCAAATGTTTTCTTTAAATTTGCCGAACGTTTTATGTATGAACTTAAGAACTATTTACCAAATCAAAGTTTATTAATGTTAACTTCAAAAGGTCTTAAGAAAGTAACAAAACGTGTTAAAAAAATGAAAAAATATCAAATTGAAGATAGTTATAAAGAAATTAGTATTATTCAAGTAATTGAAAATTAGGAGATATAAAATGAAATTAAATAAAATGATCGATCATACAGTTTTAAAAGCTTTTGCAACTAGCAAAGATATTGAAAAACTTTGTAATGAAGCTATTCAATACGATTTTAAAAGTGTATGTGTTAATCCAGCAAACGTTCAACTTGCTAGTGAATTATTAACTGGTAGTGATGTTTTAGTTTGTACAGTTGTAGGTTTTCCACTAGGAGCAAATACTAAAGAAGTAAAAATGTTAGAAACTTTAGATGCTGTAAAAAACGGTGCTGATGAAATTGATATGGTAATCAATGTCGCTAAAGCTAAAGAACATGATTACAAATATATTGAAGAAGAAATTCGTTTAGTTGTTGGTGCAGCAGGAGGACATACTGTAAAAGTAATTTTAGAAACTTGTTATTTATCAGAAGATGAAAAAGTTGCTTGTACATTAGCTGCAGCTCGTGCAAAAGCTAATTTTGTTAAAACATCTACTGGATTTGGAACTGGTGGTGCATTAGTAACTGATGTTGTTACAATGAAAGCAAATATTACACCAGAAATGGAAGTAAAAGCTAGTGGTGGTATTAAAACATTAGAAGATGCTTTTACAATGATTAAAGTAGGTGCAACTCGTATTGGTACATCAAGTGGTATCGCTATTATGGAAGCATACAATAAAGAAGATGGTGAATAAGATGAAAGCAACTCCACATATTCAAGTAACAGAAGAAAATGTTATTGCTAAAACTGTCTTAATGCCTGGAGATCCACTACGTGCTAAATTTATTGCAGAAACATATTTAGAAAATGTAGTATGCTTTAATAACGTTCGTGGAATGTTAGGTTTTACTGGCTATTATAAAGGTGAAAAAGTATCAGTTATGGGTAGTGGAATGGGAATGCCAAGTATCGGTATTTACTCATATGAATTATTTTCTAACTATGGTGTAGAAAATATTATTCGTATTGGTTCTGCAGGTGCATACTCTGATAAACTTGACTTATTTGATGTAGTGCTTGCTGAAAAAGCATATAGTGAATCAACATTTGCTTATGTTCAAGGTAAAGAAACAAGTGATACATTAAAATCAAGCCCTAAACTTAATTCTTTAATTGAAGAAGCTGCTAATGCTTTAAATATTAAACTTAACAAAGGAACAATTCATTCATCAGATGTTTTCTATCATCAAGAATCTGTTCATGAAAAGTTATTTAAAGAAAAAGAATGTATTTGTGTTGAAATGGAATCTTTCGCATTATTCCATAATGCAAATGTTCTTGGAAAAAATGCTGCATGTATTTTAACAATTTCTGATTCTTTAGTTACTTCTAAACTAACAACATCAGAACAACGTCAAACAGCATTTAATCAAATGATGGAAATAGCTTTAAATACATGTTTATTAATAAATAAACAAAACTAATATAAAAGTTTAAAAATGGCCTAAAATTAGGCCATTTTAACTATTCTAATAGATAATGGAGTATAATATGCAAATAAATGAGTTTAAAATCAATAATACCTCAATATATTATTTACAAACAAAAAAGTTTAAGACTAATTTGTTTGGTTTTTCGTTTATCTTACCATTATCTAATAAATATTTACCTGAACTAACACTTTTATCTCAAGTTTTTACAAAATTAACTAAATCATTTAAATCAGAACGTGAATTTGCTTTAAAATTAAATGAACTTTATGATTCACAAATATTTTATAATTTTGAGAAAAAGGGTCAAGTTTTACAAATAACGTTTTATTTACATGTGATATCTGATAAATTTATTAATACTAACAATACATTAATCCAAGATGCTTTTAATTTATTTGAAGAAGTTGTATTTGATAAGAAAAATATTACCAAAGAAATATTAGAAAAAGAAAAAAAGATTTATATTGAATCATTTGAAAGTAAAATTGCTAATGTGTATTATTCATCAGGTATTGTTTTGTATGATACAATGTTTGATAAAGAAAACTATCATAATCATTTAGATTCTAATATTGAAGAAATTAATAAAGTTACTTTAAATTCTTTGAATGAAGCATATGATTTATTAATGTCATCTGCAAAATTTGGTTTTGTTATTGGTGATTTAAATGAAGATGTTATTTGTGATTTATTTAAAAATACACCAAATACAGAATTATCATTACCGCCTTTTATTGATAAAGAAACAAAAGATATTACAAAAACCAATATTAAAATGGTTCCAGTGAATTTACCACAATCAATGTTATTAATGGGATATCGTACAGATATTAGAGTTGATTCTAAGAAGTATTTTGCAATGTGTTTGTTAAATAAATATTTAGGTGGTGGATTTGATTCTTTATTTATAAAAGAATTAAGAGAAAACCATAATTTAGTTTATACAATTGGTAGTGAATATGATTGGTATAAAGGTATAATGATTATAAATTGTGGTATCAATTATGAGGACTACGAAACAGTTGTTGATTTGATCAAACAATGTATCGATGATATTAAAAATAAGATAATTGATAAAGAATTATTAAGTGCTATTAAAAAACAAATGATAAGTGAACAAATGGAAGCTGAAGATAATTTAATTAGTTTAATAGAAATTGTTAATCAAAAATACTTTTATCAAAATAAAATTATTAGCAATCAAAAAAAGATTGACAAAATTAATAATGTTACAGAAGAAGATATTATTGAAGTAGCTAAATCTTTATTACTTGATACAATTGTATTGGTTGGAAAGGAGTAATGATATGATTATTCGTAGTGAAAAATGGAATGAAGAATATTATTATGAAAAACTATCCAATGGTTTAGAAGTTTATTTAATGAATAAACCAGAATATAAAAAAACGTATGGTTCTGTTTCTTTTAATTTTGGTTCACTTGACATAGAATTTGTTCCACCGTTTAAAACAGAATATGTCAAAGTACCACTAGGCTCTGCACATTTTTTAGAACATGAAATGTTTGATGAAAAAAATGACATTAGCTTAAGATTTGCAGAACTAGGTGCAGAATGTAATGCTTTTACAACATTTGATCGAACATCTTACACTTTTAATACATTAAATAATGTTGATGAATGTATAAAATTATTACTTGAACTTACGCAAACGAAAACTTATACTGAAACATCAATTAATAATGAAAGAAATAGTATTGCTAGTGAAATAAAGATGTACGAAAATATGCCGAACAGTGTTCATTATAACGAATGTTTAAAAAGTTTGTACAAATCTTGTAATGTTCGCTCAGAAATAGGTGGAACTATAGATTCAATCAATGAAATAAATAAAGAAGTATTAGATTTATGTTTTGATACTTTTTATCATCCAAGTAATATGTGTTTAGTACTAGTAGGTAATTTTGATTTAGAACATGTTTTAAATTTAATTAAGGAAGATCAAAATAACAAAACATTCCGTGATTTTGTTGTTATTAAAAGAAGATATCCGGAAGAAGTCAATACTATAAATCAAAAGAAGCTCATAAAAAATTATGAACTTCAAATACCTAAAATTGCAGTAAATCTAAAAATTCCAACATCTAAAACCGAATCAATGGAAAATTTAAAAAATGATTTAGCACTGGCTATTTTAACAGATTATAATTTTGATGAAACATCAAAGTTTTATGAAGAATTATTGAATAAAGAAGTTATTAATAATACTTATTTTTATGAATCAATTATTGAAGATGGTTTTAGTTATTTTATGATATCTTGTGATACGCATAAATACCAAGATTTTGAAGAATTAGTTCGTAATAAGATGTTAAATCTTGATTTATTAGATGAACTGAACTTTATTCGCTATAAAAATACAATATTTGCTGCAAACATCAGAAAAATGAATAATTTAGATTATTTTGTTTCGATGTTAACAGATGCATGTTTTTGTAATTTAACTTTATTTGATATTTTTGATGCATTAGAAACTATCACATTAGAAGATGTTAATAATATGAAAAAGGTTTTTATAGATGAACTAACAACTTCAGTTATTTTTAAGGATGAACAACATCAATAGTATAATTTAACTGATATTTTGTAATATCACATTCATCTAAGTTTCTTAAACTTCTTAAGTAGTTGATATTTAAAATATCAATACCAATTGAATAACAATATTTAAATACTTTATCTATTTCTTGGATAAAGTATTTTTTTACATACTCACTAAATTCTTTATCGTTGATTGTTTCACTATAGACATAAGCAATGTCAGCTTTTATGACAATATCAATTATTTTGTCTGGATTATTTGTATTTAAATTTAAACTAAATAAATAATTATTAATAATAAATTCTAAATCATTTAAATTAATAATAAGATCAGTAAAATTATTAATAAGATATAATCCTGGATAATCAGAATATTTTAATATTTCAATCTTATCTATATTTGGAAAATACACAATACCAGAATTCTCTAATGTATGATGAGGTTCCTTTTGATTTTCAAAGATTGACTTATTTACTTCAATCATCGGATAACCAATATAATAATCTGGTATTATATAATCATTAATAAAATCATAGAAGTTTGCAACTTTATAGTTGTGAGCTTTTTTATGTCCTGTTAATAATGTGTAATATATGGTTGTTTCTTCAAAAACTTGTACTTTATAAATGTCTTTGATATTTTCTTTTGTAATATAAATTTCAAAGTTTGGATAAAATAGTGGACCATTACGAAAGAAAGTATAAAGATATTTTATATTTTCCTCATTGTTAATAAAACGTTCGCTTATAAATACAGTCTTGATATGTTTAAATTCTAAAATAATATCAAGATTTTTATTTATTTCTTCAATGGCATTAGAAATTGTTTTACCTTTTGCTGTTCCGGTATATGCATTGTGTTCACTTGATGAAGATGTTTCTGTTTGAGTTAAATTAGCATTATTAATAATATAAGCTGTAACTTCATACATTTTTTCTTCTTCAATGTAATCAAAACCAAAACTAATAACAAAACTAACTTCATGTATTTCAGTATAACTATAACATCCTGTTAATAATAAGGTCATTAAACATAATACTAAATATTTAATTAGTTTCATTAGTTTCACCTTCTTTTGGAACAAAGTATTGTTTAAACTTTCGTTTTAAGGTAATCGAAGGATCAAAGAAATAATATTGATCAAAAGATTTAATTGATAAAAGATAAGTAAAAATAATGATTGCAGCTACTAAAAATCCATAAAGACCTAAAAGATAAGAACATGATATTACAAAGATACGACTTAGAGATATTGTAGTTATTAAATGCAAGTTATTGGTAAAAGCAAATGTTGATAAATAACAAACTGAAGTCATTAATAAAATTAAAGGTCCAATTAACCCACTCTTAATAGCATTTTGACCAATAAATAGTCCACCTAAGAAGATAATAATGTTTTGAATATAGCCACTCGATGATCTACTAGTAGCATAACGATAAAGCTCAAATAACATTAAGATAATGGATATTTCTAAAAACATTGGAAGTGTAGTACCTTTTTCGGTTAGTTTTAAGTTTGATAATGAATATATTGTCAAACTACTTGTATGATAATTAATAAGTGCAACATAAAAACCTAGTAAATAAACTGATACTATTAAGAACATTAAAATCAAAAATCTTGAAAAGAATGAATAATAAACAGGTGTATTTACATCTGTTTTCATTGTTGAAAACAAAAATAAATTCACAGGTACAATAGCAGCTACTGGTGATCCATCTAACAATATTGCTGTTTTACCTTTAATTATTGATAATGCAACATTTTGTGGTGAACTTGTTGATAAAGTCATTGGTACTAAATGACCTTTTTGAAATTTTTTATTAATTGTATTTATTGATGTAACATTTTTTTCAGTAATTGTATTTAATTTGTTTTTTATTTCTTCAATCTGTTTTGTGTTATTCTCAAGAGATACAATAGCTATTTTATTTGAAGAAGAAGTTGGTAAATTAAAATATTCTATTTTTACTTCTTGATTTACAAGATGATTTCTAATTAAAGCAATATTTTTATCAAGTTTTTCAACAAAACCATCTTGAGCTGAAAATAAATCAATTGGATCTAATACAGAAGTTTCTGTTTGTCTACTATTAGCAACCGGTAAATTAAACTTAAATGCTGTATTTTCTGATGTAAACAAAACTATATGTCCAGTTGTTAAATCACTGAATATTTTACTAAAATCAGAATACTTTGTAGTTATACCAGGAAAAGTATCATCTAAAGTCTCTAGATTACTTGAATTTATTTTAGAAATATAATAATTATTAAATTCTTTGATATCACCAATATTATTAGAATAAACAAGTAATAAATTATTTGATTCGATTTTGAATTCTTTAGTAATTATTTCATCACTTGTCTTAATTTGTTTGATGATCTTTTGATACATTATTAGACCTCCATCTTGAATGTATAATTATTGTTATTGATAATAGGAAAGTAGTAATTGAAAGCAAAATTATTAATAATCTTAAATATTCATAATTTAGAATAAGAAAAAATACTAATGGTAGTAAAATAAAAAAATAAATTAAAACGAAACATTTGTGATATTTTTCGTTTAAAGTATCTTTAACCATTATTACGTTAAATGGCACTTTGTAAAATGTTGTAGTTAGGGTTAAAAAAAGAAGTAAAATGTCAAAATGTTCAAAAAATCTTTTTCCTTGATGGCTAAAATATCGATTTAAAGAAGGCATTTCTAATCCTTCATAGTAACGATAATTAACTAATGTATAACTATCAATTATTTGTAGACTTGCACATGCCATAATAATGATTGAAACGATAATTAGTGCTTTTTTACTTATAGGATTGCGGTATTCCTTATTATATATAGTGTATAAAAACAAATCACTACAAATAGTCGTGTAATAAAGACCTTTAAAAACTTTAAAATCAATTGTACCTAGTAATTCCATATTAGCATTGTTGTTATATTCAAAGTCGAAAATAAAAGGTACAAACCAAATTAAACCTGTAATTAAGATTAAAGCTAATCGTAATAACTTATTAATATCTAAGAAAGATAAAACACAAGTTAAAATTATTGTTACAATAGCAAAAAGACTAACGGGAGTTAAATGATAAAAGCTTATTCCCATCATATGACTAGAAATGTAAATAAGAACAACGTTGTGGATAACTGAGTTTATCAACAATAAAATTTTAAAAAAGATGTTACTTTTTAGGTTTTCTATTTTATTTGGCGTTTTATATAAAAGAATCAATATAATAATAGGAATTAATGATAATAAAGGTATCATCCATGATACTTTTGAAAAATCTCGCATAATAAATGATGAATAGCAAATGCTTGCAAAATTCAAATTATAGAAAAACATGATTAAATAAACATAGATATTTGATATACATTTTCTTTTTTCCAAGATTATCACCTATTTCTATTTTTTCCTAAAATTTAAAAAATATAACTTTTTGCTTATAAAAATATTTGTTGAAATTTATTATATATTTTTATATTATTTATTTTAAATAAATAATAAAATAACAAATTTTTCTTGAACAAAAGAATTTCTATCAATTCAACAATCAATAAGCAATTTTATATTTAATTTAATAATTGGTATAATTGTCTTGCAACCTATTGATAAATATACTTATGGAGGAAAAAATGTTTAATTTAGTTTTATTGATTGGAAAAATGACAGATAAACCAACACTGAAAACTTTAGAAAATGGGCAGGTAGTTGGTAATTTTTCACTTGCAGTACATCGACCATTTAAAAACATGGAAGGTGAATATGATACATATTTTATTAATTGTACTGTATGGAACGGAATAGCCCAAAATATCGCAGAATATTGTAATAAAGGCTCTACAGTTGCTGTTAGAGGTCATTTAATTACAAAAGAAGAAAAAATTATTAATGATAAGGGGGAACAAATTAATATTAAAATACCAAGTATTTATGTTGAAAGGATTAATTTTATTAGTTTATAGTAAAAGATACATTTAGAGCAATCTAAATGTATCTTTTTTTAGTATTAAATTTATACAATTAAATTAAGAATTGTGATATAATACCTTGAGGTGTATTATGAAACAATATCTAGATTTATGTAGAACAATTTTAGAACAAGGTACAAACAAATCTGATCGTACTGGAACAGGTACAATATCACGTTTTGGTTATCAAATGCGTTTTGATTTAAATGAAGGCTTCCCATTATTAACTACAAAAAAAGTATATTTAAGAGCAATTATTCATGAGCTTTTATGGTTTGTTAAAGGTGACACAAACATTAAATACCTAGTTGATAATGATGTTCGTATTTGGAACGAATGGCCTTATAAAGCATATGTAAATTCTAGTGATTATAAAGGTGAAACAATCGAGGAATTTATCGATAAAGTAAAAAATGATCCTGAGTTTGCAGAAGAATATGGTGACTTAGGACCTGTATACGGTCGTCAATGGCGTAACTTTGGATTTGATGAAAATTCAGGTTTTGTAGATCAATTAGCGAATGTTATCGAACAAATAAAAACTAATCCTGATTCAAGAAGATTAATAGTATGTAGTTGGAATCCATTATTAATTGATAAAATGGTATTACCACCATGTCATACATTATTCCAATTCTTTGTAAATGATGGCAAATTATCTTGTATGTTGTACCAAAGATCAGCTGATGTATTTTTAGGTGTTCCATTTAATATTGCGTCTTACGCATTATTAACAATGATGGTTGCTAAAATTTGTAATTTAGAACTTGGAGAATTTGTTCATACATTAGGTGATGCACATATTTATGTAAATCATTTGGAACAAATTAATAAACAATTAAAAAGAACTCCAAGAAGTTTACCTAAAATGATTATTAAAGGTAATCAAAAAAATATTGAAGACTTTGTTTTTGAAGATTTTGAACTAGTAGATTATAATCCACATAGTGGTTTGAAAGGAACGGTAGCTGTATAATGAAATCTTTGATTGTTGCAATCGGTGTTAATGGGTTAATTGGTAAAGGAAATGACTTGCCTTGGCATTATCCTGAAGACTTAAAATACTTTAAAAAAGTAACATCTGGCCATCCAGTTTTTATGGGTTATAATACTTTTTTATCAATTTATAGTCGTATAGGTAAACCACTTCCTAATCGTAAAAACTATGTTTTAACTTATGAAGAATCTTTACCAGGTGGTGCAATACCAATTAAAAGTATTGATGAACTACCAGATGAAGAAGTATTTATTATTGGTGGTAAGATGATTTATGAAATGTTACTTCCAATATGTGATCGTTTATATATTACACATGTAAAAAAAGAATATGAAGGGGACGTATATTTCCCACCAATTGATTATTCTAAATATAATTTAATAAGTAAAGAAGAACACGAAGAATTAGATTTTTGTGTATATGAAAAAAAGACCCAATAGGGTCTATTTCATTATTAGATCAGCAAAAAGACAGTTATAGTTTTCATCAAAAACTAGTCTACTTAAACCAGCATTAACAGTTTTTGTGTCGAATCTAAGTTCTGGTAAAAATGGCTTAAAACAACCTTTTAAAAAATGAGAATGGGTAACTACTAAGATTGTTTTTCCCGGATATTTATTTAATATATTTTTAATAAAGGTTTGAGCTCGATTAATTATTGCTGTTTCTGATTCTTCATCTTCAAATTCACAATTCATTATACGTCGATAATTTTCATCAGAAATTGGTATTCCTTCGGCTTTACCAAAACTTCTTTCAATTGCTAATGAATCTTTAATAATATCGACGTTAATAGGAAAAAATTGATTAATAATCTGAGCGGTTTCGTAAGCTCTTGAAAGGGTACTTGATATAATTACATCCCATTTAATACCTAATTGGTTGATTAGATTACAAGTGTTTCTTACTTGTTCACGACCAGTATCATTAAGGGGAGTATCAATTTGTCCTGAAAATATTCTTGCTTTGTTTGCGTCGGTTTGTCCATGGCGGACAAAGTAAATTGTTGTATTCATTATAATCACCAAAACTATTTTATCATATTTTAAAAAATTTGGTGTAAAATTAATAAAGAAGAGGTGTTCTAAATGTTTAGAATGGTAGATTTAATTATTAAAAAAAGAAATGGTGCTGAACTTTCAACTGATGAAATTAATTTCATCATTGAAAACTATGTAAATGGTTCAATTCCAGATTATCAAGTTTCAGCATTAATGATGGCAATTTATTATAATCCACTATCAAGTCGAGAAACACTAGATTTTACAACTGCAATGTTAAAAAGTGGTGATGAAATTGACTTATCACCAATTAATGGTATTAAAGTTGATAAACATTCAACAGGTGGTGTTGGAGATAAAACAAGTTTAGTTGTTGCTCCAATGGCAAGTGCACTTGGTGTTAAACTAGCAAAAATGAGTGGAAGAGGTTTAGGTCATTCAGGTGGAACATTAGATAAACTTGAATCGATTCCTGGATTTACAATTGAACTTCAAAGTGAACAATTTTTTAAACAAGTTAATGAAATTGGTCTTGCGATTATCGGTCAAAGTGCCAATATTACTCCAGCTGATAAAAAACTATATGCATTACGTGATGTGACTGGTACGATAGAATCAGAAGGTATGATTGTTGCATCTATTATGTCCAAAAAACTTGCAAGTGGAGCAGATCATATTGTATTAGATGTAAAAGTTGGTAAAGGTGCTTTCATGAAAGATTTAGAAAGTGCAACAAGTTTAGCTAAAGCAATGGTTAAAATTGGTAAAATGGCTAAACGTGATACTGTAGCAACTATTACAAACATGAATCAACCATTAGGTAATGCTGTTGGTAATAGTTTAGAAGTAATTGAAGCTATTGAAACTTTAAAAGGTAATGGTCCTGAAGACTTTACTGAACTTTGTTTAGAACTTACGGCTGAAATTCTTTTAGTTACAGGAATTACTGACAACATTGATACAGCAAAAGCACTTGCTCAAGAAACGATTGATAATGGCAGTGCTTTAAATAAACTTAAAGAAATGATCATTGCACAAGGTGGAAATCCTGACGTAATCAATGATTATTCATTATTTAAAGAAGCATCAGAAATAATTGAACTTACTTATCAAAATGAAGATCCTGTATATATTGAGGCTATTGATGCAGAAGAAATTGGTATCGCATCTGTGATGCTTGGAGCTGGACGTCAAAAGAAAGAAGATAATATTGATCATAGTGTAGGTATTATTTTAAATAAAAAAGTTGGTGATGAACTTCATAGTGGAGATTTAATTGCTACTGTTTATGCTAATGGTAAAAATACTAATGAGGCCTTGAAAAGAATTCTTGATGCTTATACTTTAACAAGTGAAGTTGTTGAAAAACCAAAGGTTATTTTAGATACAATAAGATAAAATAAAAAAGCACTTACGTGCTTTTTTTTATTTTATAGTTGTTAACATATAATAAATAATATCAACCATTTTGTTCATATCAGTTATGTCAGCAAATTCCATTGGACCATGATGATTATAACTACCTGTTCCTAAATTTGGACATAAGATACCTTCATATGAAAGTCTTGCACCATCTGTACCACCTCTAATTGGTTCCATTACCGGTGTATAACCAAATTCTTTTAAAGCATTTGATGGATACTCAAGAATTTCAGGATGTGGTAAGATTAATTCTTTCATATTACGATAGCTATCAACTATTTCTAATTTTATCACTTCATAACCATATTTTTGATTTAAATAGTTTTTAATTCTAATAAAATCTTGTTTTTGATTTTCAAATTTAATAAAATCATGATTTCTGATAATGTAACTCATATTTGTTTCATTAACACTACCTTCTAAATCATTTAGATGGTTAAATCCTTCATGGCCTTCTGTATATTCTGGTCGACTGTTTACTGGTAGAAGACGATCAAATTCCATTGCAACCATCAAACTATTAACCATTTTGTCTTTTGCACTACCTGGGTGAATACTTTTTCCAATAACTTTAATAAAAGCACTAGCAGCATTAAAGTTTTCATAGTTAATATAGTTAATTGGACCACCATCAACAGTATAAGCAAAATCAACTTTAAAATAATCGTAATTAAAATGAAGTGTTCCGTTACCAACTTCCTCATCTGGAGTAAATGCAATATAAATAGTTGGTAAATCATCTGTTGAATGTAAAACTTTTTCAATAATCGACATGATGATTGCTATACCTGCTTTATCATCAGCTCCTAGCAATGTAGTTCCATCAGTTGTAACAAGTTGATGCCCTATTAGATTATTTAAAAAAGGATAGTCGCTTTTTTTAATTTCGAGATTGTTGCCTAAATTTATGTCGGAACCATCATACTCATTAATAATGTTTGGTTTGATATTAGCGCCTGATATTTCTAAAGCTGTGTCTAGATGAGCAATTAAACCAATTGATTTTTTAATTTTACCAGGAATATTGGCATAAACATATGAGTTTTCGTCTTTAAACGCATTGTTAACTCCTAAAGATTTTAACTCTTCAACTAAAAAATCGGCAAGTTTATGTTGTTTTAAAGTACTTGGAAATGTTTTTGATTCATCTTGTGATTGAGTATCAAAACTTACATATTTTAAAAAACGTTCTAAAATGTTCATATTTCCTCCAATTTTTTGTAAAAAAAAATGGTGCCGGTGGTCGGACTCGAACCGACACGAGCTCATCACTCAATGGATTTTGAGTCCATCGCGTCTACCATTTCACCACACCGGCATCTATTAGGTATTATACGCTAAATTCTTCGAAAATTCAAGCATTTTATTAATTATCGAATACTTAATTAATGGCTTTAATTGTCAAAATATGTTATAATTCATTATGAGGTATAAAATATGAAGAAATTAAAAATTATTTTATTAATTTTATCTTTATTTTTAATTGTTGGATGTAACAATGATGATAAAGGTAAAGAAGAAAATAAAAATGAAATTGATAAATTAAAAGTATTTGTTGTTAATGACTTACATGGAGCATTAGAACAAGATAATGGAGAATATGGTATTTCAAGACTTGCTTGGCTTGTTGAAAAAGAAAGACAAGTAGAAGGACAAGAAGTTTTATTACTTAGTGCTGGTGATACTTTCCAAGGTTCAGCTATTTCAAATTATTCGTATGGATTAAATACTGTTAAAATTATGAATCAAATGCGATTTGATGCAATGACTATTGGTAATCATGAATTTGACTGGGATTTATCAACTGTATTAAATTATGTAGATGGTAATGAAAGTAATGGAGAAGCAAATTTCCCATTTTTAGCTTGTAATATTATTGATAAAACAACAAATAAAATTCCACAACATGTGAATGAATATCAAGTTGTTGATTATGGAAGTTTTCAAGTTGGAATTATTGGTTATATAGGAAGCACTTTAGAAAGTGATATTTCAGCTTCGAAAGTAGCAAATTATGATTTTGTTGATCCTGTTGATAGAATTGGTGAATTATCAAAAGAATTACGTACAACTAAAGGTTGTGAACTTGTTTTAGTAATGGGACATGATGCTTCTAGTTCGACTAATTTAAAAATTGCATCATTTAGTGGAGATTCTGCTGTTGATGGCATTATTAATGGACATACTCATACAATTTACGAAGATTCAATTCGTAATGGTAATGGTGATGATATTCCATTAACACAAGCTGGTACAGCTGGTGAATATATGACTGAAATTGTGTTTGATTTTGATAGTGAAAATACATCATTTAGTGAAGGTATTCCATTTAATCATGACATGAGTTTATATCCTGATGGTATTGATTTAACTGTTGAACAAATGGTAAATCAAATGACACAAGAAATTGCTCCTATAATGAATGAAGTAATATCAACTGCAGGAAATTATGTATCTAAAGGATCAGTTTGTAATTGGACTGCTGATGCAATTTATCAAGCTGTAGATTGTGATTTAGCTGCAATTAATTCTGGTGGTATTAGACAATCTGCTTTTCCTATTAATGAAGGATCAAATGTAACTGTGAAAAAAATATATGAGATTATGCCATTTGATAATTTAATCAAAACTTGTCAAGTAAAAGGTAGTGATCTTAAAAATATTTTATTAATCAATGATGCAGTGTTCTCAAGTAATGTAGAAATTAGTGGTTCATCATTTTATATTGATGGATTGTTAATTGAAGATGATAAAGTTTATACATTTGCGTGTGTTGATTATCTATTTGATCGTGAATCATGCATTTATAATAAAGGACAAGATATTGAAATATTACAATTATTAGTACGTGATGTGATGATAGATGCATTACGTGAATTAAAAAATTCTAATCAAAAATGGCTAGATTAAAAAAAGAAAGGTTTATTTTATGAAATTAGATGTTAAAAAAACAATATACGTAGGATTTGCATTTTTAATAATACAATTATTTTGGCAAGTATATGATGCCGTAATTGCAAAAATGTTAATTGACTCGTTTGGATTATCACAAACTGCTTCTGGATTTGTTATGGCACTTGATAATATTGTAGCTATAGTATTATTACCGATTTTTGGTGCTTTATCAGATAGAACTAAAACAAAAAAAGGAAAAAGAACACCTTATATTTTCTTTGGAACAATATGTGCTGCAATTTTATTAACTGGCGTTTCATTATTTGATAATGCTCAAAATTCTAAAATCGAAAATGCGAAAATTGGAGATATTGTTACAGTAAAAGCTGATGTTAAAGCTGTTGCTTCTGGTGTAACTGTAATTTGTAAAAATGGAGAATTTAGATTTGTAGAATTAGATGAAGAATATTTCACTTTTGAATATAAAGGCATATCATTAAATTATGAAGAAAAAGAAGATGCTTCTTTACAAAGAAGTGAATATGTTGCTGAAATTAGAAAACAAAATGTAGGTTTCTATGTTGGTTTCTTGGTAATATTATTCTTAGTATTGCTTGCTATGGCAACATTTAGAACACCTGCTGTTTCTTTAATGCCTGATGTGACTCCAAAACCATTAAGAAGTAAAGCTAATGCAATTATCAATTTAATGGGTTCTGCTGGTGGTATCATTTCATTAGTTATTATGACTTTCTTATCAATCGAATATCAAAGTTATACACCGTTATTTATTGTAATAGGAACATTAATGTTACTTGGTTTAGCAATTTTCTTATGGAAAGTTAATGAACCTAAATTAAATGAAGAAATGACTAACATTGAAAAAGAATTTGGTGTTGAAGATGCTGCTGATTTAGAAGATCCTGAAACAGGTAAAATGTCAAAAGATGTATTTAAATCATTTATTTGTATTTTACTAGGAGTTGTATTCTGGTATATGGCATATAATGCTGCTACTAGCAAATTCTCAGTATATGCTACATCAGTGCTTAATACTGGTTATTCAATGCCATTACTTGTAGCACAAGGAGCTGCAATTATTACTTATATACCAATTGGTGTATTAGCAACTAAAATTGGTCGTAAAAAGACAATTTTAATTGGTGTTGCCATTTTATTCTCAGCTTTCTTCCTTGCAATTTTTATTACAGCTAAAACAGCTTTATTAATTTGGGTTGCGATGGCTTTAGCAGGTATTGGATGGGCGACAATTAATGTTAACTCTTATCCAATGGTAGTTGAGATGAGTAAAGGTAACAATGTTGGTAAATATACAGGTATTTATTATACAGCTTCAATGACTGCTCAAATTATCACACCAGTTTTATCAGGTGTATTTATGGATATGAAACAATTTGGTTATGGTGCGTTATTCCCATACTGTACTATTTTTGCGGCTTTAGCATTCGTTGTAATGTTATTTGTACGTCATGGTGATAGTAAACCAGTACCAACTAAAAAACTTGAATCTTTTGCTTCATTAGATGATTAATTGTAATAAAAATGACATTTGAAAAAATGTCATTTTTTTATTACATTTTACTAAACAAAGTAGGTATTTTATGATATAATATTCATATTGAGGAAAAAATTATGAAAACTACTAGAAATAAAGAACATTTAATATTACATGATAAAAACATTGTGAAAGGTATATTATTATTAGCACTTCCAGTAATGTTAAATAATATTATCAAAGCGTTTCATGATGTTGTAGATACATTTTTAGTATCTAAAATGGATGCTGCTGAATCAGCTGTCAGTGCTCAGATATCTGCGATTGGTTTTGTGTCGCCTATTATGACGATTTGTCAAGCTTTAGCTATTGGGATGATGACAGCAGGTACTGCTTTAATGAGCCAATATATTGGTGCGAAAAAAGAAGATCGTGCATCTAAGGTTAGCGGACAATTGTTAATGCTTTGTGGACTAGTTGGGATTATTTTTAATGTACTATTGTTTTTCTTAGCACCATCAATTTTAAAACTTATGGATGCTCAAGGTGCGTTATATGATTATTCATTAACTTATATTCGTATTAGATCATTTGAATTAACAGGTTTATTTATCTTTTACGCATATCAAGCAACTCGTCAGTCCCAAGGTGATACTCTTACACCGGTAATTATTAATGGTTCATCAATCATTTTAAATATTATTTTAACTGCAATATTTATTTATGGCATGGGTATGGATCTATCAGGTGCTGCTATCGGTACTGTTATAGCAAATATGATTATTATTCCAGCTTGTATTATTCATTTAATGAAAAGTAAAAGTTTACGACTTTCTAAAGAAAACTTACTTCCAGATTGGAAATATGATAAGAAGATTTTTACACTTGGTGCACCAGCAGCAATTTCTCAAGCTTTCACATCGTTAGCATTTTTAATTATTAATGGTACAATGTCTGGCTATCAAAATTCAATGGGAGATATTGGTTATAGTATTTTAGCACCGATTTCTATTGGTGGTAGAATCAATTCATTATTATTATTCCCGGTTATGGGTATAGGAACTGTACTTGCAACTTTTGTAGGACAAAATATTGGTGCTGGAAATAAAAAACGTGCTGAAAAAGCCTTTATTCAATCAATTATTTTGGTTGTTTCAATGACTTCAATAGGAGCATTAATTTTATATCCATTTAAAGAAACATTGACACGTATTTTCTTGTCAAATCCTAATGAAGTTGCTTTATGCGTTCGTTATGTTGTATTCTTATTAATGGGATTACCACTTATGGGCATTTTCCAATGTTTCATTGGCTGTTTCCAAGGCGCGGGAAGAACTGATTTGTCTTTATGGATGTCAACAATTAGATTATGGGTTTTCAGAATACCAGTACTTTTAATTATGGTCCATTTCTTAAATGTAGGTTATCAAGCAGTTTGGATTTGTATGACAATTAGTAATTTTGGTTCGATGATTGTTGGTTGTATTTTATATACTTTTGTCGACTACGAACCACGTGCAACACGTTTACAACAAAAATTGAAAAAAGAAGTGATGGAGGCATAGTATGGCTAAAAACAATATTGTATTATTTGAACCTGAGATTCCTCAAAATTCAGGAAACATAATGCGTACATGTGCAGGAACTGATACACATTTACATTTTATTAAACCACTAGGTTTTTTATTAGATGATGCTCACTTAAAAAGATCAGCTGTAAATTATTTACCAAATGTACACTTTTCGGTTTATGAAAATTGGGAAGATTTTACTTCTAAAAATCAAGGTAAAATGTATTTTTTAACAAGATATGGAATGAAAACTCCTCATGCTTTAGAACTAAGTGATCCAAATGAAACATATTATTTTGTTATTGGTAAAGAATCTACAGGAATCCCAAAAGAAATTTTAAAAGATCATTTAGATGATTGTATTAGAATACCAACAAATGACAAAATTAGATCATTAAATATTAGTAATGTAGCTGCAATTTGCATTTTTGAAGCATTAAGACAACAAGATTATAATGATTTATTTAGATATGAACCTGAAACATTAAAAGGAAAAGATTTCTTATTAAAATAAATGGTTTTCTATAATATTATTAGTATTTTTACAAATAATATTATAGGGGTATTTATGAAAAAGAAAATTAAAATTTACGATCTTTATGATAATTCAATGGGTTTAGGTAAAAACGAATTTGGAGAAGATATTGATTCTCAATTATATGTTGATAGTCGTGAAAGATACGATTATTTACTTTCTCAGTATGAAGATATTAGATATGATAATATGAACTTAGAACAAAAGAAGAAACAGTAGTGTTTCTTCTTTTTTGCATTAAGAAGCCATTAAATGAATATAATAGTATATCTTGCGAATCACTAAATAAAAAAATGCGAATATAATATTATAGGATGTGATAATAATGGATATTTATGAAATTGCGTTAAATTTTGACTTGGATGGTGAAATAATTGATGTTATAGAAAACAATATTGGATTAATTAATAAAACGTATATTGTAACGACAACTACTAATAAATACATTATTCAAAAAATAAACAGTAGCGTATTTAAACAACCAATTGATGTAATGACTAATATTAAACTAGTAATAGAACATCTAAAAAATAAAGTAAATAATTGTGAAATGCTTAAATTAATTAGTACAAAAACAGGAAATTATTATTTAATAAAAAATGAAGAAGTATACCGTTGTTACAATTATTTGAGTGATTCTATCTTTTATGATAAAGTCATAAATACAAAGCAACTTTATGAAATGGGTAAAACTATAGGATTATTTCATCGTCAACTCTTAGATTTTGATTCAACAAAAATAAAAGAAACTATTAAAAACTTTCATGATACTGATAGTCGTTTTGATAATTTAGTTTCTGCATATCAAAATAGCACAAATTATAAACAACAAGAAGTAATGGAAATTTATAGCTACATAATAGAAGAAAAGAAGAATGTCATAAATTTAAATGAGTTACTTAAAAATAATCTAATTCCCAAAAGAGTTGTACACAATGATACTAAAATAAATAATTTAGTATTTAGTAAAACAACAAATAAAGGAAAATGTTTGATTGACTTAGATACTGTAATGCCAGGTACAATTCTATTTGATTATGGAGATGCACTTCGAAGTATCGGTTCTAATACATCGGAAGAATGTTTCAAATTTGAAGATATTGATTTTTCACTAAATAATTTTATATATTTTTCTATTGGTTATTTAAGTGCTATTGGTGATAAATTAGATATTTCTGAACTTGAACACCTATATGACAGTATTTTAATGATAACTTATGAATGTGGAATGCGGTTTCTAACAGATTATTTAGATGGTGATAAATATTTTTCAGTAAAATTTGCTAAACATAATTATTTAAGAGCAAAAAATCAAATTTTACTTGCTAAAAAGATTAAAAATAAAGAACTTTTAATTAATAAAATACTTAATGCACTGAAAAAGAGAGTTATAATGATAAAATAATCAAAAAAATCGTTTTTTACTTTAAAAAATTGTTATTTTGTTGTATAATAATACTAATAGATAAAAGAGGTGCTTTATGAAAAAGTTAACTAATCTAATAATCATTTTAATCACTTTTATTTTATTAGTTGGTTGTAATCAACCAAACGATGATAATCCAGTTGATAATGGTATTAAACCGACTCATGATTTTACTGTTTGTAATTATTTAAAAGATAATGCTGTTTTCTTACAAAACAAAGAATTTGTTATTAGTGGTGTATCAGAAAATGGTGTATTGTTAAAAATTGATATTTACGATCAAAATGGATCTTTAATTAATACAGCAAGTGATATCGCAGATAATAATGGTGAATTTAGTGTTAAAATTGTAGCACCTAATGGAAGCTATAACAAGTACAAAATAGTTATTACAGATTCTGTTCATACACATGAATATAATAATATTTTATTTGGTGAAGTTTGGATGTTTGCTGGTGAACAATTAAACGAAGTTGTTCCTGCATCAAATGAATATAATGAATATGTTCGTATTTTTAATTATAATAATAATGAATATTCATGGACAAATTTTGATAATAATTCACAAGCTTATGCAATAGCGTATAAATTTGCTGAAGAATTAATAAATAAGATAAATGTACCAGTTGCAATAATTGATTCTACATTACCATTTGGTAATGCCGATGCTTGGATTTCTCATTTTACTGCATCTAATCAATTAAAAATTAATAATTATTTACAAGGAATTAATCGTTATATTCCTTCAGTTGATAACGTAGTTTTAAAAACAAATACATTAAGTTCTATGAATAAAACATATTTAAGTGAATTAAACGGGTTATCAATTCGTGGAATGATTTGGCAACAAGGTGTTACTGATTTTAATGTAAATAGTAATTCTGATATTTATAAATTAATGAATAACTATACATATTTAACATCAAATATCTTTTTGGATTATATAAATTATTTTAAAGGTGAAATTGATATTTATTCAATACAAAATGGTTTTGTAAATTTGGAATTTGCTAATGAACTAAGAAGTGCACAAGAACAAGCAACATATTTAGTTAATAATGTTCAAATTATCCCTACATATGATTGTCATGTTTTAGAAGAAAATTTAATTTCAGCTGATGTAAATTATGTTTTTTCACCTAATAAATTTGTAAATCGCATTGCACAAAATGTTTTAGAATATACTTATCAAAAACAAAGAGAAACTAAATATTCAATGTTTACTAACGCTGTAATTAATTATAATACAATAACATTAACATTTAGTAATGACATCAAATTGAATAAAGTTGATGAAATTTACGGTTTAAATGTAAAAACATCAGATGGAATTTTATTAAATTATCAATTTGAAATCGAAGAAAATCAAATTATTATTGAATTAAATGATTTAATCTTCAATGAAGATATGGAATTAGTTATTTCATATGCAGAAAATTATGACTTGTATAAATGTAATTTGTACAATGTATATGATTATCCTGTATTACCATTTAGAATAGAAATTAGTGATTAGAAAGAGAGAAAAATATGGATCGTCATACTTGTCGAATTGTAGTAATTCGTGTTTTATACCAATTAGATATTAACAAACAATTTAATATCGAAGATGAAGCTTTAGATTTAGCTATCGCATACGCAATTGATCCTTTAAATGAAAAAGAATTACCACTTAATTTAGAGGAATATAGTTGTTCAGAAAGTGAATATAATTTTATAAAAGAAACAATTATAAATATTAATAAAAATAAAGCAGATATCGATATTTTAATAACTAGAAATTTAGAAAATTATACTTTATCTAGAATTAATTATGTAGATCGTGCCATTATTAGACTTGCCGCATATGAATTACAACAAGGCAGTGTTGCACATAACATTATTATAGATGAAGCCTTAGAATTAACAAAAGAATATTCAAATTTAGATGATGGTTTACAAACTAAATTTAATAATCGTCTTTTAGACAAAATTCATCAGGATTTAATCAATGACAAATAATGATGATTTTAAAAATGCTCGCTTTTTATCAGTATCAGCATTAAATAGATATTTATCATATAAATTTGATATGGACATTCACCTTCAAAATGTATATTTAGAAGGTGAAATTTCTAATTTTAAGGTATCTGGTAAACATTTTTACTTTTCAATTAAAGACGAATTTAGTGAAATATCAGCAATGATGTTTTATCCTTCAAATAAATCGATTAATTTTGAAATTACTGATGGTATGCTAGTTCAGGTTGTAGGTAAAGTTGGCGTATATGAAAAAAGAGGTACGTATTCAATAATTTGTAAAAAATTAGAAAAAGCAGGACTTGGTGCATTATATCAAGAATTCTTAGATTTAAAAGAAAAACTACAAGCTGAAGGTTTATTTGATCAAAAATTCAAAAAACCATTACCTGAATATCCTAGAAAAATTGCTGTTATTACATCTGCAACAGGAGAAGCCATTAATGATATCGTATCAACAATTAATAAAAGATATCCTCTTGTTGAGATTTTACTGTATCCAGCTTTAGTTCAAGGAGAAGATGCACCTAAAGATTTAGTTAGAGCATTAAAAGAAGCGTATACAAATGATTCAATTGATTGTTTAATAATTGGACGCGGTGGTGGTAGCTTTGAAGATTTATCATGTTTTAATGATGAAACATTAGCTAGAACTTTATTTGCTGCTCCATTTCCAACAATTTCAGCTGTTGGTCATGAAGGTGATTACAGTATTTGTGATTTTGTTGCTTCGATGCGCGCTCCAACCCCTACAGGTGCTGCAATGTTGGCTTGTAAAGATAAAAATGAAATATTAGAAAATATTTCAATTGTCGAACAACGATTGAAAAGTTCATATCGTAGCTATTTACAAAAGTTGAATATTCAATATAATAATATAGTTAATTCTTATGCATTATCAAAATTTAATCAAATCATTAACGTTTATGAAAATAAGTATATAAGTTTATATGAAAAGTTAAAGACTTTATCACCAATTACTATGATTGAACAAAAGATTGAAAAAATTCAACAATCAAAAAATTACTTAAATTTAATGTTAAATCATATCATTAGTAATAATAGTAATAAGTTTGAATCAATAAACAATAACTTACATATTAAATTTCAAAATAGTATAACGAATATTGAAGATAATATTATAAACAATATTGATAAGTTAATTTTATTAAATCCTTTAAATGTAATGAAAAAAGGATATAGTATAGCCTATCAAAAAGATAATGTTATTTCGTCAGTTAAAGATCTTACTTTAAATGAAAAATTAAGAGTAAAGATGTTTGATGGTGAGATAGAAACACAAATTTTACAAATTAAAGAGGAAAAAAATGGAAAATAAAACATTTGAACAAATGATGGAAGAATTGTCTTTAATTGTTGATGAACTTGAAAAAGGCAATTTAAGCTTAGATGAAGCTGTTCGTAAATATCAACAAGGAATTCAGTTAAGTGCTGAATTACAAAAACAACTAGAACAAGCTAAAGAGGTAATTGTTAAAAAAATGAATTAATTGAAGAAAGGAGTACATTATGAAACAACTAAGCAATATGTCTGATAAAGACCTTAATGTTTTATCAGAAGATATTAGAAAACAAATAATTGATGTTGTAAGTAAAAATGGTGGTCATTTATCATCCAATTTAGGTGTTGTTGAATTAGTTGTTGCATTACATAAAGTTTTTGATACTCCAACTGATCAAATCATTTTTGATGTATCACATCAAACATACGCTCATAAAATATTAACAGGACGAAAAGAACAATTTAATACTTTAAGAAAATATCAAGGTATAAGTGGTTTTACAAAACCTGAAGAAAGTGAATTTGATTTATTTTCTGCAGGTCATTCATCAACAGCTGTATCACAAGCTATTGGTTGTGCACTTGCAAACAAAGAAAATAACATCAAAAAAGAAGTTATTGCTGTTGTTGGTGATGCTTCTGCAACTAATGGATTAACATTAGAAGCATTAAATTATCTTGGTGCTCATAAAGAAATAAAAGTAATTATCATAATCAATGATAATGATATGAGTGTATCAAAGAATGTTGGTGCTATGGCTAAAACATTTAATAAAATAAGAGTTAAAAGAAAAAAAGCATTTATTTATAAAATTACACCTAAATTTATGCATGGTTTGTTAGATAAAATTAAATCAGGTCTAAAAAGTACGATTTACAAAAAAAGTCTATTTGATGCTTTTAATTTGAAGTATTTTTCTGGAATAGATGGTCATAATATTAAAGAATTAGAAAAGTATTTGTCTTTTGCAAAAAAATACCCAGAATCGATTGTTTTACATGTAAAAACAACAAAAGGTAAAGGTTATAAGTTTGCAGAAGAAGATAAAACTGGCACTTGGCATCATGTTGGTCCATTTAATGTCGAAACTGGTGAAATGCTTAGTACTAATAAACTTCAAGTAGGTAATTATTTTGCTAAATATTTAATTGATTATGAGGATAAATACAAAGTTATTTCAGCAGCAATGACTCTTGGTTGTGGACTTGATGAATTACAAAATCAAAAACCAAATAATATTATTGATGTTGGGATTGCTGAAGAAAATGCGGTAGAAATCGCTTCAGCTCTTGCAACTAATAATGTTACTCCAATTGTCTTTATTTATTCAACTTTTTTACAAAGAGCATATGATCAAATAGTTCATGATGTTACTAGAACTAATAAGCATGTTGTATTTTGTATCGACCGTGCAGGAATTGTTGAAGATGATGGTGATACACATCAAGGTATTTTTGATATTTCTTATTTATTGCCACTACCAAATATGACAATATTAGCACCTTCAACAATTGAAAATGCTGTAAAATGTTTAGAATATGCTTTAAAACATGATGGACCTATTGCGATAAGATATCCTAAATATTTACCAAATGGATCTGAAACGTTTGAACCTAATAAATGGATAGTTGAAAAAGAACTTAAAGATATAAATGTTTTGACTTATGGATCCGATGTTTTACATATTAAACAATTATTAGAAAATAAAAACGTTGGTTTAATTAACGCAATTTCAATTAAACCAATGGATTATGAAATGTTAGAAAAATTAAAACAAACTAAAAAATTAATTATTTATGAACAAGTTAATAATAAATCTAGCTTGGGAGAACAAATAAAATTAATTCTAGGTCAATTTATTGATATAGTTCATATTTCTTTAGAAGATACTTATTTAACTGAGGGAAAAGTTGACGACTTAAGAACATATGCTAATATTGAATATAGTAGAATAATTAATTCGTTATAATTTATAAAAAAATATATACAAAAAGTGCCTTTATTTCCAATAAATAAAGGCACTTTATTTTTTAATTTTGGGAAAAATATTATTAGGATTTAAATCCTAGAAAGGAGAAAAAATGCGAAAAATTTCCAAAATTATAGTATCTTTTGTATTTACATTTGTTATTTTATCAGCTTTTCGTTTTAATACGAAAGCAGAAACTATTAGTAATAAAGTGTATGTAGGCGGCGAAAATATTGGTATTAAGTTAAATACTGGAATTGAAGTTATTGGAAAGTATGAAGTTGAAACTGAACACGGAAAAGTAGAACCTTGGAAAAATAGTAATATTCAAAAAGGTGATTACATAATCAGTATTGAAGGGATTAAAGTTGAAAACAATCAAAGCTTATTAAATATTCTTAGTTCATGTAAAAAAGATCGACTAAAATTATTAATTGAAAGAAATGATAAACGATTTGAAACATCAATTGATGTTGTAATTTCTATTAATAATCAAAAATCATTAGGACTTTACATTAAAGATAAATTAATGGGTATTGGAACATTGACTTTTATTGATCCCAATGACAATTATTTTGCTTCATTAGGCCATGGAATTTATCACAATGATGAGCTTTATGATGTTAGTAATGGTGTGATATTGTCTTCGACTGTCAATTCAATAAGAAAAGCAACACCTGGTAATGCTGGAGAGAAGAAAGCAACGTTAGATAATAAAGTTGTAGGTACAATATTAGATAATAAAATAACCGGTGTTTATGGTAAAATATTGAAAAATAATTACCAGAATAAAAACTTAATTGAAATAGGTAAAAAAGAAGAGATAAAAATTGGACCAGCAACAATTGTTACAACTCTAACAGATAATGTTCCTAAGGAATATCAAATCGAAATCATCGATCTTGTAGAGCAAGATAATACTGGCATAAAAGGTATTAAAATAAGAATTACTGATGAAAGATTAATAAAAGAAACTGGTGGAATTGTTCAAGGGATGAGCGGTAGTCCAATTTTACAAAATGGTAAATTAATCGGTGCAGTATCTCATGTTATTGTTGATAATCCTAATGTAGGGTATGGAATGTACATTGAATGGATGATTGAAGATTTAAATGGTGCTAAAAAATAACAAAATAATTTTTATAATGCATATTTTAATCAATTTGATAGAATATGAATAGATTTTAAATGGTTAATGTCGAATTTTGTTTCGTATGTATATGCTAAAGTACTATTGTTGAAAAAAAGCGATAAAAATGTTAAAATATTATAGTACAGGGGGTGTATGTGTGAATAAAATTCGAATTATGGTAGCAACAGAGTCGAAAGAAGGAATGGATGCTATCAAAAACTATTTTAATGATCTAACAAATATTGCAGTTGTGGGATATCACTCTGATGGTAATGCAGTACTAAATTCATTAAGAGTAACAGATGTAGATGTATTACTATTAGACTTATTTATGCCACATTGTGATGGAATTAGAGTAATAGAAGAACTGCGAACAAAGAAAGACAAATATCGTAGTCCAAAAAGAATTATTGTAATGACTCAATTTACTAGTTCCTTCATTACAAACAAATTAAATCAATTTGAAGTTGATTATGTACTTGCGAAACCGATTGATTTTGTAAGTTTATATCAATGTATAACTTATTCAGAAAAACCATTAATTAATGCTAAAGTAGAAAAATCGATCGATTTAGATACAGAAATTACAACAATACTTCATGAAATTGGAGTTCCAGCACATATTAAAGGATATTTGTATATGCGTGAAGCAATTACTATGGTGTACCATAATTTAGATTTATTAGGCGCCATTACAAAAATTTTATATCCAGAAATTGCTCAAAAGTATTGTACAACTGCATCACGTGTTGAAAGAGCAATTAGACATGCAATTGAAGTTGCTTGGATTCGTGGTAATGTTGAAGCTATAAGTGAAATATTTAGTTATACAATTAGTTATAACAAATCTAAACCAACTAATTCTGAGTTTATTGCGATGATTGCTGATAAGTTAAGATTGCAACATCGAAGAAGCAAAAATTTAAAAACAGCATAAAAAAATAGACATTAGATTAAATCTAATGTCTATTTTTATTTACCACCAAATAGTGAAACGATCATAGAGATAACTGGAAGTAATACTGTACCAGCAACGATAAGAATTACGATAGCTTTTCCCCACCAAGTTTTTGATGGAGCTTTTTTAATAGCGTATTCTTCACGATTACCTTTATGTTCTTTTACGATAAATTTTTCTTTATTTTTTTCCATAAATAGCTCCTTTTTCTATGCTATATTTACTTACGCATATTATTATACCACATTTCGTTAAAATGTAAAACAAATTTAATAAAAAATAAATTGTATTATATGCTTTTTTAATTATATTGTGATAAAATAAGATAGGAGGATGAATTTATGGGCAGAATAATTTTTCATATTGACATGAACAGTTTCTTTGCAAGTTGTGAAATTGCTGAAAATCCAGATTTATATGATAAAGATGTTGCTGTTGCTCCATATTCATCTGAGAGAAAAAGTATCATTTTAGCTGCAAATTATAATGCTAAAAGAAAAGGTATTAAAACAACAATGCATGTGCATGAGGCTTTAAAAATTTGTCCGGGATTAGTTATAGTTGATTCTAATCATCAACTTTACAATGAATATTCTAGAAAATTCTTTAATTATTTTTTATCTATTACGCCACTTGTTGAACCGGCTAGTATTGATGAAGGGTATTTAGATGTGACAGATGTTTGTAAAACAATTAATCCTTTAGAACTTGCAAAAAAAATCCAAAAAGATTTACTTGAACAATTTAAATTACCTTGTAGTATTGGTATTGCGCCTAATAAATTTTTAGCTAAAATGGCATCTGATATGAAAAAACCACTAGGCATAACGATTCTTAGAAAACGAGAAATTAAAGAAAAATTATGGCCACTACCAATTTCAGATATGCAAGGTGTAGGTAAGAAAACATTACCGGTTTTAAATAGTTTGAAAATATTTACTATAGGTGATTTAGCAAATTACCAAAATATACCATTATTAGAACTTTCAATTGGTAAACAAAGTACGATTCATTTAATGCGTCAAGCAAATGGAATAGGAAGTACGGAGATTGATGTTAATCGTTTTAATGATGTTTCAACAATAAGTAATTCTACAACTTTAGATTTTGACGAATATGATCCGATTAAACTTAAGAATACATTGAAATGGTTAACAAACACTGTTTGTAATCGTCTTGAGAAAAAAGAATTAAAAGCTCAAACTTTTACAATTCAAATAAAATATAATACTTTTAAAACAGTAAGTAGATCAAAAACACTTGATAATGCCATTAATGATTCAACAAAAGTATATAATATAATCGAAGATTTATTTGATGATTTAGTTGATTTATCGTATGGCGTAAGATTGTTGGGTGTATCTTGTGGTAAATTAAAACCATACAAAGAGTCATTAGTCCAAATGTCTATTTTTGACTCATTTGATGATATTGAAAAAGATAATGCTATTAATATTTTAATAAGATCACTGAATGATAATTTTGGTAGTGATGTTTTAACAAGAGGGTTTTCAAAACAAAATAAACCTAAAGATATTAATGATTATTATGAATAAAATACTTTAAAAAACATTAAAAAAATGATATAATAAATTATAAGAAAAGAGGTACAATATGGGATTTTTTAGTAGACAATTATTAAAAGTTATTCAATGGAAAGATGATACTAATAATGTTATTGTTCATCGTTATAAAATGGATACAAGAGATGAAATTATGAATGGCTGTCAATTGGTTGTTAATGAATCACAAATAGCTATTTTATCAAAAGAAGGTCAATTTGCAGACGTATTTGGACCTGGTACACATCGCTTAGAAACAAAGAATATACCTGTTTTAACTAAAATTGCTGGTTGGAAATATGGTTTTGATTCTCCTTTTAAATGTGATGTTTATTATATTAATACTAAACAATTTATTAATCAAAATTGGGGAACTGCCAACCCAGTAATGATGCGTGATGTTGAATTTGGTATGATTCGTGTTAGAGCGTTTGGTAAATATTCATTCCAAGTAGATGATGCTCAATTATTAATTCGTCAATTAGTTGGTACAAATGCTGATTATACAGTTAATGATTTAAAAGAACATTTAAAATCAATGTTTGTTTCATCATTTTCAGATGCACTTGCAACAGCAAAAATTCCTGCTTTAGACATTGCAATGAAATATGATGAACTAGCTAATGTATTAAAAGATGTATTAGTTGAAAAATTTAAATCATTTGGATTAAAACCAATCCAAGTATATGTTGAAAATGTTTCATTACCAGAAGAAGTTGAAAAAGTAATTGATAAACGTACATCATTAGGTGTTTTAGAAGGCAAAATGGGATCATATGCTGCAATGGAATCAATTGGAGCAATGCGTGATGCTGCAAATAATCCGAATGGATCTGGACTAGCTGGTGCTGGCGTTGGATTAGGTGCTGGTGTAACAATGGGTTCAGCAATGATGGATAGTTTAAAAGACATTAAAGATGAACCAAAACAATCTTTAGTAAATTGTCCAAATTGTAATAACTCAGTTCCATCAAGTAGTAAGTTTTGTCCTGAATGTGGAAAACAATTATCTACAACGAAGTTTTGTCCTGAATGTGGTGCGAAAGTTTCATCAACATCTAAATTTTGTAATGAATGTGGTCATAAATTAAATTAATGGAGAAGAATATGAATAACCCTAATGTAGATGAAGAACTACTTACAGCTGAAAATGAAACGTATAAGTGTCCTTCATGTGGTGCTAATCTAAAATATGAACCTAGTAATAATGGTTTAAAATGTGATTATTGTGGATTTGAACTAAATATGTCTGGCCAAACATCGACTGAAGAAAATGATTTTTTGAAAGCAGATAATCATCAAAAATGGGATAATACGGTCCAAAAAGCTGTTTGTAAAAATTGTGGTGCCCATAATGTTATTGAAAAAACAACTTTATCAAGTAAATGTCCTTTTTGTGATTCTCCAATGATTATATCAGTTGAAGAATTTGAAGGTTTAAAACCCGATCGCGTTATTCCATTTAAAATTGATATGGAAACAGCTCGTCAAAATTATAAAACTTGGATTAAGAAACGTTTTTATGTACCAAGTAATTTAAAAAAAGATATTCCTAATCCGACAAGTAATTCAATTTATGTTCCAACTTGGACATATGATTCTGAATCATTTTCTCAATATAAAGGTCGTTTGGGAAAAAGATATACTGTTACAGTAGGAAGTGGTAAAAATCGTCGCACTGTAACTAAAATTAGATGGTATCGCATAAGTGGTGTACATCATAAAAGTATTGATGATATCTTAATTTGTTCAGGAAATAAAATTTCTCAAAAAGAAATTGACAAGATTACACCTTTTGATACTAATAATTCGTATGTTTTTGATAATCGTTATCTTGCAGGTCACACAGCTGAACATTATAATGTTACTGTTCAAGAAGGTTGGAAACAAGCTCAGAATATAATTAATGAACAAATTAAAAGTGAAATTTTAAGAAAATATCATTATGATGTTGTTGATTACTTAAATTTTACACCAGTTTATACAAATATTAAGTATAAATATGTAGTTTTACCAGTTTGGTTATCAAGTTATAATTATAAAAATAAAAAATATCATTATTTAGTTAATGGTGAAACAGGTAAAATCAGTGGTAATTATCCATTATCAATATGGAAAATTCTATTTACAGTTTTACTAGTTTCTACAATTTTCATTGGTTTAATATTATTTTTGATGAATTATTAGAAGATATCATAATAATATAAAATAAGTATTGTTAGTGTGGTAAATTTTTACTTAATCATTGATTAATAGAAAGGAACAATCAGTTTCTTACTGATTTTATTTAATATGGAAAAAGATTTAGAAAAGTTAATACATGATGCTTTAAAAGAAGATGGTTATGATAAAGATGTAACTTCTCTAGCAATTATTGAATCAAAAAAAGAAGGCTTTGCGAGTTTTTTTGTTCGAACATCAGGTGTATTATCTGGTGTTACAATTCTAAAAGAAATTTATCGTCAAATAGGTCCTAAAGTAAAATTAAATATTTTGAAAAATGATGGTGATTATCTTAATAAAGGTGATGTCATTGCGAGTATAAGTGGACGAATGATTGACATTTTGCGTGGTGAACGTGTCGCTTTAAATTTTTTACAAAGAATGTCTGGTATTGCAACCTTAACTGATAAATTTGCTGAAGAATTAAAAGGAACTGGATGTCAAATTATCGATACTAGAAATACTACACCATTACTTAGAAAGTTTGAAAAAGATGCTGTTGTTCATGGTAAAGGTTTTAATAATCGATTTAATTTAACCGAACAAGTATTTATTAATGAAAATCATATTGCTGCTATTGGTTCAATTACTGATGCTGTTCAAAATGTAAGAGATAAATATGGTAGTGAAATTGTTATTGAAGTCGAAATTAAAACAAAAGATGAATATTTGGAAGCTTTAGAAACTGATTGTGATGTACTTACTCTTGATAATATGTCAAATGAATTAATGAGCGAACTTTGTGCTATTCCACATTATGATAAAAAAATAATTGCTAGTGGTAACATGACGCTTGGAAGAGTAAGAAGTGTTGCATTAACTGGTGTTGATTATATTTCAATCGAAACATTATCTAATTCTTCGAAATCTTTAGATATTTGTATGAAATTCTTAAAAAAGACTTTCAAATAATAAAAAAAGGAGTTCATTTGAACTCCTTTTTAATATTCTAATATTGCTTGTTTTAATTCTTCAACAATATTTTTTTCATCTATTTTTTTGATGATTTCTCCTTTTTTGAATAAAACAGCACTTTGTTTACCACCAGCAATCCCTAAATCGGCTTCTTTTCCTTCTCCAACTCCATTAACGATACATCCCATAATAGCAACTGTCATTTTTTTATTTATTGTGAATAAGAATGGTTCAATTTCTTTAATAATGTTTTCCATATTGTATTCACATCTGCCACATGTAGGACAACTAATTAAAGTTGGACCGACATATTTATTAAACATTTTTAAAATTTCTTTTGCTGAATAAATCTCATTAACAGGATTACCAGTCAATGAAACTCTTATTGTATCACCAATATTTTTATTTAATAATGTGCCTATTGCATAACTTGAACGAATATTACCACCAAGTACTGTACCTGATTCTGTTAAACCAATGTGTAGTGGATAGTCGAAAGTAGAAGAGGCTAAAATATTAGCTTCAATAAATGTGTCAATACTTGTTGCTTTAAGACTAAGTACAATATTTGTAAAGTTTAATTCTTCTAAAAGTTTGATCTCTCTTTTTGCTTCCTCGATCATACCTTGTGCTGTTACACCGTATTTTTCAACAATATCACTGCTTAATGATCCAGAATTTACACCGACTCTAATTGGAATGTTTTTCTCTTTACATTTATCAACAATTAATTTTACATGCTCTCTAGGCATATTACCTGGATTAATGCGAATTTTGTGAACGCCATTTTCGATGGCAAGTAAAGCTAGCTTATAATCAAAGTGAATGTCTGCAACAAGTGGAATATTGATATTTTTAACAATTTCACTAATTGCATTAGCATCGTTTGTGTCTTTAACAGCAACTCTAATAATTTCACATCCAACAGCTTCTAACTCGTGAATTTGATCTAATGTTTTTTGGATGTCACTTGTTTTCGTATTAGTCATTGATTGAATAACAACATTGCCGTTTCCAATTGGTACGTTATTAACATAAACAATTTTCTTCATTCTAATAAAATAAGAGTTCTTATTAAGAACTCTTTTTTCCTCCTTTTGCTTTAGTAGTAGTTTCAACTACTGCAACAACTTTCTTTTTATGAATCTTTCTTTGTGGACTACGAATTCTACCACGTCTTAAGAAGTTATAAATTGTACTTCTAGATGCAGTAATACCATATGTGTCTTGAATAATTCTTGCATATTCAGAAAAGTTAGTTCCACGATATTCTTTACGATAAAGTTTACATACAAATGTACTTAATTCTTGGTCGTAAGTATTATATGGCTTGTATTGTTTGTTTTTGTGAATAACACCTTCAACACCTTCATTTAATACTTGACGTTTTAAATTACGTACTTGACGTGTTGTAATTCCAAGTTTTTTCGCCGCTTCAGTACCGTTGATTTCACCTTCTATTAATTTTGTAATAATACGCATTTTCTTTCTTTCAATTTTAGAAAGTTTTTTCTTTGGTTTTTTCTCTTCTACTACTGGCGTTTCTGGGTTGTTAATAGGTTGATTTTGTAAGTTTGTATTTTCCATGATTAACCTCGTTTGATTAATGATTTGTTCCTATATAAATAATACCACAAAACGTCAAAAAACGCAAATAATATGATGTTAAAAAGTGAAATATTCTTTTAACAAAAAAACTTATTATTTGAATTATTTACAAAATTTTGATATAATTTAAATGGTGATATTTATGAAATATAATTTTAGCGAAATGATACTATATGAAGATAATCATTTATTAGTAGTACATAAACCTGCTAACTTACTTTCGCAAGAAGACAATACTAAAGATTTGGATTTGGTAAATCTTGCAAAAGGGTTTTTAAAGGTTAAATATAATAAACCAGGGAATGTTTATGTCGGTTTAGTTCATCGACTTGATAGAATGACAGAAGGTATAATTGTACTTGCAAAAACTTCTAAAGCAGCTAGTCGTCTTTCTGAACAAATTAGAAATCAAGAATGGATTAAAGAATATGTTGCTGTAGTAGAAGGAGAAGTCAAGGAAACTAAGAAACTTACACACTATTTGAAACATATTGAAAATACTAAAAAAATGACTGAAGCGAAACTAGGTGATGGACAAAAAGCTGAACTTTACTTTGATTCACTTGTTCAAAATTCAAAATTTAGTGTTGTTAATGTTAAATTAATTACTGGTCGTCATCATCAAATAAGAGTACAGTTTTCATTATTTGGTCATCCGTTAGTTGGTGATATGCTATATGGTAATGGAAAAAAACATGATTTAATGCTATGTTGTCATAAATTAACTATTAAACATCCAGTAACAAATGAAATTTTAACATTTAAATCAACACCAAAAAATAAATTATGGCATAAATATTTTGATTTGAAATTATTAAATGACTAATTGCTTGTAAAAAAAGTTAAAATAATGTATAATAGTTAAGATTGAAGAGGTGAAATAATATGCGTAATAGAATATTTACATCTGAAGCTGTTACTGAAGGGCATCCTGATAAGATTTGTGACCAAATTAGTGATGCAGTTCTTGATGATATTTTAAGTCAAGATCCAATGTCGCGTGTTGCGTGTGAAACTTGTGTTACAACTGGATTAGTTTTAGTAATGGGTGAAATAACAACTAATGGGTACTGTGATGTCCAAAAAGTTGTTAGAAACGTAGTAAATGAAATTGGTTATAATCGTGGTAAATATGGATTTGATGCTGAAAATTTAGCAGTAATCGTATCTATTAACGAACAATCACAAGATATTGCTCTTGGAGTTGATAAAGATGGTGCTGGTGACCAAGGTATGATGTTCGGATATGCTTGTAAAGAAACTCCTGAACTTATGCCTATGCCAATTGTGCTAGCTCAAAAACTTGCAAGAAGACTTACTGAAGTTCGTAAAAATAACATTTTAACATGTTTAAGACCTGATGGTAAAACACAAGTAAGTGTTGAATATGATGAAAATGGTAAACCATCAAGAATTGATGCAATTGTTGTATCTACTCAACATGATGAAAATGTTACACAAGAAGAACTTTATGAATTAATTAAAGAACATGTAATTTTTGAAGTTATTCCACATGAATTAATTGATGATGCTACAAAGATTTTAGTAAATCCAACTGGTAGATTCGTTGTTGGTGGTCCAAAAGGTGACACTGGTCTTACAGGACGTAAGATTATCGTTGATACTTATGGTGGTTACGCAAGACATGGTGGTGGAGCTTTCAGTGGAAAAGATCCAACAAAAGTTGATAGAAGTGCAAGTTATATGATGAGATATGTTGCTAAAAACATTGTTGCTGCAGGACTTGCTGAAAGAATTGAAATTCAAATTTCATATGCTATCGGTGTAGTTGAACCAACATCTATTTATGTAGATACTTATGGTACATCAAAACTTACTGATAATGAATTAATTGAAATTATCAAAAAACATTTTGATTTAACTCCAAAAGGAATTATTAGAGATTTAGATTTAAGAAGACCAATTTATCGTCAAACATCAAATTATGGACATTTTGGTAGAACGGATATTGATCTTCCATGGGAAAGATTAGACAAAGTTGAAAATTTAAAAAAATACAATAAATAATAGAGGTGAGTAAAATGAAAATTTGTATTATTGGCGCAGGGAGTACTTATACTCCAGAATTAGTTGAAGGTATTATTAATAAAAGAGACACATTACCTGTTACACATTTAGTTTTCATGGATATTGATGAAAGAAAATTAAATATTGTAGGTAGTCTTTGTGAAAGAATGATTAAGGCTGCAGGACTTCCTTGTAAAACTGAATTAGTTTTAAATGATTATGCATATGCATTAGAAGGTGCAGACTTTGTATTATGTCAAATTCGTGTAGGTAAACTTCCTGCTCGTATTAAAGATGAAAAAATTCCACTAAAATACAATTTAATTGGACAAGAAACTTGTGGTATTGGTGGTATGTTTAAAGGTTTAAGAACTATTCCAGTAATGATGAATATTGTTAAACTTATGGAAAAACATTGTCCAAATGCTTGGTTAATTAACTTCTCTAACCCATCTGGTATGATTGCAGAAGCTTTACTTAACCATACAAATGTTAAGATGATGGGTCTATGTAATGTTCCAATTAATACAATCGATGGTATTAAACGTAACATGCAATTACCTAATGCTGAAATTGAATATATGGGTCTTAACCATTTTGCATTTATTACAAAAATTGAACAAGATGGTAAAGATTATTTACAAGATGCATTACAAGCTGGTTTAAACAGTGAATCAATGAAAAATATCCCATCAAGTGGTTTCTCAAAAGAACAAATCGCAACTATTGGTGCAATTCCAACAAGTTACTTAGAATATTATTATTTCCAAGATAGCAAATTAGAACATTTAAAAAATGCTGAACGTTCACGTGGTGAAACTTGTATGTTAATTGAAGAAGAATTATTAGCAATTTATCAAAATGCTGAACTTCATGTTAAACCAGAACAATTATCAAAACGTGGTGGTGCACGTTATTCAGAAGTTGCTATTAATCTTGTTAACTCTATTTGGAACGATGTTGGCGATGTTCAAGTAGTTAATGTTTTAAATAAAGGTGCAATCGATTTCTTAGATGACAATGACGCTGTTGAAGTTTGTGCACGTATTGGTAAAAATGGTGCTGAACCTTTAAAAGTTACAGGTGCAGTTAATGATCATTTAAAAGAATATATTAAACAAGTTAAAGCATACGAAAAACACGCTGTTAAAGCTGCTTTAAATGGTGATAAAGTAGAAGCTATGCGTGCTCTTGTTATTAACCCTCTTTGTGGTGATTTAAAAACAGCATCAGCTTGTTTTGATGAACTAGTTGAAGCTCATAAAGAATTCTTACCACAATTTGTAAAAAATGAAAAATAAGCCTATGAAATATGTATTAGGTGTTGATGGCGGAAATACTAAGACTGATTACTTTTTATTTGATTTATCAGGTAATCATGTAGATAGTATTCGTAAAGGAACATGTAGTCACGAAGCTCTTAGAGATAGCTATGCTGGAACAAAAAGAGTAATGACTGAACATTTAAATGAATTATTTTCAAGAAATAACATCACTGTAGATGATATCGCTGGTGCAGCTTTTGGTCTTGCAGGAGCAGATGTTGTTACACAAAAGATTGAATTAAATCGTGTTATTAAAGAAATTGGTTTTAGAAACTTTGCTCTTGAAAATGATGGTGTTTTAGGTGTAAAAGCAGGATCAACAACTGGTTATGGTGTTTGTTCAATTAATGGTACAGGTACAGTAGTTGTTGGTGTAGATAATCATAATGACTTTTTACAAGTTGGTGGCGTAGGCTATATTTCAGGTGATGAAGCTGGTGGAGCTTATTTAGTAAGAAGAACTTTCCAAGCTATTTATGATTCATTATATCGTATGGGTGATGAAACAATCCTAAAAGATGAAATATTTGCGCTTTATGATATTAAAGAAAATAGACTTTTCTTAGATAAAGTTGTTGAATTAACTGAAAAACGTTTAATTGATCGTACTACAGTTATCAAAATTTTATTCAAATCTGCAGCAGCAGGGGATAAAGTTGCTATTGGTGTTTTAGAACAAGCAGGTATTTGTATGGGTCTTGCAGTTGCTGGTTGTATTAATAATTTAAACTTCACAACTACAGTACCAGTTGTATTAGCTGGTTCAGTTTGGGTTAAAGCAACTACTGATCATATGCTTAATGCTTTTAAAAATGTTATTTATAAACATGTTAAAAAAGAATGTGATTTTATAATGTTAAATGCTACACCAGCAAGTGGTGCAGTAATTTGGGCATTAGAAATTGCAAATGGACAAATTCCTTCACTTGAATTACGTGACAAAGTTTTAAACACTGTTGAAGTAGTTCAAAAAGAATTACCTACAACTTAAATCATAATTAATTAACCTCATTACTAAAATGTAATGAGGTTTTATTTATGATTATTTTTATGTTAATGTTTTTTGTAATAGCAATTGGAGTTACAATTTATTTGAAGTTTCCACAATTACGTGTGTTGAGTAAAATAAGTAAATGTTCTAATAAAAAAACTAAACAAACATTTTATTTAAGTCTTGCGACTAATTTAGGTGTTGGAAATTTAGTTGGTGTATCTACAGCTATTTATTTAGGTGGTTGTGGAGTTATATTTTGGATGGCATTGTTTTCAATCTTTTCTAGTGCTTTAGCATTTTTAGAAAATTATTATGCTATTTCATCTCAAGTAAATACAGAACATGGAACATTTGCAGGAACTTGTTATACAATTGTAAAATACTTAAATGGAAGAACAGGTAAAATTTTAGCATTAATTTTTTCAATCTTTTTAATTCTTACTAATACATTGTTTTTTCCACCTATCCAAATTAATGCAATAGTATCAGTATTTCCAAAAAAACATAACTTATTATTTAGTATTATCTTAATAACGGTAATTTTAATTATAACATTTGGTGGAATTAAAAGTATTCTTAAAGTAACAGATAAATATGTTGGTTTGTTTGCTATTTTATATTTTGGAGTTTTAGTAATTGCAATAGTTACCAAATTTGATCAATTAGGATTAATTCTTAAAGATATTATAATATCTGCTTTTAATATAAAAACAGTTGGTATAAGTGTTTTCTTTTCGATGTTTACAACTAGTATTAGTAAAAGTTTGTTTTCAAACGAAGCTGGACTTGGAACTATTCCTTCACTAACTGGAATTTCAGACAAAAATGAAATTGAGGTTGTAAGTTATTTTCAATTATTAGGTGTATTAGTTGATACTTTGGTATTATGTAGCTTGACTGGTATTTTTATAATGATTTATGGAGATGGTTATAATGGAAATATTGTTTCAATGTTAAGCTATTGTTTTAAAGAATTTCTAGGAAATATTGGCTTAATAATTTATGCTGTATTTATTATATTTTTTGGTTTTGTTTCCGTTCTAGGTCTTTATTATCTTGGAGAGAACAACTTGATGTATCTTGTTATTTACCATAATGTATCTTTCAAAAAAGCAAAATTGATTTATCAAATATTATTTATTATAGGAATTGTAATTGGTATTTTTGGTTCATTTTCTAATATTATGTGGCTAGTTGATATAGGAATTATTATCTTAGGAACAATAAATTTATTTGTTTTAATAAGAATTGAAAACTGTCAAAAAATGTTAAAAAATAATCATAAAATCACTTGAAGAAATTTGATTATAATGTTATAATAACATTGCCTGGAGAGTTCGTGTTTCATTTATTTGCTGCCCGAACATAAAACATTAGGTTGTTGAGGACGATTTGGTGTTGAATGCCTGCTACGAGTAGGAATCCTAAAAAATTGTCAGTTTAGAGACGACCACCCTATTAGAATGCGGATCACGCATTGTGATAACGGCTCATCTGGGTTATTTTTTTATGTGAGGTTGAAATGATTGATATTAAGAAGTATATAAATGACCCATGCAATTCATTATCAATGCCATATTGGAAAGCAAAAAAAACATCTGTACGTTCGGATACAATGATTATCCATAATAATCAATATGATGAAGTTTTATTTCGTGATTGGCAAGATACTAAATATTATCGTTTAAAACATGATTTATTAAATTTATCAAGTAAGAAAATTAACAATCATTTTTTCTACGAAACGCTAAATGAAGATAATATTAATAATTTTATTAGTGTTATGAATCAAAGTAATCTTGACGATGAAGTAACAATGGACGATATTAAAAATTTAATGCGTGAAGATACTTTTTGTGCAGACTTATGGATTTTAGTATATTATAAAAAAATATATCATAAATTAAAAGAACCCAAAATTGTTTATGATGAATATGGGAAAAAAACAAAAATTACAAAAGAATATCTGCCAGTAGGTTTAATAATTTCTAATTTTGATCAAATTACAAAAGAAGTATCTATTGAACAATTAAATGTTATTCCGGCTTATCAAAAATTTGACCTTGCTGAACCACTGATTAGAGAATCATTACTTCGAATCAGTTGTATTGCAGATTTTGCTACAGTTACTGATAAATTTGATAGTGAAGTTGATCACTATTCGTTATATAAGAACGCTGGATTTGCTCATGAGGCTATTTGGCATGTTCTAAAAAAGAATAATTAGTTTTAAAGAGAAATCTTTAAAACTTTTTTCTTTTCTTTTTGATTTTACATATCTTTGACAATTTCTAATAAAAATGATATAATAAGTAGTAAAAATGTACAAATGGAGAAAATTATGATTAATAAATTTTTAGAAAACATTAAAATTGCTGTTGCTGCTGCAATTAAAGAACTAGGAATTGAAAATCCGGATAATGAAATTGTATTAGAAGTACCAAAAGATCAATCAAATGGTGACTATGCTACAAATATTGCAATGAGACTTGCAAGAGTTGCTAGAAAAGCACCTGTGATGATTGCAAAAGATATTGTAGAAAAACTAGATAAAAAAACTTTGCACTTAGAAAAAATCGAAGTTGCTGGCGCTGGTTTTATTAACTTTACAATTGACGTTGACTATTTATTAGAAGTAATTGGTAAAGTTAATACTGATCCAACATACGGATCTAATAACGTTGGTGAGGGAAAAACAATCGATTTAGAGTTTGTATCAGCTAACCCTACTGGATATTTACATGTAGGACATGGACGTGGTGCAGCTTATGGTGACAGTTTAGCTAATCTTTTAACAAAGAGTGGTTATAATGTTACTCGTGAACACTATGTAAATGATGCTGGTAATCAAATTACAAACATGGCTCTTAGTGTATATGAAAGATATAAAGAATTATTTGGTCTTTCAATTGAAATGAAAGATGATTATTATCATGGTAAAGAAATCATAACTATTGCAGAAATGTTAAAGTCTGAATATCAAGATAAATTTTTAAATGAATTTGATTTAAATTTCTTTAAAGAATACGGAACAAAAGTATTACTTGGTAATTTAAAGAAAGACTTAGAAAGATTTAATGTAAATTTTGATGTTTGGTTTAGCGAAAAAAG
>JAEIGA010000622.1_pt1 | contig 52593 bp, 52 predicted proteins | sample 9270691 | NCBI WGS metagenome assembly JAEIGA01 (sample SAMN17057246, study PRJNA624740) | gut metagenome | biome: biome; isolation source: fecal sample | host: Bos grunniens | place: China: Xizang | collected 2019 | reverse complement strand
ATCATTTCTTCATAATGGTCAATAAAAATTTTTTGTAAGATATTCATACTACTATTATGAAGGAAAACAAGGAAAAAGAAAACCCCAACCCCTCAAGAATGAGGGGCAGGGGAGTTGAAGTGTCAAAGACACTTTTTTGTTTATTACAGACGAGGAGGTGAAAAGAAATGCAACAGTTTAAAGAATTAGAGGATTATCGGCAATATGCGGGACCGGCAGAATTACACAAAGCAATCAATACCCTTAGAGGTCTTGTGGCAGGAATGACAACAAATAGGTGTGCTAGCAAAGAAGAGGTTGATGAATTGGCAAATTGGTGCATAGCGCATAGTAATCTTATACATAAGCATCCATTCAAGGAACTTATTCCGTTGATAGAGCGTGTATATGAGGATGGAATTGTGACAGAAGATGAAGCAAAAGATATTCTTTGGTTATGTAATAATTTTGTTACGGAATCAACCTATTATGATTTGATAACAGGTTCCATTCAATTCTTGCAAGGATTAATTCATGGAATTATGGCAGATGAGGAAATAAGCGATGAGGAAATTCACGCATTGAAACAGTGGATTACAACAAACGATTTTCTGATGGGTACATATCCGTTTGATGAAATCGAAAGTTTATTGATGACAATTCTTATGGACGGCAAAGTGACGGAAGACGAAAGAAATATGCTAAAGGCGTTTTTTAGTAATTTCATCGATTTACAAACCTCGTACAATTTGAATGAATTAAAACTTAATGCTATGAAAGAAAAATATAGTATAGAAGGAATCTGTGCTGTATGCCAAGAAATCGATTTTGAAAATAGTTTGTTTTGCTTTACCGGTGAATCAGAAAGGGCAAAGCGGAATGATATAGCAGAATTAATCGAAACGTTGGGTGGGCAATTCAAAAACAATGTTACAAACAAAACAAAGTACCTTATAGTTGGCAACAAAGGAAATCCGTGTTGGGCTTTTTCGTGTTATGGCAGAAAAATCGAAGAAGCTGTAAAGAGAAGAAAATCTGGACAGAAATTGGTTATTGTAAACGAAGTGGATTTCTGGGATATAGTTGAGGATATGTAGAAAGGATGGATAATTCATTGGAACGAGATTTCAGCTTTTTAAAGAAAAAACAGGTGATACATTTGAAGGTTGAAAAAAGGTTGTCATATGAGTGTGAAATTATAGTTAAAAATATTATCAAGGACAGAAAGGTTTTATAGAGGTGAAAAAATGTCGGTAAATACATATTTGAGCAGTTTGGCTAGTGACTTGGTATTGAGTCAAACAGAAAAAAGTAATATAACAAAGTCTATAGATGCAATCAAAAAAAGATTAGATTTATATTTTTCTGATGTTACGGATAAAAAAGTTTTTGGTTCATATGTGCGTGGAACGATTTTGCCAAGAAAGATAGATGAGAAATCGGATATTGATTTAATGATAGTCTTTTCTAATCCGTATAATTATAAACCGCAAAGTTTTTTGAATCGATTGAAAGGATTTGCGGAGCAATATTATTCAACGTCAGAAATATATCAGTCAAGTCCAACAATAGTTTTGGAGTTAAATCATATTAAATTTGAATTGACACCGGCTTACCAATCTTATGGTAGTTATTATATTCCAAATGGTCCATCCAATTGGATATATACAGACCCAGATGGATTTTATGATAAACTCACAGAATGTAATGTATATAATGACTATAAGATAAAACCAATTGTTCGTTTGATTAAGCACTGGAATATTAGCAAAAATTATAGAGACATGGCGTCGTTTATGCTAGAAAAGAAAGTTGCAGAAGACATGAAGTATGCGTTCATGTCTTGCACATCCTACAGCGATTATGCAAAAAAAGGTTTAGATGTAATTAAATATTATACAAAAACTGATAGGGTAAATACTGCTATTTCCAATATTAACAAGGCACTTGAATATGAAAAAAATAACATGCCAAACACTGCATTGGCAGAGATAAAAAAAGTGTTTCCGGAGGTATAGAGGTGAGCAAACGGGATGATGTTAATATTTTATATAATGTCTCTAAGAATATAGAAAAGTGGTGTATAATTCTATTTTGGGGAAATGTGCTGTTTTCTTTAGGTGTAGCATTGTTTAATTCCGGAATTCAAGATCTTTTAATATTGGCTCAGATTTTAGGTGCATTTTTATATATTGTACTTAAAAGTATCGATGATGGAGTGTTCTGGTATAATGCTGAGAAGGCTCGGCGAAAAAATAATATTCAAATGGCATTTGACGTTACACTTGGTGAGCAGGAAACAGAAGGCTATTATAATAATCCCATCAAGCCATCAATAAAAAAATATGCTGTTAATACATTAGAAAGCAATTTTTTTAGCAAACATTTGGCAGGGCAAATGCTTATTAAGAGTGTTTTCAAATCTATGCTATCCATAGTGATGATGATAATGGTGGGATGGTTTGTCGCAAGCCAGGAGATTTTGTTAATAATTGTACAGGCTGCTTTTTCTGTTTATGTAATTGAAGATACAGTAATGCTGGCAATTTATAAATTTCAAATGGATAGACTGTATGATGAAGCTTTTACGGAATTGATTACTATTGGAGTGGAAAACAAAAAACAGGATGTTTGGATGTTGTCGTATGTAGTTGAATATGAAACAGTTAAGGCTCATTATAAAGTGAGATTGGATAGTATGTTGTTTAATAAATACAATTCGAAATTATCAAAAAGATGGGAGGCTATAGAAACGAAAATTTCTGCAAAAAACAATAAAGACGTATAAAATCTATGCAAGTTCATCGAATGATTATAGATTTAATCGTATGGTTGCTTGATACAACGATAATTGTATGAGAGAGGATGAAGGGGAATGATTATCAAAGAAGAAGATAGAGTGCATTTGATTGGAGAATTAGAGAAACTCACAGGAAAAAGACCGTTATTTTATTTGAAATTTTGTTCTATGCAAAAATATGCGGAAGACGTTTGTGATGGCAAACTCTTTTCAAATACCCCTAAATATTTTAGGGAACAGGAACTCGCCTCTGGTGAAAGAGGGCAAGGCGATCAGTATGAATTACTTTCAATAATAGAAGCACAGAGAATAACTATGTGCGATTCTGAAACAGGTGATGTGGTTCTGGTTGCTCCAAAAGGAAGTTTAAGAGTACAGTTTAAAGAAGATGATATTATTCCTATAGTGTCATTTGTAGGTATATCGTTGTCAGATATGATATTAGAATATGCAGATGAAAACCATGCTGATTTTTTGTTTCCGTTTACGGAAGAAGAATATTCTTCGATGTCAAAAATATTTGGTGAGTATTGTGTAATGCTGAATGGAAGAGAATTAGAAAAGCATATCCAAGAATATTGTCAGATTAATGGATGTGAGTATGTGTTCGATAAAATTGAATATTGTGAACAAAATCGAATAGATAGAATTCAAGCATTTAATAAGAGTGTAAAAGAGCGCTTCTTATATAAGAATAAGGATTTAGCATATCAAAGAGAGTATCGTCTGGCTATAGCACATGAAATACCGGAAGACCACTTTATTAATATAGGAACAATGAAAAATACAAAAATATTGAAGTCGGACCAATTAAAGGGGATGAGATTTTCTATAGAGTATTTATCACACACTATCAATGACGAGGAGGCATAGAATGACACAAAATTTAGTATCAGAAGAACAAGTAAAAGAAGCATTACAGATTAACAGTTTTCGTGAAATATCCAAAGATAAGATTATGGAGTTTGTATCGCTTATACCTAATATGGATAAAGAAGTGGCTATTGCAATTATTAATCAGTTTCCGACATATACAGATTCAGCTAATAACATGGTTGCACAGTTAAATGTTATGTGTGATAACATTATAAAGGATAATAGTTCAAGTCAGAAGGACGCTGTAGAAGCATATAAATTGATTCTTCAAGATTTAAGTGAACTTTTGAAAAAAAAGAATATATCTAAAGAAGAGCGTGATGAAATTACAGGGAAAATGATATTGATAGCTGATAAAATCTCTGCGAAAGATACCGAAAATAAAGATTTTTTGAACGGAATTATTAAGTATGGAGCACCTATTGTGGGTGGTGCATTATTACTAGGTGCAGCAATACTTGGAGTGAATGTGAAGGGAAAACAACTTCCAACGATTAAAAAGTAGTTATGAAAACCCTTAGTAGTCACCCTACCAATTTTACTACCATTTTGACTACCAAGGACTAGCAATACCCCGCCACATTGTGCTATAATCTGTCTAGTTGGCGACGAAACAACAATTGAAATAAAACTATGAAATGTCGTACAAGCTACGGCATTTCTTTGCATTATAAGGAGAATGATTACAATGACAAAAATCTTATTCATCTGCCACGGCAACATCTGTCGTTCGCCTATGGCAGAAATGGTTTTTAAAGACATGGTTCGAAAACAACATATGGAATCCCAATTCTACATTTATTCCGCTGCCACCAGCAGAGAGGAGATTGGTAACGGAGTTCATTATGGTACTCGTCGTAAATTACAACAGGTGGGCATTCCATGCAGTGATCACCGTGCTGTACAGGTTACAAAGGCAGATTACGACAAATACGATCACCTAATTGTGATGGATAGTCATAACATCCGCAACCTGATGCGTATTATTGGGGATGACCCAGATAACAAGGTTAGCATGTTATTGGATTTTACAGAACGTAAAGGACAATCTATTGCAGACCCTTGGTATACAGGAAACTTTGATGAAACATATAAGGATGTTGTAGAAGGTTGCGAGGGATTGTTGAAATACCTGATGTAACTGCATATATCAATGAACCGCAAACCGGATTGTAATGTCCGGTTTGTTTATGTTATAATCGTGGACAATACGAGATATGGAGAACAAACATGAACATTTTAAACATAGAACATGTAAGTAAAATATTTGGTGAAAAGAAAATATTTGATGACGTTTCCTATGGGATTCACGAGGGCGACAAAATCGGTATTATTGGGATTAATGGTACTGGAAAGACAACACTTTTAAAGATTATTGCAGGTCTGGAAGAAACCGACGAAGGACAAGTGATTAAGCAGAATGGCTTACGCATCACATACTTGCCACAAAATCCTGAATTTCCGAAAGATGCTACGGTACTAGGGTACGTTACCCAAGTGACGGGGGAAAAGGAATACGAAGCAAGAAATATATTGAACAAACTGGGAATCACAGACCATGATGCAGATATCAGAACTCTTTCCGGCGGTCAGAAGAAACGTGTTGCACTTGCGAGGGCGCTGGTGAATCCGGCAGATGTTTTGATTTTGGATGAGCCGACCAACCACCTAGATAATGAGATGGTGACCTGGCTGGAGGAATATCTGATAAAATTTAAGGGCGTTATCATTATGGTTACCCATGACCGTTATTTTCTTGACCGAGTGACGAATAAGATTTTGGAAATCAGTCATGGCAAACTATATGGATACGAGGCTAACTATTCCAAATTTCTGGAAATGAAAGCCCAGAGAGAAGAAATGGAGATGGCATCAGAGCGGAAACGCCAAAGCATTCTACGCATGGAGCTTGAATGGGCGAAGCGTGGTTGCCGTGCCAGAACAACGAAACAGAAGGCAAGACTGGAACGTTTGGAAGCGCTGAAAAATGGAAAGACACCAGCGCAAGACACAGCGGTTGAACTAGATTCCATTGGCACCCGTATGGGAAAGAAAACCATTGAATTTCACAATATCAGCAAAAGTTATGGAGATAAGGTTCTAATTCGTGATTTTAATTATATTGTATTAAAGAACCAGAGGCTTGGCTTTATCGGACCAAATGGATGTGGAAAGTCTACGCTTATGAAGATTCTCGTCGGAGCCATAGAGCCGGATGAAGGGTTTATGGAAATTGGTGATACTATTCAGATTGGATATTTCTCGCAGGAAGCTGAGGAAATGGACAATAACCAGAGAGTGATTGACTATATCAAAGATATTGCTGAGTATGTTCCAACAAAGGATGGCAGAATTACAGCATCCCAGATGTTAGAGAGATTTCTTTTTGACGGCAACATGCAATACACACCAATCGGGAAACTTTCGGGTGGTGAGAAGAGAAGATTATATTTGTGTAAGGTTTTGATGGAATCACCAAATGTTTTGATTCTGGATGAGCCGACCAATGATTTGGATATTCCGACCTTGACCATCCTGGAAGATTATTTAGATAGTTTCCCTGGCATTGTGATTACGGTTTCTCATGACCGATATTTTCTCGATAACCTTGTGGACCGTATTTTTGCCTTTGAAGGAAATGGCTACTTACAGCAATACGAAGGTGGCTACACGGATTATGCAGAGGCCAAACAACATTTAGAAGTTACAAACACCCAGAAAGAGTCTGATAAAAAGAAAACAAATGCGAAGGATGATTGGAAACAAAACCGTCCAACTAAGTTAAAGTTTTCTTATAAAGAGCAGAAGGAATACGAGACCATAGATGATGATATTGCTTCTTTGGAAGCCAAAATCGAAGCCTTAGATGCAGAGATGATGGCGAATGCAACAAATTCAGCAAAGCTTTCAGAATTGGCAGCTGAAAAAGAAAAGGCAGAAAATATGTTGGAAGAAAAGATGGAACGCTGGGTATATTTGAATGACTTGGCGGAGAAAATTGCAGCACAATAAAAATGCTTCAAAAACAACAAAAAAGATTAAAAATATGGTTGACAAACAGAGTGCAAGTTGTTATTATGTTAAAAAACAGAACGCACTCTGTTTTTTGATGAAAGGTGGCAAAATATGAAAACACAAGTATTTTCACTGTTGGTTAATAATAATACAGGATTACTTAGCCGTGTTGCTGGTTTGTTTAGCAGACGCGGATATAACATTGACAGCATTACTTCCGGAACGACCATGAATAAGAGTTTGACGTTAATTACAGTAGTGGCAACCGGAGATACACAGGTCTTATCCCAGATTGAAAAACAGTTAGCAAAGCTGGAGGATGTGGTAGACATCAAGATTTTGGAAGATGGCAAGTCAGTATGTCGCGAGTTAATCATGGTTAAGATTAAGGCAAATGCAGCGCAGAGAGCAGAAGTCATTTCCGTGGCAGATATTTTCAGAGCGAAAATCGTTGACGTTGAGACTGAGTCGTTAATGTTGGAAATGACAGGTAATCGTTCGAAGGTGGAAGCGTTCTTGAATCTGTTATCAGGATATGAGATATTAGAACTTGCACGTACCGGTCTTACCGGTTTATCCAGAGGGTCAGACAGCGTATTTGACTTAGAAGCGTAAGCTAGAGGCAAGAGGCCTTTAACTAATATATTTTTAAAGACAGTTATATTATTAGGAGGAGATAAAAATGGCAAATAAAATTTATTACCAAGAAGACTGTAATTTATCATTATTAGAAGGGAAAACAATCGCGGTTATCGGATACGGAAGCCAAGGACACGCACATGCATTGAATGCAAAAGAATCTGGTTGTAACGTTGTAATCGGCCTTTACGAAGGAAGCCGTTCATGGGACAAAGCGGTAAAACAAGGGTTTGATGTTTATACAGCAGCTGAAGCAGCTAAAATGGCTGACGTTATCATGATCTTAATTAATGACGAAAAACAAGCACAATTATACAAAGAAGACATTGAACCAAACTTAGAAGAAGGTAACATGTTAATGTTCGCTCATGGTTTCAACATTCACTACGGATGTATCAAACCACCTGCATACGTTGACGTAACAATGGTTGCTCCAAAAGGACCAGGACACACAGTAAGAAGCGAATACCAAGCAGGAAAAGGTGTTCCATGTCTTGTGGCTGTAGAACAAGATGCTTCTGGTCAAGCATTAGATAAGGCTTTAGCTTATGCAGCAGCAATCGGTGGAGCAAGAGCTGGTGTTCTTGAAACTACATTCCGTACAGAAACAGAAACTGACCTTTTCGGTGAACAAGCTGTTCTTTGCGGTGGTGTATGTGCACTTATGCAAGCAGGTTACGAAACATTAGTAGAAGCAGGATACGACCCAAGAAATGCTTACTTTGAATGTATCCACGAAATGAAATTAATCGTTGACTTGATTTATCAATCAGGTTTCGCAGGAATGAGATATTCTATCTCTAACACAGCGGAATACGGCGATTACATAACAGGACCAAAGGTTATCACAGCTGAAACAAAGAAAGCAATGAAGAAAATCCTTTCAGACATCCAAGATGGTTCATTTGCTAAAGAATTCTTACTTGATATGTCTGATGCCGGAAAACAAGTTCACTTCAACGCTATGAGAAAATTAGCTGCTGAACATCCATCAGAAATCGTTGGTGAAGAAATCCGTAAGCTTTACAGCTGGAACAACGAAGAAGATAAATTCATCAACAACTAATCAAAAAATGTATAATTTTCAAAGGACTGGGACAATATATAGTATTGTTTCAGTCTTTTTTTATACAAGTTATTGATTTTTCGACAAAATATTGATAAAATACATTTATTATATAATACGTAGGAGGGATTTAAAGATGGAAAAATTCTTTAAAATCAAAGAGAGAGGTTCTACAGTAAGAACTGAGATTTTTGCTGGTCTTACAACCTTTTTCGCAATGTGTTACATCGTTGTTGTTAACCCTAATCAGGTTGCAGCAGGTGGAGCAAGTGGTTGGCTTGCTGAATTAGGAGCAGATAGTGCTGCACTTGGAACAATTTGGAATGCAGTATACATTGCATCTATTTTAGTAGCCGTTATTGGTACCTTGTTAATGGCGTTCTATGCGAAGATGCCTTTTGCACAAGCATGTGGTATGGGATTAAATGCATTCTTCTGTACATCATTTGTGGCAAATGCTCATTTTGCAGGTGTAGGTGTTACTGAAGGTTACCAGGCAGGTCTTGTTATTATTTTCCTTTCAGGTGTTGTTTTCTTGATTTTGTCAGTGACTGGTCTTAGAAAATATATTGCTACAGCAATGCCTGATTGTTTGAAGAAAGCTATTCCAGCTGGTATTGGTTTATTTATTGCATACATTGGTTTCCAAAATGTTGGACTTATCCAAGCAAACCAATACACACTTTCACAATTATTTGATTTCCACGGAGCTATTGTAAATGCAGCTTCTCCATTTGCAGCATGGAAAGCAATGGCACCTGTAGTTCTTGCAATCCTTGGACTTGTTTTGATTGCAGTACTTGCTAAGAAAAATGTAAAAGGTAATATTATTATCAGTATTATTGTTGTTACAGTTCTTTACTATGCAACAACTCTCACAGTACCTTCATTTGACCTTGGAAATATTGGACAATCTTTCAAAGATTTTGCTACAGTTGGTGTAACAGGTGTATTTAAACCAGAATCATGGGTTAATGCATTTACAGGCGCAAATATCGATGGCGTATTTGGAGCAATTGTTTTAATCATCACATTCTGTCTTGTTGATATGTTTGATACAATCGGAACATTATATGGTACAGCTTCACAAGCGAACATGCTTGATGAAAATGGTGACCCAATTAATGTAAACGAAGCGATGATGTGTGACTCTATCGGTACAGTATCTGGTGCTATTCTTGGTACATCTACATGTACAACATTCGTTGAATCAGCAGCTGGTGTTGGTGCAGGTGGAAGAACAGGTTTAACAAGTGTTATCACAGCAGCATGTTTTGCAGTTTGCTTATTCTTAAGCCCAGTAGCAACATTGATTCCTTCATGTGCTACAGCTCCAGCATTAATTTATGTTGGTGTTCTTATGATGAAGAACTTTGCTAAGGTAGATATGGATGACGCAGCTTCAGCTGTTCCTGCATTCTTGGCATTAATCGTAATGGTATTATCTTACTCAATTTCTAACGGTATTGGTGTAGGAGCTATTGCTTACGTATTAATTACATTATTTACAGGAAACTACAAAAAGAAAGATATCGTGGTTACAATTATCGCGTTATTATTCGCAGCAAGATTCTTGTTAATTACAATGTAGATTAAAAACTGAATATGAAATGCTGAAAGACCATCTCGGATTTGAGATGGTCTTTTTTTGTAATGAGGCATTCGTATTGTACACACCATTTGGAATTTTTATGGAGCGTACTTGTACAACAAAAAAGACAACCCATGACGGTAGGTTGTCTTTTTCTAATTCATATTATATGTTCAAAATTAAGCAATTCCGTTAACAGCTTTTGTTAAACGAGAAACTTTTCTTGCACATGTGTTTTTGTGATAAACACCTTTGCTACCAGCTTTGTTGATTTCAGCGATAGCAGCTTTTAAAGCCTCAGCAGCAACTGCTTTATCGTTAGCAGCAACAGCAGCGTCAACTTTTTTCATAGCTGTTTTAACTCTTGATTTGATTGCTTTATTTCTAGCAGCCTTTGTTTCGTTAACTAAAATTCTTTTCTTTGCTGATTTAATGTTAGCCAATGTGAACACCTCCATTAGTAAGATATTGTTTCCATATTTTGTGTTCGATAAACCAAGACACGGAACGATCTATCGATACATACTGGTATATTTTAAGATAATAAAACTTAAATGTCAATACATATTTCCATTTTTTTTGCTAAAAATAGAGATTAGTGGAAGAAAGTTGCGGAGGGAGAAACTATGCTTGGAAGTTACAATATTCATACCGATTTGGCGTTGGAGGACAAGGAGCGTTACGAGTCTGATGACGTGGAGATTTCAGGAGTGAGTGTGGAGGAATTTTACGACGAGGAGTATGAGATTCGCGTAACGGAGGTGAAAATCCTAACAGAAAATGGTGCGAAGGCCATGCGAAAGCCAATTGGGACCTACGTTACAATGGAGATGGCAAATCTGGTTCAGGCAGAGGAAGACTATAATAAAGCAATATCGGCAAAACTTGCAAAATATGTGGGTGACATTTTAAAACTAGACAAAGAGGAGTACACGGCGTTAGTTGTTGGGCTTGGCAACCGAAATGTGACACCGGATGCTCTGGGACCTCATACAGTTGACTGTTTAAATGTAACAAGACATATTGTGAAAGAATATGGCAAATATGCAATGGGGGAAGAGGCCTGTCAGATGGTGAGTGCGATTGCACCTGGGGTTATGGCGCAAACAGGTATGGAGACCTATGAGATTATCAAGGGCATTGTAGATACAGTAAAGCCAGATGTTGTGTTTGTCATTGATGCGTTGGCAGCAAGAAATACCAAGCGTTTGAATCGAACCATTCAGATTGCTGATACAGGCATTCATCCGGGTTCCGGTGTGGGAAATCATCGAAACGAGATAAGTGAGGAAACGCTCGGAATTCCGGTCATTGCGATTGGAGTTCCTACGGTAGTAGACGCAGCCACCATTGTTCGTGATACCATGGAAAATCTTGTCTCAAGTTTAGATAATGATGATAAGTATGAAATGATTCAGGACTTAATCGCACCTCATTTATATGGCATGTTTGTCACACCGAAAGATATTGATGAATCCATTGACCGAATTGGAGCAACGATTGCGGAAGGGTTAAATTTATTATTTACACATAGCGCTTAGGTCTAACAAAGCTTTGATAAGCATATTTTTGATTATAGAAACTAATGGGGAGCTAGACGATTGAAATCAAAAGTACTTCTTATCATTCTTTGCGGAATGTTTTTGCTTGGGGAAATTCCTAATTTACGAGAATATGCAGAAAAGTTATGTTATCCGGCAATGTTTTATGCTGTTGGTGGACAAACAGAATGGGATTGGAATGAAGCAATAGTGAAGCGAATTTTACCACTTTATGCATACATGAGTGAAAATACACCACCTGAGGCGGAGGTTGAGGATTCATTTACCTATGAGATGATTCTGGCACAACAGGAAAATGATGAATATACCATGAGCGAAGATTTGGAAACCGTCACACAGCAGGCAAAGCCAAATCAGCCTACACAAAATTCGCAAACCACAACGGTTTCTATTGAAAAATTGAGAGACTTCAATTATTTGCTGAGTAACTATTATACGGTAGACAGCACTACAACGATTGGTCCGGACCAACTAAATGTGGATGATTTGCTCGGTCGTGATATGAAAATAAATAATCAAAAAAAGGGACCGAAAATCTTGATTTTTCATACCCACTCGCAGGAGGCCTATAAGGACTCTGTTCCCGGTGACAGCAATACGAGTATTGTTGGAATGGGAAGATATCTGTCAGAGCTTTTAAATGCAAAAGGAATTGAAACCCTACACCACAATGGGGTGTATGATTTGATTAATGGAAAGTTAGATAGAAGTAAGGCTTATCAGATGGCAGAGGCAGGAGTAAAAGACATTTTAAATCAAAATCCAAGCATTGAGGTGGTCATTGATTTGCACAGAGACGGTGTGCCGGAAACCACACATCTGGTGACAGAGATTAATGGGGAACAGACCGGAAGGATTATGTTCTTTAATGGCTTAAGCCGAACAAAAAAGAATGGAAATATCGCATATCTGAAAAACCCTTATATACAGGATAATTTGTCGTTTTCCTTCCAAATGCAGATGGCTGCAGAAAAACTTTATCCGGGGCTTACCAGACGAATTTATCTCAAAGGATACCGCTATAGCCTGCATATGATGCCAAAATCTCTGCTGATTGAGGCAGGAGCGCAGAATAATACGGTAGAAGAAATGAAAAATTCGATGGAATTACTTGCAAATATACTAGTAGAAGTGTTACTATAAAATGTATGGAAGTGTGTCTTGACACACAAGATGTTGTAAAAGAGAGGTTTTAGAACGAATGGCAAAGAAAAATACATATGATGCGGACAGTATTGCGGTACTGGAAGGTTTAGAGGCGGTACGAAAAAGACCGGGAATGTATATCGGAAGTGTATCCACAAAGGGGTTAAACCATCTTGTTTATGAAATCGTGGACAACGCAGTGGATGAGCATTTGGCAGGCTACTGTGATTCCATTGAGGTTTATTTGGAAAAAGATGGTTCTGCTACGGTTATTGATAACGGTCGTGGTGTTCCGGTAGGAATGCATGCAAAAGGAGTTCCGGCTGCACGTTTGGTTTATACAACCTTACATGCAGGTGGTAAATTTGATGACTCTTCATATAAGACAAGTGGCGGTCTTCATGGTGTGGGTTCGTCGGTTGTAAATGCGCTCTCTACATATTTGGATGTAGAGATTTGTAGAGATGGTGCCATTCATCACGATAGATACCAGAGGGGTATACCGGTTGTAAAATTGGAAAATGGCTTGCTTCCGATTCTTGGAAAGACGAAGAAAACGGGAACAAAGGTTAATTTCTTGCCGGACCCAACTATATTTGAAAAGACGAAATTCAAATCAGAAGAAATTAAAAGTCGTCTCCACGAGACTGCATATTTGAATCCTGCACTTACGATTACCTTCGAAGACAGACGTGGTGCAGAGGTAGAGCGAGAGATTTTCCATGAAGAAGATGGTATTCTTGGCTTTATTCGTGATTTGAACCAAAAGAATGAGACGATTCATGAACCGATTTATTTCAAGGGACAGGCTGAAGGCATTGAGGTTGAGGCTGTTGTTCAGTATGTGAATGAATTCCATGAAAACGTACTTGGTTTCTGTAACAATATTTACAACGCAGAAGGCGGTACTCATTTAACCGGATTTAAGACCACGTTCACAACGGTAATGAATCAGTATGCGAGAGAGCTTGGAATCTTGAAAGAAAAGGATGCCAACTTTACCGGCGCGGATATTCGTAATGGAATGACAGCAATCGTGTCTATTAAGCATCCGGATCCACGTTTTGAAGGACAGACCAAAACCAAATTGGACAACCCTGATGCGTCTAAGGCAACCAGCAAGGTTACCAATGACGAGATTATTCATTTCTTTGACCGTAACTTAGATACATTGAAGAAAGTCCTTAGTTGCGCGGAACGAGCAGCAAAGATTCGTAAGACAGAAGAAAAGGCAAAGACCAACCTTTTGTCAAAACAAAAATATTCATTTGACAGTAACGGTAAATTAGCTAACTGTGAGAGCCGTGATGCGAGCAAATGTGAAATCTTCATCGTGGAAGGGGATTCTGCGGGTGGTTCTGCAAAGACAGCCAGAGACCGTATGTATCAGGCGATTTTGCCTATCCGCGGTAAGATTTTGAACGTAGAAAAAGCAAGTATTGACAAGGTGCTTGCAAATGCGGAAATCAAGACCATGATTAATGCATTTGGTTGCGGATTTTCCGAAGGCTACGGAAATGATTTTGATATTACAAAGCTTCGCTATGATAAGATTATTATTATGGCCGATGCCGACGTGGATGGTGCACACATTTCTACATTATTGCTTACTTTGTTCTATCGCTTCATGCCGGAACTGATTTTTGAAGGGCATGTTTATATTGCCATGCCTCCATTATATAAAGCTATGCCAAAGAATGGTGACGAAGAATATTTATACGATGACAAAGAATTGGAAAAATACCGTCAACGTGTAAATGGTCCATTTACCCTGCAAAGATACAAAGGTCTTGGTGAAATGGATGCGGATCAGCTTTGGGAAACCACACTGAATCCGGAAACACGTGTTATGAAGCGTGTGGAGATTGAGGATGCCAGAATGGCTTCTGCGGTAACAGAAATGCTGATGGGAACGGAAGTTCCGCCAAGACGAGCATTTATTTACGAAAATGCGCAAGAAGCAGAATTAGACGTATAGGAGGCGACAAAAGATGAAAGGACAAATGACATTGCCAACAGAGCAGATTATCAGAACTGAATACTCTGATGTGATGAAGAAATCTTACATCGATTATGCGATGAGTGTTATTATTGCCAGAGCGCTTCCGGACGTGCGCGATGGTTTAAAGCCTGTTCAGAGAAGAACCCTTTATGATATGCATGAATTGGGAATTAGATTTGACAAGCCATACAGAAAATGTGCCCGTATTGTCGGAGATACCATGGGTAAATATCACCCACACGGTGACAGCTCTATTTACGAATCATTAGTTGTAATGGCTCAGGATTTCAAAAAGGGCATGATTCTTGTGGACGGACATGGTAACTTTGGTTCCATCGAAGGAGATGGGGCAGCTGCCATGCGTTACACAGAGGCGCGACTTGCAAAGCTAACACAGGAAGTATTTTTGCAAGACTTAGATAAAAATGTAGTAGACTTCATGCCAAACTTTGACGAGACAGAGAAAGAGCCTCAGGTTCTTCCTGTTCGTATTCCAAACCTTTTGGTTAACGGCGCAGAAGGTATTGCCGTAGGTATGGCGACCAGCATTCCAACTCACAACCTGGGTGAAGTGATAAATGCAGTTAGAGCTTACATGCTAAACAATGAGATTACTACAAAAGAATTGATGCAGTTTGTGAAGGGACCGGATTTCCCGACAGGCGGTATCGTGGTAAATAAAGATGAGCTTCTGGACATCTACGAAACCGGTATGGGTAAAATCAAGGTTCGTGGTAAGGTGGAAGTAGAAGATATGAAGGGCGGAAAGAAACGCCTTGTAATTACAGAGATTCCATATACCATGATTGGTGCAGGTATCGGTAAATTCTTAAATGATGTAGCCGCACTTGTAGATGCAAAGAAAACGGGAGATATCGTAGATATTTCCAACCAGTCTTCAAAAGAAGGTATCCGCATTGTCTTGGAATTAAAGAAGGATGCAGATGTAGAGAACTTGAAAAATATGCTCTACAAGAAGACCCGTCTGGAAGATACCTTCGGTGTAAATATGCTTGCAGTTGCTGATGGCAAACCAGAAACACTAGGTTTAAAGGCGATTATCGAGCATCACGTAGATTTCCAATTTGAGCTTGCAACCAGAAAATACAAAACCTTGCTTGCAAAGGAATTGGACAAGAAGGAAATCCAGGAAGGTTTGATTAAAGCCTGTGATGTGATTGATTTGATTATTGAGATTCTTCGCGGAAGTAAGAACGTGAAGGATGCAAAAGAGTGTCTCATAAACGGTACAACAGACAATATCAAATTCAAGTCTAACATTTCAAAGAAAATGGCATCTATGCTTCGTTTTACAGAGAGACAGGCAACCCCTATTTTGGAAATGCGCTTGTACAAATTGATTGGCTTGGAAATCGAAGCCCTTCAGTTAGAACACGAGACAACACTCAAAAACATTGCAAAATACGAGGATATTTTAAACAACTATGACTCTATGGCAAATGTGATTATCGAAGATATGGAGGCTGTGAAGAAGGCTTACGAAAGACCACGTCGTACTGCAATCGAAAATGCGGAAGAAGCAGTCTTTGAAGAAAAGAAGATTGAGGAGCAGGAAGTTGTTCTTCTTATGGACCGTTTTGGTTATACAAGAACGGTGGATGTGCCGACCTACGAAAGAAATAAAGAGGCAGCTGATTTGGAAAGCAAGTATGTGGTTTCCTGCCTCAATACCGGAAGGATTTGTTTGTTTACGAACACAGGTAAAATGCATCAGGTGAAGGTGTTGGATGTACCGTTTGGTAAATTCCGTGATAAAGGAACGCCAATCGATAATATGAGTAATTTCAACAGCGCAGAGGAAGAGATTGTATTTATCTGCGATGAAAATCAGTTCCGTATCGCGAAGCTCCTTTTTGCCACAAAGAATGGTATTGTCAAGAAGGTTGACGGTAGCGAATTCTTAGTAGCGAAACGTACCATCGCAGCCACCAAGCTGGGTGATGGCGATGAACTCTTAAGCGTACAGATTATCAACGCAAAACAAAGCGTTGTTATCCAGACACAAGGTGGATATTTCTTGCGCTTCCACGGCAGTGAGATTTCCGAAATGAAGAAGACTGCTGCAGGCGTGAAAGGTATCAAGCTTCAGAAGAAGGACTTGGTTGAAAATGTATATCTCTTTGAAGAAGGCAAGGAATCAAAGGTGATTTATAAAGATAAAGAACTTACCTTGAACCGATTGAAGCAGTCCAGCAGAGGCGGAAGCGGAAATAAGCAGAGAGGATAACAATGAGATTAAAAAATGTTCTAATAGTCGTAAATGACATTGAAAGATCCAAAAAATTTTATAAAGACTTATTTGGTTTAGATGTCATTTTAGATAATGATGCCAACGTAATTCTGACAGAAGGACTTGTGCTTCAAGATGCAAATGTGTGGAAAGAGTTTATTCAGAAAGATGTTGTAAAACGCAACAATGCAACAGAACTGTATTTTGAAGAAAAGGACATTGAAGCATTTGCACAGAAGTTGGAAGCCTATGAAGAGCCGATAGAGTATGTGAATACATTGATGGAGTGTTCATGGGGACAAAAGGTTATTCGATTCTATGACTTGGATGGGAATTTAATTGAAGTGAGAACACCGATGTGATAAAATATATAAAAGTATAGTATGACTCAAAAGGGGGCGTGAACACATGATTAGATATGAAATTGAAGGTGGACATTTACCGGTTGTTATTTGTTATCCAGAGGCAGGGGAAACACTATGTACGGAAAAGGGTGCCATGAGTTGGATGAGTCCAAACATGAAAATGGATACCAATGCCGGAGGTGGCTTTAAAAAAGCTATTGGCAGATTGTTCTCAGGTGAATCTATTTTCATGAATGAATATACAGCACAAGGCGGTACAGGAATGATTGCATTTGCATCTACATTTCCAGGTTCCATTATTCCATATCAGGTAACAGAAGGAAATGGAATTATCGTGCAAAAGAGAGGATTTCTTGCCATGGAAAAAGGACTTGATTTGTCTATTTATTTCCAAAAGAGACTTGGCAAAGGGTTCTTTGGTGGTGAAGGCTTCATTATGCAAAGGATTAGCGGAAATGGTATGGTATTTCTTGAAATTGACGGTCACTGCAAGGAATACGAACTTGGTATCGGCGAGAGCATCATTGTTGACACAGGTTATCTTGCTGCCATGACGGAAAGTTGTACGATGGATATTGAAACAGTCCAAGGCGCTAAAAATATCTTCTTCGGTGGCGAAGGTCTTTTCCATACACGAATCACAGGACCAGGTAAGGTTTACATACAATCAATGCCATTGATAAATATGGCACAGGCACTTACGCCATATCTAGATATAAGCAGCGATGATAATAGTGGCGGTGGAATTAATATTCGTTTGGGTGAATAAAATAGAAGTGCAAGGAGATGTGTAATGAAAACATATACAATTGTTGCAGGAGTGAATGGTGCAGGGAAAAGTAGTCTTACAGGTGTACTCCGTACAGAAATAACGAATCTCGGGAAAATAGTCGATGTTGATAAGATAATTGTCAAATGTGGTGGAAATGTCATGGAAGGTGGCAAAAAGTCAATTGAACTTATTGATGAGTGTTTGGAAAAAGAAATCTGTTTCACTCAAGAAACCACGTTGTCTGGTCATAGAATTCTTGCAACTATAAAAAGAGCAATTGAAAAAGGTTATTATATTCGCCTATATTATGTTGGTTTAAATACAGTTGAAGAAAGTCTTGTACGTATTGAAAATCGCGTAAAAAAAGGTGGTCACAACATACCAGACACAGATGTAAAACGAAGGTTTAATAAACGTTTTGAAGATTTGATTGCTGTATTGCAATATTGCGACGAAGCGACTTTTTATGATAATGAGAATGGATTTGTTGCTGTTGCAGAATATAAAAATGGTGAGATTTTACAGATTGGTAGTTCAAGACCAAAATGGCTTGAAGAATTAATGGAATATATGTCATAGAAGTTACAACACCACGATTTGCTTATGAAGTGAATTGTGGTGTTTTTGTGTGTATTCTTTTTTATAATTATATTTGTCGTTTCTGCTCTACTATGTTAAAATTAGTACAAGAGGTGATAGCATGGAGTTGTATCATAAATCAAGATTTTTCAGAAGAAAAAACAATAAAAAGACGTTGATTATAATAGCGATTGCAGTGGCTGTAATTTTAACTACTGTTACGGTTGTTGTTGCAATAACATTAGGGAAGGATAAAACACCTTCACAAGGTGGCAAAGTGGAGAATACAGTTTATGATACAAACTTAACAGGTGATGCGACTGTGGATCCAGAAAATGTTGAGGTTGAAGAAGAGGAAGGAACCAATGTTGATGCGGAGGAATTAACTGAGGAAAATGGAAGAAGTAATGGAATTGACGTGTCTAAATGGCAGGGAAAGATTGACTGGCAGAAGGTAAAAAATAGTGGAATCGAGTTCGCTTTTGTCCGCATCGGCTATCGTGGTGAAGATGGTACGTTATATAAGGATGATAATGCGGATTATAATATCCAACAGGCACAGAAGGCAGGTGTACTAGTTAGTGTTTATTTCTTCTCGACTGCAGTAAGTGAAACGGAGGCGAAGGAAGAAGCACAGTGGACAATGAAGGCGATAGAGGGATATAAGATTTCTTATCCGGTTGTGTATGACTGCGAAGGTTATAAAATTTCTACGAGCAGAATGTTTGATTTGACAGCGCAGGAGCGAACCGATAATGCAATGATGTTTTTGAAAACGGTTTCTGATGCGGGATATGATACGATGTTCTATGGCGCGCTTAACGAGATTGAAGATGCAACCTACTGGGATGTTTCGCGAATCGAGAAAAAGTATAAAGTCTGGGTGGCACAGTATTCCGCAGTTGCTTATCCACACAAGGAAAAACCAGACTATGCTGACAGATGTCACGCATGGCAATATACCAATAAAGGTAGTGTTAGTGGAATATCCGGAAATGTGGATATGGTAGTATGTTATTTCACAAAAGAGGAGGCACAGGCGAAAAATGCTTCTGCTACACCGCAAACTGCAAAGGCACCGCTTACGGATGAGGAAAAATTGTACACAACTGTGAATGAGCAGGTAACTGCAAAAGATGTGACTAACTTGAGAGATGCCGCAACCACCAAGAGTAATATAGTGGTAGCGCTCAAAAATGGGGAAGTAGTTACCAGAATCGGTGTTGGAAAAAATGGTTGGTCAAAGCTGAACTATAATGGGAAGACAGTTTATGCAATCAGCAGTTATTTGACAACTGATTTAACGAAAAAAGAACCGGAGAAAGAACCAGAGAAGGAGCCTGCAAAAAAGCAAGACATTGTAGCAGGACACTCTTTTACACCAAAGAACGATAAAGTGACAGCGAAAGAATTTGTAAATCTACGAGCGTTACCAACCACAGATAGTGAAAAAGTCGGGACCTTAAATAGTGGCGAATTCTTAGAACGTACAGCAGTCAGTGACAAAGGTTGGTCAAGACTTATCTATAATGGGCAGGCCGTTTATGCGGTAACTAGCTATCTTAGCAACGAAGTGGTGATTACAAAAGACCCTGCACCACCGACAAATGATGATGGATTTACAGTAGTGGACGAACAAGTAACTGCAAAAGAATTGACCAATCTTAGAACAAAACCGACAAGGGAAGATTCAGAAGTTGTTTATGCGTTGCAACACGGAGAATACGTGAGGAGAATCGGTGTTCACTCAAATGGATGGTCAAAGTTAGAATATAACGGTCAGATTGTTTATGCTATTACGTCGTATTTAACTAAGGGGGAATAAACCATGGCAAAATTAGAAAGAACATTAAGCGGTGATTTCAATCAGATAATTAAAAAGATTGAAACAGGTATTTTAAATGGAAGCATGTCTGCATCACTAGAAGATTCTAGTGATTTTTACAGTGGAGATGCAAGATGCAGTGTCAGAGTATTTGAACGATACAGTTATTCTGGCGGGAATCGTGTTAGCATGAGTGTAACATTGTTTCAAAATGGAAATGATGACATTCGTCTATCAGCAATCACCTCCGGAGGCAGTCAGGCGGTTTTGTTCAAGATAAACACCTGGGGCGAAGAAGCATTTTTAGATAAGTTAAGAGAGATTCTGTAGTAGTTGTAAATATCAACAGGAGAGAATAAGATGGAAATTCAATTTGAAACAAATTACAACCAAAAGGCAATGTCAACTATGGCGAAAACATTACGGAAAACATTGCGAAAAGACCGAAATCGGCGTACACACATATTTGGATGGATTATTGTGATATTAAGTATTTTTATTGCATGGGATGGTTTTAGGTTAGATTTTCGATACATTCTAACATGCTTGGCGATTTTTCTTATAGTGTTTGTTTTGATTTGGGAAGATCAGGTTAATGGTTTTATTGCCAGAAAACGAATTCTGACAGGGACCGAAAGAACAACTACCGTTTTTAGTGAAGATGGATATTGTTCAACGACGGAATTAGGAAAAACAGAGTGGAATTATGATAAAATCATGGCTTTAGCGGAAACCAAAGAGTATTTTGTGTTTATATTTAGTACAAGTCATGCACAAGTGTATGATAAAAATGGCATATCTGGAGGAACAGTGCAAGAATTTCGTAGTTTTATAGAAAGTAAGACCAAGAAGAAAGTTACAATGATATAATAAAAGTTAGGAGATGTGAAAATGATGAAAAAGAAAATATGGATACCAATTGTTATAATTCTTGTTATCATTGGACTTTTTCTAATCATTTATCCAACTGTAGAAATACAAACAGATAACAAACTGATTGCATTTCGATACACGGAAGACATAACAGAGTTTGAAACCGAAATTTCATACAATGAAAACTATACATATTATGCCGACAGAGATATAACTATAAAAAATTTTGATTTCAAGAAATTCTTGTTCTTTCATGTGATATCTATGGAATATGAGGAAGGAAATTATTGTGATACGCAGTTTGTTTTGGAAGAAGACTACATAAGAGACTTTCTGGAACGTGCAGAAATTGAAGAGAATGTTAATAATCTGGATATTGCAAAACTTATAGAAGGTAAGGAGGCAATTGTAGGAAATACCAGATATCTTGGCAATGATTATGAAAATGCTATTTTTTATGTGTTGGACGGAAAGTATGAAGAATTGTATGTGTTTTACGTGGATGATTTGCTAGTAATACAGGTGGGTTCACCAGATGAAAGTCCAAAATATATTGCATATAAGTAAAAGGGAGGTAATCATAATATGAAAAAGAAAAAATGGATACTAATTGTAGTTTTGATTTTACTTATTCTTATCATTCCGATTCCAACCGGTGTTTATAAAGACGGTGGTACAAGGGTATATTCTGCATTAACGTACAAGATTGTAGATTGGAATCGATTAACTGGATACAGCACCTACAACAAAACAAAGGTCTATTTTTTCCCTAATAATTTTAAGTCTATAGATGGTCTTTGGTACAAAGAGAAAGATAATGTAGAATATTCTTTTAGAGCTACAGTACTTGAAATTAACGGCAATTCTGCATTGGTAGAGCCGGTTGAGGGAGAAGAGGAACTGCAAAGTAGTGATAAGATCAGCTTTAGTATTGAAGATATTGCAAATCATGAAATTAAGGTCGGAAGTCTTGTTCGAGTAATCTATACAGGTGAGATTATGGAATCATATCCTGCGCAGATTAAGGCTGTTAGTTGGGAATTGTCTAATGATTTTAGACATTTGTCATATGAGGAAACATGGATTGAAAAGACTGCTGAACAGCAATTCAATAATCAGATATTTGACCATATTGTGATTACAAAAATATATTCTAACTGCTTTTTTGCAAAAACCGTGATTCCGATGCCTTATGAAATCAAATTAAACGGAACTTTATCAGATGAATGGTGCGCGGGTGACCAAATCACCTGTACCTACGAGAATGTCTATTACGACAATGAAAATCAACGTGTAGAGGTAGATATGTTGACTGTCAAGGCAAGTGATTGGAAACCGGACCCGAATGCCTGTTATAAGCCGGTTGTTTATCTGTATCCGGAAAAAGAGACGGAAGTTTCTGTCGATTTAATGCTTGACGGAAGATTAACTTGTACCTATCCGGCTTATAATAAGGGGTGGAAGGTAACTGCTTTCCCGGACGGCACATTGATTGATGAAAAGGGGCAAAGTTACAACTATTTATATTGGGAAGGTGAGACGAATGTACAGTACGACCTTTCGGAAGGTTTCTGTGTAAAGGGTGAAGAAACAGTAGCATTTCTTGAAAATGCTTTGGAGCAGTTAGGACTTACCCGCCGAGAAGCCAATGAATTTATTGTGTATTGGTTGCCGTTGATGGAACAAAATCCATATAATATTATTTCATTCCAGAGCGATATTTACACTGATGCGGCGAAGCTTCAGATTGCCCCTATGCCGGATGCCATGATTCGTGTTTTTATGGCATGGAAAAAATCAGATTTCTTTATCGAACTTCCGAAACAGGAGTTGTCAGCAGTGGAGCGGGAAGGTTTTACTGTTGTTGAGTGGGGTGGAACGGAGTTATAATTTTTTGTTTTTGCAATTTGAGAAGGATTCCTGAATATTTCAGGAGTCCTTCGTTGTGTTTTTCGACATATAATGCTATAATATGGTAAATTTTGGAACCCCTACTTTATAGGTGTTACTATTACAAAAGAGGAAACAATCATGCATAAGAGAAAAGAATACACAGGACAAAATGTGTATGAGGCATTACAGGAACGATTGAAGTATATATTTGAGGAATTTGACAATATTTTTGTTTCATTTTCCGGTGGAAAGGATAGTGGATTATTGTTAAATATGACGCTTGATTTTCAAAAGAAATATTATCCGAATAAGAAAATTGGTGTTTTTCATCAGGATTTTGAAGCACAATATACGCTTACAACAGAGTATGTGGAACGGACCTTTGAGCGTATTAAGAATGATGTGGAACCGTATTGGGTGTGTCTTCCGATGGCTACGAGAACAGCACTTAGCAGTTACCAGATGTATTGGTATCCATGGGATGATACAAAGGAGGAATCATGGGTTCGCCCTATGCCAGAACATCCTTATGTTATTAATATGAAAAACAATCCAATGACTACATACCGATACCGCATGCATCAAGAGGACCTAGCAAAGCAATTTGGACGTTGGTATCGTAAAGCACATGATAATAAAAAGACAGTTTGCTTACTTGGTGTGCGTGCAACTGAATCGTTGCAACGATATAGCGCATTTTTCAACAAAAAATACGGATATAATGACGAGTGTTGGATTAGTCCACAGTTCAAGGATGTATGGGCAGCTTCGCCAATGTATGACTGGACAAACAATGATGTTTGGCATGCAAATTATAAGTTTGGGTATGATTATAATAAACTTTATGATTTGTATCACAAGGCAGGTCTTACCGTTGACCAGATGCGTGTTGCATCACCATTTAACGATTATGCAAAAGATAGTCTTAATTTATATCGGGTAATTGATCCGGAAATTTGGACTAAGTTAATCGGCCGTGTACATGGGGCAAATTTTGCCTGCATATATGGCAGGACGAAGGCTTTGGGATATCGAAAATTAAGATTGCCGGAAGGACATACATGGGAGTCTTATACAAAGTTTTTATTAGACACACTTCCAATTAGACTGAGGAACAACTACATTAAGAAGTTTAAAACATCCATTGACTTCTGGCACAATACTGGTGGTGGCTTGGAGGAACATGTAATTCAGGAACTTTTGGACCATGGTTACAACATTAAAAGAAATGGCATTTCCAACTATACAGTCATGAAGAATTCCAGAATCGTTTTTGTGGGAAAAATTCCTGACCATACGGATGATATCAAGTCGACGAGAGATATTCCGAGTTGGAAAAGAATGTGTTATTGCATACTGAGAAACGACCATACTTGTCGTTCGATGGGATTTAATCTGACAAGAGAGCAAATGAAAAATGTGGATATGTTGAAGCAAAAATACAGTAAGGTTGGTGAAGAATAATGGCATCAAAAAGTCCAGTATATAACGTAATTGCAGTACCAATTGAAAAAATAGAACCGAATACATATAATCCAAATGCGGTTGCACCGCCGGAAATGAAATTATTATATGATAGTATCAAACAGGATGGGTATACTATGCCGATTGTTTGCTATTATGATGAAGAAAAAGATACATATATTATTGTTGATGGATTTCATAGATACCGTGTTATGAAGGATTACCCGGACATTTATAATCGAGAAGGTGGGAAAATACCAGTCTCTGTTATTGATAAGAGTTTGGATAACCGTATGGCAAGCACCATACGACATAACCGTGCCAGAGGTTCACATGATGTTGATCTTATGAGCAATATTGTTAGGGAGTTACATGAATTGGGACGGTCAGATGCATGGATTTCCAAACATCTAGGTATGGATAGGGATGAGATTCTTCGACTGAAGCAGATTACTGGTCTAGTAGCACTGTTTAAGGATGTGGAGTTTGGTGAGGCTTGGAAACCGGTGGAAGATGAAAATTATGTAGCAGAACCTAAGGCGAAAGTTTAAAATAACCCTTGATTTTCCATATCAAGAGTGCTATACTAACGAAGTAACATATCGACTCGACCAAAAAGTGAACCGCAAGGTTCACTTTTCTTCATGTTACACATGAAGTGCGCTCCACGGGATGCGCACATAAAGAGTTTAAAAAAGGAGGCTTTCATGTCAAAGAGAGAAGCATATGAACAACAAACAGAACAGCTCTTACTTCCAATCGTGGAAAGTCACGGATTTGAATTAGTGGATGTAGAGTATGTAAAGGAAGCAGGAACTTGGTATCTAAGAGCCTATATTGATAAGCCGGGCGGAATCACAGTGAATGATTGCGAACTGGTAAGCAGAACTTTTTCGGATATCTTGGATGAAAAAGATTACATTGAAGATACTTACATTTTCGAAGTGAGTTCTCCGGGACTTGGAAGACCTTTGAAAAAGGAAAAAGATTTCGCAAGAAGTATTGGCGAAGAAGTAGAGATTCGCACATACCGCGCAATCGACAGACAAAAAGAATTTATCGGTATTCTGGTGGAATACGATAAAGATACAGTAACGATTGAATACGAAGACGAAACAAAGCAAGTATTTAACAGAGCAGATATTGCATTGATTCGTTTAGCATTAAATTTTTAATTTAGGAGGAAATCAAAAAAATGAACACAGAATTATTAGAAGCGTTGACCATTCTTGAAAAAGAAAAAGAAATCAGCAAAGAAACACTGTTGGATGCAATTGAAAATTCATTAATCAATGCATGCAAGAACCATTTTGGTAAAGCAGATAACATCAAAGTTATCATGAACCGTGAGACATGTGAATACTCTTTATATGCAGAAAAGACTGTTGTTGAAGAAGTAGAAGACGATGTTATGGAAATCAGTCTTGTGGATGCAAAAATGAGAGATTCCAAATTTGAACTTGGTGACATTGTTCAAATTCCAATCGAATCAAAATCATTTGGACGTATTGCAACACAGAATGCAAAGAACTTGATTCTTCAAAAAATCCGCGAAGAAGAAAGAAAAGTAGTTTATGATCAATATTTTGAAAAAGAAAAAGATATCGTTACAGGTATTGTACAACGTTATGTTGGCAAAAATATCAGCATCAATTTAGGAAAAGCAGATGCACTTCTCACAGAAAATGAACAAGTAAAAGGCGAAGTGTTCAAACCAACAGAACGTATTAAACTTTATGTGGTTGAAGTTAAGAACACAACAAAGGGACCTAAGATTTTAGTGTCTCGTACACATCCTGAGCTTGTAAAGCGTTTGTTTGAATCTGAAGTAACAGAAGTAAAAGATGGTATTGTTGAAATTAAGAGCGTATCTAGAGAAGCAGGATCACGTACTAAAATCGCTGTATGGTCAAACGACCCAGATGTAGATCCAGTAGGTGCTTGCGTTGGTATGAACGGTGCAAGAGTAAATGCAATTGTTAGCGAATTGCGCGGTGAAAAAATCGATATCATTAACTGGGATGAAAATCCTGCTTACTTGATTGAGAATGCACTTAGTCCTGCAAAAGTAATTTCTGTAGCAGCTGATCCGGATGAAAAGACTGCAAGCGTAATTGTTCCAGATTATCAACTGTCATTGGCAATTGGTAAAGAGGGTCAAAATGCAAGATTGGCAGCTCGTTTAACAGGATATAAGATTGATATCAAGAGCGAAACTCAAGCGATTGAATCAGGCGAACTTCCTGCTAACTGGATGGAATTAGCAGAAAGCTATGAGGAAGACGCATATTACGAAGAAATGTAGTCAGGAAGTGACCGTAGTGAGTATGAATAAAAAAATCCCTATGCGTAAGTGTGTGGGATGTGAAGAAATGAAAAATAAAAAGGAAATGATGCGTGTTTTAAAAACGGAAGATGGCGATTTCATAATTGATACGACTGGAAAGAAAAATGGTCGTGGCGCTTATGTTTGCCCATCTCAGGAATGCTTTGCGAAAGCTGTGAAAAACAGAGGGTTAGAACGTTCTTTTAAACAGGCTATTCCAAAAGAAGTTTATGAAAAATTGGAAAAGGAGCTTGCTACACTTGAAATTAAATAAAGCATTATCTTTGATTAGTCTGGCGACAAAGGCTGGCAAAACAGCAAGTGGAGAGTTTTGTACAGAAAAAGAAGTGAAATCTGGAAAAGCTGAGCTTGTTATTGTGGCAGAGGATGCGTCGGATAATACAAAACAGAAGTTTAAAAACATGTGTGAATTTTATGAAGTGCCAATCTATTTTTATGGAGATAAAGATACCTTGGGGCATGCAATGGGAAAAGAATTCCGAGCAAGCTTAGCGGTAACTGACCTAGGATTTGCAAAAGGAATTATCAAACATTTAGATGCATAGAGGAGGTAGTGAATATATGACAAAAATGAGAGTACATGAATTAGCAAAATCACTAGATAAAACAAGTAAAGAAGTCATTGAATTCTTGAGGAGTCAAGATGTGGCTGTGGCAAGTCACGCAAGTTCTCTTGAAGAAAAGCATGTGGAAATGGTTAAAGCAAAATTTGCAAATAAGCCGGTAGAAAAACCAGTTGAAAAGGTGGTAGAAAAACCAGCTGAAAAACCAGTAGAAAAACCTGCAGAAGCACCAACAGAAACTGAAGCACCTGCAGAACCACCGAAAAAGAAAAACATTGTTCAGGTTTTTAGACCACAAAACAGTCGTCAAAACCAAGGTCGTCCAGGGCAAGGCCGTCCAAATGGTGGTCGTCCGGGACAAGGTCGTCCGGACCAGAGATATTCTGATCCAAGACGTAATGACCAAAGAAGACGTACAGATGATAGCCAAGATGGTTTGAGACAAGGATTCTCATATGGTCAACCAGCCAGACCGAATCCAAACAGACAACCAGTTCAAAAACCAGTTGCTCCGGCTGCACCGGTTTCACCAGTTGCAAAAGCAGAGCCAGTGGTAGAAAAATCAGAAGTAGTTGTAGAAAAACCAATAGTTAAGCAGGAGACTATCGTTGAAAAACCAGTTACACCGGTAGCGAAACCGGAAGTGGTTGCTGAAAAACCGGTAGCACCAGCGCAAAAGCCACAACGCTTTGAAGAACGTCGTGATGACAGACGTGATGATAGACGCGGCGAACGTCGTGATGATAGACGCGATGACAGAAGAGACGATAGACGTGGTGAACGTCGCGACGACAGACGTGATGACAGACGTGACGATCGTAGAGAAGGTCGCGATGACAGACGTGATGACAGAAGAAGCGACAGAAGAAATGACAGAAGAGATGACCGCAGAGGTGATAGACTGTCAATTCCGGATCCAATCGTTTCTGAACAAAAACCACAAAGTAAAAAACAAAAAGACAATTACAAGAAAAAAGATAAAGAAAAAGATTATCGTAACGAGGACCAGGATGAAAATGTAAGAGGTCCAAAGAACAGAAAGAATCAGAAGAATGTTCCGCTTCAACAGAAACCACAGGCAAAACCTGTACAGAAGGAAGAGGAGAAAATCAAGATGATTACGATTCCGGAAATGTTGACCATTAAGGAATTGGCAGATCACATGAAGATTCAACCATCTGTTATCGTTAAGAAGTTGTTTATGCAAGGCAAGATTGTTACTTTGAATCAGGAAATTGATTTCGAAACAGCAGAAGAAATCGCAATGGAATTCGAAGTGCTTTGTGAAAAAGAAGTGGTTGTTGATGTTATTGAAGAACTTTTGAAAGAGGAAGAAGAGGACGAAAGCAAGATGAAGAAACGTCCACCGGTAGTCTGTGTTATGGGACACGTTGACCATGGTAAAACTTCTCTTCTTGATGCGATTCGTAACACAAGTGTTACAACAGGTGAAGCAGGTGGTATTACACAACACATTGGTGCTTATGTTGCCACGGTAAATGGAGAAAAGATTACTTTCCTTGACACACCGGGACATGAAGCGTTTACAGCAATGCGTATGCGTGGTGCAAACTCAACTGATATAGCAATCCTTGTTGTTGCTGCAGATGATGGTGTTATGCCACAGACAGTAGAAGCAATCAGCCATGCAAAGGCAGCTGGAATTGATATTGTAGTTGCGGTAAATAAGATTGATAAACCGGCAGCAAATATTGACCGCGTAAAACAAGAACTTACTGAGTATGAATTGATTGCAGAAGACTGGGGCGGAAGCACAATCTTCGTACCTGTATCTGCAAAAACAGGTGAAGGTATTGAAGAATTAATGGAAATGCTTCTTTTGACAGCAGAAGTTGGCGAATTGAAAGCAAATCCAAACCGTCGTGCAAGAGGTCTTGTTATCGAAGCTGAGCTTGATAAAGGAAAAGGTCCTGTTGCAACTGTGCTTGTACAAAAAGGTACACTTCGCGTTGGTGATCCTATCGCAGCCGGTGCAGCTTACGGTAAGGTAAGAGCGATGATTGATGATAAGGGAAGACGTGTAAAAGAAGCTGGTCCATCAACACCAGTAGAAATTCTTGGACTTAACGATGTTCCGAATGCAGGTGAAGTATTTGTTGGATGTGATAATGAAAAAGACGCAAGAAGTTTTGCAGAAACATTTATTGCACAGAATAAAGCTAAATTAATTGATGATACTAAATCTAAGATGTCATTGGATGATTTGTTCAACCAGATTCAGGCAGGAAATGTGAAGGAATTAAATATCATCGTTAAGGCTGACGTTCAAGGCTCTGTAGAGGCTGTAAAACAAAGTCTTGTAAAACTTTCCAATGAAGAGGTTGCCGTTAAAGTTATTCATGGTGGTGTTGGTGCAATCAATGAATCAGATGTTACTTTGGCTTCAACATCAAATGCAATTATCATTGGATTTAACGTTCGCCCAGACGCAACTGCAAAGGATATTGCAGACCGTGAAGGCGTAGATATGAGATTATATCGCGTAATTTATAACGCTATTGAAGACGTTCAAGCAGCTATGAAGGGTATGCTTGACCCAGTATTTGAAGAACAAGTACTTGGCCATGCAGAAGTGCGTCAAACATTTAAGGCTTCCGGTGTCGGAACAATTGCAGGTTCTTATGTATTAGATGGTATGTTTGAACGTGGATGTTCTGCACGTATTATTCGTGATGGCATTGTAATCTTCGATGGTGCACTTGCATCCTTGAAACGTTTCAAAGATGACGTAAAGGAAGTAAAAGCCGGATATGAATGTGGATTCGTTTTCGATAGATTTAACGACATTAAAGAAGGCGACCAGGTAGAAGCTTATAAGATGGTAGAGATTCCAAGATAATTTTAGAAAAGAGGAATTGTTTTGAGAAAGAATAGTATTAAAAATACAAGAGTAAATGTAGAGGTGCAGAGAGAATTAAGCAACATTATCCGTGGGGGAATTAAAGACCCACGGGTTGCGCCTATGACTTCAGTTGTAGCAGTAGAAGTTGCACCGGATTTAAAGACATGCAAAGCATATATCAGTGTATTTGGCGATGAAAAAGCACAGGCAGACACTGTAAAAGGTTTGCAAAGTGCAGAAGGATTTATCCGTCGCGAATTGGCAAGGAAACTAAATATGCGCAACACTCCGGAAATTAAATTTGTAATGGACCAGTCCATCGCATACGGAGTTGCAATGTCTAAGAAAATTGATGATATTACAAAGGATATCAAAAACGAGGAAGAATAATATGTTAAATCATGTATTATCACAGGTAAATACAGTTGCTATCGGCGGTCATGTCAGACCGGATGGCGACTGTGTGGGTTCCTGTATGGGACTCTATCAATATATTAAAAAATGCTACCCATACATAAAGGTAGATGTGTATTTGGAAGAAATACCGGATAGCTTTGTTATGTTTGATGTTGTAAAAGATATTAAACATGAAGTGGCTGAAGATGCGAATTATGATTTGTTTATTGCATTAGATTGTGCTGATAAAAGTCGTTTGGGATTTTCAGAGCATCTTTTTGATTCGGCAAATTATACCGTATGCGTAGACCATCACATTAGCAATATGGGATTTGCAAAGGAGAATTATATTGTAGCTGAAGCAAGTTCCACGGCAGAATTAGTTTTTCGATTGCTTCACAAAGAAGAGATTGATACTGACATTGCTGAGTGCTTATATCTAGGCATTGTCCATGACACAGGTGTATTCCAGTATTCCAGTACATCTCCGGAAACAATGGAAGCGGCTGCATATCTCATGCGAAAGAACATTCGCGCTAATGAAATTATTGATAAGACTTATTATGAAAAAACATATGCACAGAATCGTGTGCTTGGACATGCGCTCTTAAACAGCAGACTTACATTAAATAATCAATGTATTGTTTCTTATGTGACGAAAGACATCATGGATGAGTTCCAAGTGAAACAAAAGGACTTGGAAGGCATTGTTAGTCAGCTTCGTGTTACACAGGGAGTTGAGGTTGCAATCTTTTTCTATGAAATAGGATTAGATGAATATAAAGTCAGTCTTCGCGCATCTGGTGATGTTGATGTAAGCAAAGTGGCACAAGTCTTTGGGGGCGGTGGTCATGTAAAAGCGGCCGGCTTAACCATGAAAGGTAAAGTACAGGATATTATTGATGCTTTGATAGAGCAGATAGGAAAACAATTATGATACATGGCGTGCTCAATATTTATAAGGAAAAGGGATACACTTCCCATGATGTTGTTGCAAAACTCAGAGGGATTGTAGGGCAGAAAAAGATTGGTCACACAGGTACTTTGGACCCGGATGCAGTCGGTGTACTTCCGGTGTGTCTTGGGAAAGCAACCAAGCTTTGTGATATGTTGACAGACAAAAACAAAACCTATGAAACAGTCATGCTTCTTGGAAGGGTTACAGATACTCAGGATGTTTCCGGAATCGTTCTAAAAGAGGGAGATATCAGTGGTTTGGATGAAGCAACGGTCACAAATGCGATTTATTCTTTTCTTGGTGACTATATGCAGATTCCACCGATGTATTCTGCGTTAAAGGTGAATGGGAAGAAGCTCTATGAACTTGCAAGAGAAGGCGTCGAGGTTGAGAGAAAAGCAAGACCTGTGAAAATTCTTGATATTCAAATCAAAGAAATGAATCTTCCAAGAGTGCGGATGTCGGTTACTTGTTCAAAGGGTACTTATATTAGAACCTTATGTCACGACATTGGTGAATTGCTGAAATGCGGGGCTTGCATGGAGGAACTTATCCGTACGAAGGTCAGTCGTTTTGATATGAAAGACGCGTTGACTTTAGAACAGGTTTCGGCATTGAAACAAGACGAACGTTTGGGAGAAATCCTAATTCCGATTGATGAAATGTTTTCAGACTATGAAGCAGTTACATTAAAGGAAGAATTTATGTCGCTGGTTTACAACGGAAATGTGTTTTTTCCAAAGCATTTAAATCAATATATGGAACTTTCAGACGGCAAAATGGTTCGTGTATATGATAAAGAAGGCAATTTTATTGCAATTTATAAATTTATAAAAGATAAATATTTATTTAAAATAGAAAAAATGTTTTTCGATAAAAATGAGAAGGCATAAGAGGAGATTTATGCAATATATTAAAGGTATTGGAGCATATCAAAATACAAGAGATACTGCCATTACATTCGGAAAATTTGATGGTCTGCATCAGGGCCACGAGTTGTTGATAGAGCGAGTAGTGGAACATCAAAGAAATGATGATGTAGATGGTGTAGTAGTTGCTTTTGATATGACACCGCTGTTTCAAAAACAAAACAAGACGATGGAAGTACTGCTCTCAAATCCTGAAAAAGCAAAACTTCTTGAAGGACGAATTGATTATTTTATAGATTGTCCTTTTGATGATAATATTTCTAAGATAGAAGCGGAACGTTTTATTGAAGATATAATTGTTGGAATCTTTCATGCCAAGTATATTGTGGTTGGTACAGACTTCCGTTTTGGATATCAAAAACGCGGAGACTACCATATGCTGCAGGAATATAGTGAAAAATATGGATTCAAGGTTGAGGTTTTTGAGAAGAAAAAATATGAAGGAAGAGAGATAAGCAGCACCTATATAAAAGAGGAATTAAGCAAGGGAAATGTAGAACTTGTGAACAGACTTTTGGGATACAATCTTATTAAATAGTTGTTAAATAGTGATAAAAAATATTTGACAAACCTATTGTGCTATGATATTATGTCATGGTATGAAAAACCAAGGTTCGGTAATTGGATACTCCAACCATTACTTAATCTTAGGCGATTATGAAAGAATATAGGAGGAACAAAGCATGATTTCTAAAGAAAAGAAACAAGCAATCATGGCAGAATATGCCAGAACAGAAGGCGACACAGGTTCACCAGAAGTTCAAGTTGCTGTATTAACAGCAAGAATTAACGAATTAACAGAACACTTTAAATCAAATCCAAAGGATCACCACTCAAGAAGAGGTCTTCTTAAAATGGTAGGTCAAAGACGTGGTTTACTTGCTTACTTGAAGAAAACAGATATCGAAAGATACCGTTCATTGATTGAAAGATTAGGATTAAGAAAATAATTAAAGTATTCAAATCATTACACAGACACACAACAACAATTTGGAAGCGGACTTAAAAAGGTCCGCTTCTTTATATTTGTGTTTTGAAATAATGTAATTGCTTGCTTTTTTGATAACATTAATGTATAATTTTAACATTATAATTATTATTTATACAAATATAAAAAGATACATATAGAAGAGGTGGAACATGAATACCAAAACATTATTTTACATTTTAAAACGTCTTCTTCTGGCTGTTGTAACAGTTTGGGTTGTAATTACCGTTACATTCTTTGTTACACGTGCTGTTCCCGGAGGACCTTTTATGAGTGAAAAAGCGCTCACTGCAGAAGCGCAGGCGGCGTTAGAGGCTAAATATGGCCTAGATAAACCTGTTGGAGAACAGTATGTTACATATTTAAAAGACATTGTGACAGAGTTTGATTTTGGACCTTCTTTAAAACAGAGGGGTCGTACTGTTACAGAAGTTATTATGGATGGAATGGGTGTTTCGATTAAACTAGGTTTAATCGCGGCGTTCAGTGCACTTGCTGTAGGGATTGTACTTGGTTCCATTGCAGCACTTCGTCGAAATAGGTTCATTGACAAGGTGATTATGGTTATTACTACAGCATTCGTATCTATGCCTTCGTTTATTATGGGCTCGCTTTTGTTAGTAATATTTGCAATTAAGCTGGCTATTCTCCCTGCCAATGGAGAGGCTGCCGGCGGTTTGTTTTTGCCAATTGTAACATTGGCTTTATATCCTATGGCATACATTACACGTTTGACACGTTCGTCTATGCTGGATGTATTGGGACAAGATTATATCCGTACAGCAAAGGCCAAAGGTGTTTCGGGAATAAAGGTTATTTTCGGGCATGCTTTAAAAAATTCTTTAATTCCAGTTATTACATATTTCGGTCCAATGTTAGCTTACATTGTGACAGGTTCTTTAGTTGTGGAAAAAATCTTTGCTGTTCCGGGAATCGGTCGAGCATTTGTAAACAGTATTACCGGACGTGATTATCCATTAATCATGGGTACAACAATTGTGTTGGCTGTATTGATTGTTATTATGAACTTAGTTAGCGATATTTTATATAAAGTGGTTGATCCACGTATTACATTAGAGTAGGGAGGCAGAACAATGAAGAAAAATCCATTTAGTTTTCATGTAAATTTGGACGCGTTCACTCCTGCAAGTCAAGAAGACAAAGCATACATGGTACAGATGAGACCAGCTTCTACATTTTTTAAAGATGGTGTAAAGCGTCTGTTGAAGAATAAAGTGGCAACAGTAAGTTTTATTATTGTAGTTTTTATTACATTATGTGCATTGTTTGTTCCAATGTTTTATCCATATTCTTACGATCAGATGCTTGGAGTTGAACCAGGGAAACCGGTAGATGCTTCTTATAATAATCTAGCTCCGTTTGAGTATGGTGCAACTGAGCAGGATAAAATGGAATCTGGTGAAAAGGTATTTCCACATTTATTTGGTACAGATGAACAAGGTCGTGATTATTTTATTCGTATTGTATATGGCACTCGTATTTCACTGACAGTTGGTTTTTTTGCAAGTATTATTGTCTTAATCATTGGTATGACAATTGGTGCCATTTCCGGATACTGTGGCGGGGTAGTAGACTTAATTATTCAACGTATTGTTGATATTATTTATTCCTTGCCGGATATGCTGATGGTTATTTTACTTTCAGCAGTATTAGGTGAGTCTATCAAAGATGCGATTGAAGGAACAGTTTTGGCTAAGATTGGTACAAACATTATCAGTTTGTTTGTAGTATTTGCATTATTGTATTGGGTTTCTATGGCTCGTTTGATTCGTGGACAGATTTTATCTCTTAGAGAACAAGAATATGTTTTGTCTGCGAGAGCAACCGGAGCAAAAGCAGGCTGGATTATTCGTAAGCATTTGATTCCAAACTCAATTAGTGTTGTTATTATTTCAACAGCATTGCAGATTCCAAGTGCGATTTTCACAGAAAGTTATTTGTCTTTCTTAGGACTTGGTGTAAATGCCCCGATGCCTTCATTGGGTTCGCTAGCATCTGCTGCATTGAATGGATTATCAAGCTATCCATATAGATTGGTTATTCCTGCAATTGTAATTTCACTGATTGTATTATCATTAAATCTATTTGGTGATGGTTTGCGCGATGCATTCGATCCGAAACTGAATGTGTAAGAAAGGGGTGCTTATAAATGGCTTTATTAGAAGTAAATAATTTGCACACCTCCTTCTTTACAGATGCAGGAGAAGTGCGTGCAGTAAATGGCGTTTCCTTTAACTTGGAACGTGGAAAAGTATTGGGTATTGTGGGTGAATCCGGTTCCGGTAAATCAGTAACCGCATACTCTATTATGCAGATTCTGGCAGGTACAGGAAAGATTATAGATGGTTCCATCAAATTAGATGGTCAGGAATTAGTTGGTGCCGGAGAAAAAGTGATGAAAACAGTCCGCGGGAATAAGGTTTCTATCATTTTCCAGGACCCGATGACATCATTGAATCCTACATATACAATAGGTAAGCAGTTAATGGAAGCAATCATGCTTCATACAGATCGTAATAAAAAAGAAGCTTATGATCGTGCAGTAGAAATGCTTCAGCTGGTTAATGTAAATGAACCTCATAAACGAATGAAACAATATCCGTTTGAATTTTCGGGCGGAATGCGTCAGCGTGTTATGATTGCTATGGCTTTGGCATGTGAGCCGGACATTCTTATAGCAGATGAACCAACTACAGCGTTAGATGTTACAATCCAGGCACAGATTTTGGAATTGATGAAGTCATTACAAGAGGAACTTGGCATGGCAATCATCATGATTACCCATGATTTGGGTGTAGTTGCACAGATGTGTGATGAGGTAATCGTAATGTATGCCGGTTCTATTTGTGAACAGGGTACAGCTGATGAGATTTTCTACAATCCTTGCCATGAATATACAAAAGGTTTGATGCGTTCTATTCCTACAGCGAATACAGCAGGGAAAAAACTTCAGCCGATTGAGGGTACACCGATTGACCTTTTAAATATGCCGGAAGGTTGTGCGTTTGCACCACGTTGTAATAATGCAATGAAGATTTGTATTAAAGAAAGATGCCAAAGAATGCAGATTAATGAAATGCATCAAGCGGCATGCTGGATGAATGTAAAAAAAGGTTCTGAGGATGGAAGTATAGACGTGATTTTTGAAGACAATTCATCAAATGATGTTCAGGAAGGCGGTGCAGAATAATGAATGAAAAGAAACCGTTGATTGAAGTCAATCATTTGAAACAATATTTTAATATCCAGATGGGAATGTTTAAATCAAAACCATTAAAAGCAGTAGATGATGTATCGTTCACTATTAACAAGGGCGAAACCTTGGGACTTGTTGGGGAGTCTGGATGTGGTAAGACAACAGTTGGTCGAACCATGTTACATTTATATAAACCTACTGCAGGTTCTGTTTCCTATAACGGAAAAGAAATTAAGACAAAAGCAGATGTAAATGAGTTCCGCAAGAAAGCAACTATGGTATTCCAGGACCCATATTCTTCTTTGAATCCTCGTATGACGGTTCAAGACATCATTGGTGAACCGTTAGATGTACATAATATGTATGAGAATAAAGCGGAGAGAAGAGAGCATATATTAGACTTGATGCAAAAGGTTGGACTTAACAGCGAACATGCAGCACGTTATGCTCACGAATTTTCGGGTGGTCAGCGCCAACGTATTGGTATTGCACGTTCTCTTGCAATGAATCCGGATTTTATTATTTGTGATGAACCCGTATCTGCATTAGACGTATCTATCCAAGCGCAAGTAATCAATATGTTTGACGAGTTACAGGATGAGTTGGGATTGACATATCTCTTTATTGCACATGACTTATTAGTTGTTCGTCATATTAGTGATAGAATTGCCGTTATGTATTTAGGAAAAATGGTTGAATTGGCTGATGCAGATGAAATCTACAATCGTCCATTGCATCCGTATTCAAAATCACTCTTGTCTGCGGTTCCGGTTCCGGATCCAAAGATTGTCAGAGCAAACAAACGTATTGTATTGAGTGGAGATATTCCTAGCCCGTTGAATGCACCGTCAGGATGCCCGTTCCATACAAGATGTCCTTATGCGACTGAAATTTGTTCACAGGCTATGCCGGAATTTGAAGAAATCGAAAAAGGACACTTTATTGCTTGCCATAGGGCAAAAGAAATTAACTAAGGTTTTTATGCACAAGGAGTTTGTGCAATAAAAATAAAAAATTAAAAAAGAAAGGAATGATTCATTATGAAAAAAATCATTGCACTCGTTCTTGCATCAGTTATGATTTTAAGCTTAGTAGCTTGTGGTGGCAAGGACAACAAAAAAGAAGAAGGAAAGGCTAAAGACGTACTTGCTGTATGTTTGGCGTCAGAACCAGATTCTATCGACCCTGCATTGAATAGTGCTGTAGATGGAGCTACAATGTTAGCACACTTATTCCAAGGTCTTGCAAAATGGACACAAGATGACAAAGGTAATCTTGTTGTTGTAGCAGATGCTGCTAAAGAACTTGTAGAAGGTGTTCCAAATGCTGACGGTACTGTAACTTATACCTACACATTAAGAGATGGCTTAAAATGGTCTGATGGTAAGGCTGTAACTGCAAAAGATTATGAATTTGCTTGGAAACGTGCAGCTTCAACAGCATTAGGTGCTGACTACGGTTACATGTTCGAAGTAGTTGATGGATATGCAGACGATGCTCTTAATGTAACAGCTACAGATGACAAAACACTTGTTGTAACTCTTTCAAACGCAGTTAGCTACTGGAATGAACTTCTTGCATTCCCTACATACTTCCCAGTACGTGAAGATGTAGTATCTGACGAAGGTTGGGCAACAGAAGCTGAAACATATGTATGTAACGGACCATACAAAATTGCTTCTTGGAAACACAACAGTGTTATCACATTAGAAAAGAATGCAGATTATGTTGATGCTGATTCTGTAACAATGAAAACATTGAAATTCTATCTTTCAGATGATGCTAACAACATGTTAACAAACTTCAAAAACGGAGATTGGTTATTAATCGACGATGTTCCTACAAATGAAATTGCTACTTTAAAGAAAGATTACAAAGATGAATTCGTAGTAGCAGGTCAAATCGGAACATATTATGTAAGCTGGAATATTAACGAAGAAGTACTTCCAGAAGGATCTACTTTAACAGGTGCTGAAAAATTAGCTGCTGAAAGTGAAATCCGTAATGCAATTTCACTTATTTTCGACCGTAACTACATCGTAGAAAAGATTGCACAAGGTGGTCAAGTACCTGCATCTTCATTCGTAGCTATGGGTATGACAAACCCAGATGGTTCAGAATTCTACAAGAAAAATGTAGTTTCTGATGATTATTATGGATACTATAATGTAGCTTCTGAAGCAATTGAAGATAACTACAACGCAGCAATCGCTACATTAAAGAAATACTATACATATGATGAAGCTAGCAAGAAGTTTACAAATATTCCTTCTATGACATACCTTTACAATACAAATGAAGCTCATCAGGCAATTGGTGAATATCTCCAATCTGCAATGGCTGGTATTGGTATTACAGTAGAACTTCAAAACCAAGAATGGAATACTTTCTTAAATACACGTAAAGAAGGTAACTACAACATCGCAAGAAATGGTTGGGTAGCTGACTACAAAGATCCTATCTGTTTCCTTGATATGTGGGTAACTGTTTCTGGTAACAACGATGTTCAATACGGTAAAGGTGCACATGCTGCAATCAAAGCATATGACTTAGACCTTACAAAATTGGGCTATGATGTAAAAGTTGAAGATGGAACATGGGCTGAAACATACGATGTATTAATTTCAACAATCAAATCATGTACAGATGCTGAAAAACGTTATGAAATGATGCACATCGCTGAAGACATGCTTATGTCAACAGGATGTATCACACCATTGTATTTCTATACAGACCTTTACATGATTGATGACAGCGTAGAAGGTTTCTTCTCTAATCCACTTGGATACAAATACTTTATGAATTGTACAATTAAATAATTTTATTTATAAAAAGTCATGCGTAGTTTGATGCGCATGACTTTTTTTGTGAATATACTTGCTGATTTTTCTATAACGTGGTAAAGTTTTGAATATACTTTTTATGAGGAGAAGTTCATTATGAATAAATTACCATTCGTTACAAAAGATAAGTTAGATGAGATTATGAAGGAATATCCGACTCCATTTCATTTATATGATGAAAAGGGAATTCGTGAGAATGCAAAAGCATTAAAAGAAGCGTTTTCATGGAATAAAGGATTTAAAGAATATTTTGCAGTGAAGGCAACACCAAACCCATTTTTAATTAATATTCTAAGAGAATATGGTTGTGGTTGTGACTGTTCATCTTATACAGAATTAATGCTTTCAGAAACAATCGGAGCAGTTGGTGAGGAGATTATGTTTTCTTCCAATGCAACTCCGGCAGAAGAATTTGTATACGCGAACAAGCTTGGGGCAATTATTAATTTAGATGATTTCACCCACATTGATTTCTTGGAAAAAACTATTGGCTATATTCCGGAAACTATCAGTTGCCGCTATAATCCGGGTGGATTGTTCAAGATTAGCAATGACATCATGGACAACCCTGGTGACGCAAAATATGGTATGACAACGGAGCAGTTGTTTGAGGCGTTTAAAGTGTTAAAACAAAAAGGTGCAAAGGAATTCGGTATTCATGCATTTTTGGCTAGTAACACTGTTACAAATGAATATTATCCAATGCTTGCGAAAGTACTGTTTGAAGTGGCTGTAAAATTGCAGAAAGAAACAGGCGCACATATTAAATTTATTAACCTTTCCGGTGGAATTGGTATTCCATATCGTCCGGACCAAGAACCAAATGATATCTATGCAATTGGCGAAGGGGTTAGAAAAGTATTCGAAGAAGTATTAGTACCTGCGGGCATGGGAGATGTGGCGATTTACACAGAACTTGGACGTTTCATGATGGGGCCATACGGCTGTCTTGTTACAAAGGCAATCCATGAAAAACATACACACAAAGAATATATCGGCTGTGATGCATGTGCGGTAGATTTAATGCGCCCAGCTATGTATGGAGCATATCATCATATAACTGTTACGGGCAAAGAAAATGAAGTTTGTGACCACATGTATGATATTACCGGATCTCTTTGTGAAAATAATGATAAGTTTGCAATTGACCGCATGCTACCAAAGGTTGACATGGGAGATACATTAGTAATTCATGATACCGGCGCACACGGATATGCAATGGGGTATAATTACAACGGAAAATTGAAATCTGCCGAGCTGCTGTTAAAAGAAGATGGTAGTGTACAACTGATTCGTAGAGCGGAGAAACCAAGTGATTATTTTGCAACATTTGATTGCTTTGAAATAGGAGCAAAATTAAAATAGGAGGGTTTCCTTTGAACAGTAAAATTGTTTTGATAGACGGTCATAGTATCTTAAATCGCGCTTTTTATGGAGTGCCGGATTTAACAAATTCAGAAGGGCTTCATACAAATGCTATATATGGATTTTTAAATATTATGTTTAAAATTCTTGAGGAAGAAAAACCGGAATATTTAACGGTTGCATTTGATGTGCATGCACCGACATTCCGCCATGAGATGTATGCGGAATATAAGGGGACAAGAAAACCGATGGCAGACGAGCTTCGTCAACAGGTGTCGGTAATCAAGGAAGTCCTTCGTGCAATGGGTGTAAAAATTATTGAGCAGGCAGGATTAGAAGCAGATGATCTTTTGGGTACCATTTCCAAACGTTGCGAGAGTATGGGAATGGATGTGTCTGTGATTTCAGGTGACCGAGATTTGTTGCAATTAGCGACTGAGAAGGTAAAAATTCGTATTCCGAAAACAAAACAAGGAAGAACAGAGGTTGAGGATTACTATGCAGAGGACGTAAAGACTCGCTACGAGGTAACTCCAAAAGAATTTATTGATTTGAAAGCACTTATGGGTGATACATCGGATAATATTCCAGGTGTACCAAGTATTGGCGAAAAAACTGCTACAAAGATTATCGTAGAATATGGTTCTATTGAAAATGCATATGAACATGTAAGTGAACTCAAACCACCGCGTGCCGCAAATGCATTACAGGAACATTATGATTTGGCGCAAATGAGTAAGGTGCTTGCTACGATTAATGTGGATGCAGATTTTGATTATAATTTGGAAGAAGCAAGATTGGGAGACTTATATACAGAAGAAGCGTATGTGTATTTCCAAAGATTGCAGTTTAAAAATCTTTTGGCAAGATTTGAGGTTTCAGCACCGACAAATAAGGTTGAGGATGCATTTAAAAAGATTACAGTCAAGAAAGAGGCTGATGATATATTTGCAAAGGCAAAACAGCAAAAAGTAGTCGGGATTTCTTTTTATAAAGACACATCGAATGTGTTGCCGCTATTTATGATGGATGCAGGACTTACAGGTATCGGTATTTCGTTTGGGAAAGAGGATATTTATGTTATTACCACAGATGAAGATATTACTATTTCCTATTTGCTTGAAGAAGTTGTCAGTGTGTCGAAATGTGTCGAAAAGTTTTGCTTGTTTCACACAAAAGAGATGTTGGAACACATAGAAAGCGTGCGTAGAGAGGTGTGCTTTGATGCTATTATTGCAGCATATCTTTTGAATCCGCTTAAGAACGATTATGATTTCACAGATGTAGCAAGAGAGCAGCTAGATATTTTAATTGACGATAAGGCAGATGAGCTTCAGAAATGTTTTTATGAATGCTATGTGGCATATGCAAGTTTTGAGCCTTTGATGAACAAGCTTGCTGATGCTCAGATGGACAAACTGTTTTTTGATATTGAGATGCCACTTCTTTTTACGCTTTATGAGATGGAAAAGAATGGCGTAAAAGTTGAAGCGCCGGCGCTTAAAGTTTATGGAGAACAATTGGCGGTTAAAATTGTAGAATTAGAGAAGAAGATTTATGAGGCTGCCGGAGAAGAATTTAATATTAATTCACCGAAACAATTGGGAGTAATCTTGTTTGAAAAACTAGGGTTGCCAAGTGGTAAGAAAACAAAAACCGGTTATTCCACATCTGCAGATGTTTTAGATAAACTTGCTGTAGATTATCCAATTGTTTCTGATATCTTGGAATATCGTCAACTTACAAAGTTAAAGTCTACGTATGCAGACGGCCTAGCGAACTATATTCAGGAAGATGGACGCATTCACGGCAAATTTAATCAGACTATTACAGCAACCGGAAGAATCAGCAGTACTGAGCCAAATCTGCAAAATATACCGATCCGCATGGAACTCGGCAGATTGATTCGAAAGGTGTTTGTTCCGGAAGAGGGATATGTGTTTGTAGATGCAGACTATTCTCAGATTGAACTCCGTATCTTAGCACATTGCTCTGGCGATGAACAGCTAATTGCAGCTTATAGAGAAGCAAGAGACATTCATCGTATGACAGCTTCGCAGGTATTCCATATCCCTTTCGATGAAGTAACAGAGCTTCAGAGACGAAATGCAAAGGCTGTTAACTTTGGGATTGTATACGGAATTAGTTCTTTTGGATTAAGTCAGGACCTTAGTATTACGAAAAAAGAGGCTGCACAGTATATTGATAATTATTTTAATACCTATCCGGGAATTAAGAAGTTTTTGGATGATGCAGTCCAGACGGGAAAGGATAAGGGCTATGTAACTACTTTATTTGGAAGAAGAAGACCGATTCCGGAATTGTCATCAAGTAACTTCATGCAACGTTCATTTGGTGAGCGCGTGGCTATGAATTCGCCGATTCAGGGAACTGCTGCAGATATCATGAAGATTGCTATGATAGGTGTTCAAAAGAGATTAAAAGAAGAACAATTAAAATCAAGGCTTGTACTGCAAGTGCACGATGAATTATTAATTGAGGCTCATGAGTCAGAGCTTGATAAGGTAAAAGAAATTCTTAAGTATGAAATGGAACATGCTGCACAAATTTCGGTTCCTCTTGATGTTGATATGCATACTGGAAAGAATTGGTACGAGGCAAAATAATGAAAACAATTGGAATTACAGGGGGAGTCGGTTCTGGAAAGAGCCGGGTTCTCTCTTATATGGAAACAAAATATAACGCCGTCATTTGTCAAGCGGATCATGTGGCTTGGAAGTTACAAGAACCAGGTCAGAAATGTTATGCACAAATCGTGTCATATTTCGGTGAAAACATTTTGGATGAAGACGGCACAATTAATAGAGGGAAATTGGGTCAAATTGTATTCGCAAATAAGGAAAAATTGTGTAAACTAAATCAGATTATGCATCCGGCGGTGAAAGAGTATATTGTTGAATGGATACAGAGAGAGCGCAACAACGAAACTGCATATTTTATTATTGAAGCAGCGTTGCTTTTGGAAGATGATTACAGTCAGATTTGCGACGAAATGTGGTATATTTACTGTGATGAAAGCAATCGTAGAGAACGATTGAAGTTAAGCCGTGGATATACGGATGAAAAGATAGATGCAATCATGGCTTCTCAATTGTCAGAGCAAATTTTTCGCAAAGAATGTCAGATTGTAATTGACAATAGCGGAGTTTTTGAGGATACTTGTTTTCAGATTGAGAAAGCAATGAAACGTTAGGAGAAACTAGATGAGATTATGTAGCATTGCAAGTGGCAGCAGTGGAAACTGTATTTATGTCGGAAGTGACAATACGCATATACTGGTAGATACAGGCATTAGCAAAAAAAGAATAGAAGACGGGCTTGCTGAAATAGGGCTAACAGGTGAAGATATCAATGGAATCTTTATTACCCATGAACACGTGGATCACATTCAAGGGCTTGGCGTTTTTAGTCGAAGATATAATGTGCCGATTTATGCATCAAAGGGTACCATTATGGGGATTCGAACCTGCAAAACAATTGGAAATATACCAGATGGGCTCTTGCATGAGATTTCAATTGATGAGATATTTGAGATTGGGGATTTAAAGGTAAGACCATTTCATATTTCACATGACGCAAACGAGCCAACGGGATTTCGTATTGAAGGTGAAGATAAGGCGATTGCTGTTGCAACAGACCTTGGCACATATGATAATTATATTGTGGAAAATTTAAAAGGCTTAAATGCAGTACTGTTAGAAGCGAATCATGATACACATATGGTAGAGGTTGGTCCATATCCATACCCATTGAAACAGCGAGTGTTAGGAAATAAAGGACATTTATCAAATGAGTTGTCAGGAAGATTACTTTGTGATATTCTACATGATAACTTGAAGTGTGTTTTACTTGGCCATTTAAGCAAGGATAATAATTATGCGGAACTTGCTTATGAAACTGTAAAATTGGAAGTGACAATGAGCAATATACCATATAACGGAAATGACATTCCGCTTATGGTTGCTGATAGAGACAAAATGTCAAAAATCTTTAATATCTAATATAGGAGGCAACATATGAAAAAATGTATTATCACTGTTGTAGGAAAAGACACAGTAGGAATTATTGCAAAGGTTTGTACATATTTGGCAGAAAACAAAATTAATATTTTGGACATTTCCCAGACTATTGTACAAGGGTATTTTAACATGATGATGATTACCGATATGACGGCGACAGAAAAAGAATTCGGCACCGTTTTTGAGGAATTAGAAGCAATTGGTGAAGAGATTGGCGTTACAATCCGTTGCCAGAGAGCAGAAATCTTTGAAAAAATGCATAGACTTTAATAATAGGAGACTAGAATACCATGATTAATATTTATGAAGTCACAGAAACAAATCAGATGATTTCACAGGAAAATCTGGATGTGCGTACAATTACCTTGGGAATTAGTCTCATGGATTGTATTGATTCTGATTTGAATAAATTAAATGAAAATATTTATAACAAAATCACAAGTATTGCAAAGGATTTGGTATCCACCGGTCAGGCAATTGAACATGAATTTGGTATTCCGATTGTAAATAAACGTATTTCAATCACACCAATTTCATTGATTGGTGCCGCTGCATGCAAAACCAGCGAGGATTTTGTTACAATTGCAAAAACATTAGATCGTGCAGCACATACCGTTGGTGTGAATTTTATCGGCGGATATTCTGCGCTTGTTTCAAAGGCAATGACAAAGAGTGAAGAACTGTTAATTCGCTCCATCCCACAAGCACTTGCTGAAACAGAACGCGTTTGTAGTTCGGTTAATGTAGGTTCAACAAAAACTGGTATCAATATGGATGCTGTGAAGCTTTGTGGAGAAATTATTAAGGATACAGCAGAAGCAACGAAAGACAGAGATTCCCTTGGCTGTGCAAAATTAGTGATTTTCTGTAATGCTCCGGATGACAATCCATTTATGGCTGGTGCATTCTTAGGAGTGACAGAAGGTGACGCTGTGATTAATGTAGGTGTCAGCGGTCCTGGTGTTGTGAAACACGCTATTGAACAGGTGCGCGGACAAGGATTTGAAGAACTATGCGAAACAATTAAGAAAACAGCGTTCAAGATAACACGTGTAGGGCAGTTGGTAGCCGGAGAGGCTTCAAAGCGACTCAATATTCCATTTGGAATCATTGACTTATCCTTAGCCCCAACTCCAGCAGTAGGAGATAGTATTGCTGAAATTTTAGAGGAAATTGGTTTGGAAAGAGTTGGTGCACCGGGAACAACTGCTGCACTTGCTATGTTAAACGACCAGGTGAAAAAAGGTGGCGTTATGGCATCTTCTTATGTCGGCGGCCTTAGCGGTGCATTTATTCCTGTCAGTGAAGACCAGGGTATGATTGATGCGGTAACGGTTGGAGCATTATCTCTTGAAAAACTTGAAGCAATGACTTGTGTATGTTCCGTTGGACTTGATATGATTGCAATTCCGGGAAAGACAAAAGCCACAACCATTTCCGGTATCATTGCAGACGAAATGGCAATTGGTATGGTGAACCAAAAGACAACCGCTGTGCGTTTGATTCCTGTCATTGGTAAAGATGTAGGGGAAATTGCTGAATTTGGCGGTCTGCTTGGATACGCACCGATTATTCCTGTAAATGAATTTGATTGCAGTGCGTTTGTAAACCGCAAAGGAAGAATCCCTGCGCCGATTCATAGTTTTAAGAATTAAATAGTTTATTTGTTGAAATACCCACACTTTCAAAGCGTGGGTATTTTTGGCTATATGTCAAATTTATTGTTTAGATATTAAATTATAACAATTTGGTGTTCATGTTCATTTATAAATGATGTTTTGAATTTATCAGTTACGACAGATTCATAAAGATTTGACGCGTATATGTCATGATTTAACATATGAACTGCCGAAACAGACAAATCTTTTGTTGCTGTTAATTTTGTTAATAGAGGAATAGCAGATGCGTTTTTAATTACTGTCAAAACATCAGAATCACCTTTTCTAAAACCAAGCACTCTTGCGTATTGAATATCTGCATAAGCTGTCTTTTTAATTCCAAGTAATATATGCAACAGGGCGCGACTGACTCTTGAATATGTCACCTCTTTGGTCTTTAGCAACTCACAAAATTGTTCATATGAAACAAAGCTGTTTAATTGGTTACATATGCGGTTAGCCAGTTCTTCGGAAACATCTGCATATTGTGTTAAAGTTGATTTTCTCTCATTTAGTAATCTGTATTTTAATAACAACGAAAAATCATTTGTATATATTGGATATCTAGTCTGATAATTCCCTTCTAATAGTGTCATACAATTCGACGGAATCTGTCCGCTAAGGTTTGAAAAATTACCATTTGATATTGTTTGGCGCAAAGCAGTAGCAGAACTAAATTCTTCTTGTAAATCCACGTCATGATATTGAGAAGATATTCGTTGTATAGTATATGGTTTCATTTTGCTATTCAAACGATATAAAGCTTTTAAATATTCAATTCCAAGTATGTTATTAGGGTGTTCTAGTATGACAGAAAAACATTGTGAAGGATAAATTTCTTCAATTGCTTTCTGCCTTGCAAGTGGAAATGAAAAACCATTTCGTAAATGTTTTTGAAGAGATTCTTTATATTCCTTGGGTTCATTACATAATATTCCCGCTAATTCATTTAAAACATTTATATCCCCGCATTCGCTGCCAAAGCAAATGGCATCCACACAACCTAAACTATGCAAAATAGAGACAGCACCATAAGCGAATTGCTCTGCAGTTCCAGTTGCGTAGCAGACAGGCAATTCAAGCACAAGTGAAGCACCAGCTTTTAATGCCATCTCTGTGCGTAGGTGTTTTGGCATAATAGCAGGTGTACCACGTTGCACAAAGTTTCCGCTCATAACAACAATTACTGCATCCGCACCGGTTATTTCTTTTGCCTTATTAATATGATATTGATGACCATTGTGAAATGGATTGTATTCCGCAATTAAGCCGACAATTTTCATGAGTAACCTCCAAGGAATTTAATAAGATTATTATAATACATAATGATGGAATACGCAAAAAGATTCAAGCAGAAGTTATAATAACCCCTTTATATTTGACAATCTACATAAAAAAGAGTTAGAATTAATAAGATATATGTTAGAAATAAAAAATGGGGAGGTATTTGCGAGTATGGAATTGATACTGGAATTGCTTGAAAACAGGCAGTATAAAGAATTAAAAACAGAATTGGAAAATATGCACCCCGTTGATATAGCGGAGATGTTGGAAGAATTTGATGAGAAACAGGTTCTCCTTATTTTTAGATTATTAGGAAAAGATGAAGCGGCTGAGACATTTACTGAAATGAACAGCGATATGCAGGAGATGCTAATCAACGCCTTGACGGATTCCGAGATTAAAGAAGTCATGGATGAAATGTATCTGGATGATACTGTTGACGTATTGGAAGAGATGCCGGCGAATGTAGTAGACAGACTTCTTCTGGCAACAGATGAGGAAACACGACGTCAGATTAATACACTTCTTAATTATCCGGAAGATAGTGCCGGAAGCATTATGAATGTGGAATACATCGCATTCCAAAAGGACATGACGGTAGAAGATGCAATTTTAAAAATTCGTCAAGTCGGACTGAATCGTGAAACAATTTATACATGTTATGTAACGGAGAAGCGCAAACTAATTGGTGTAGTATCACTGAAAGAATTGCTGGTGAGTGGAGACAATCGTTTAATTGAAGAAATTATGGAAACCAACCTTCTCTATGTGCACACCCATGATGACCAAGAAGAGGCGGCTGCAATGATTAATAAGTATGGGTTAATTGCAATACCTGTTGTGGATAAAGAAATGCGTATGGTCGGCATAGTAACCGTTGATGATGCGATTGACGTTATCGAAGAAGAAACAACGGAAGATATGAGCATGATGGCCGGTATCGTTGCGCCAAGTGAAGAGGATTATTTTGTGACGACTACTTGGGAACATGCGAAAAGTCGTTTTCCGTGGCTATTGTTTTTGATGTTGTCGGCGACATTAAGTGGACTCGTGCTAGGACATTTTGAAGCAGCGCTTATTGCCATGCCGATATTAAACACATTCGTGCCAATGCTTACAGGAACGGGTGGTAACTGTGGCTCACAGAGTTCTACATTGATTATTCGTGGTCTTGCCACAGATGAAATTGAGTTTCGAGATATTTTAAAGGTTATCTTTAAGGAGCTGCGTGTTGCGGCATTAGTGGGTGCCATGCTAGCAATTGTAAATGGCATTCGTGTTGTGATTATGTATCACGACCCGATGCTGGCGTTTACATTGGGAATTACTCTGTTGTGCACGGTTGTGTTGGCGAAAACAATCGGCTGTACATTGCCGCTTTTTGCAAAGAAATGTGGGCTTGATCCGGCGCTTATGGCAGCACCACTTATCACCACGTTGGTAGATACAGGAACGATTCTAATCTATTTTACAATTGCTACAAAAATCTTTGGAATATAGCGGATTGTTCTTAAAAAGAGACAATCTGTGCTCTTGTATACAAAATACGATTGGGTTATAATATAATCTATATGAGAATAAACGAAAGGGGTCATTAAGTCATGGGATTTATTGATGTAATTAAAGAAAAGGCGAAACAAAATGTGAAAACCATTGTTCTTCCGGAAACAGAAGACAAAAGAACATATGAAGCTGCTGAAGCAGTATTAAGAGATGGTACAGCAAAATTAATTTTGGTAGGAAGCAAAGAAGAAATTGAAAAGAATGGCGCTGGCTTTGATATTTCAGGTGCAACGATTGTTGATCCTGCAACATATGAGAAGACAGAAAGTTATATTGCAAAATTAGTAGAACTTCGCTCGAAAAAAGGAATGACCGAAGAACAGGCAAGAGAATTATTGCTTACTAATTATTTATACTATGGTGTAATGATGGTAAAAATGGGGGATGCTGATGGTATGGTATCCGGTGCATGTCACTCAACCGCTGACACATTAAGACCATGTTTACAAATCCTTAAAACAAAACCGGGTACAAAGTTAGTTTCCGCATTCTTTGTGATGGTTGTTCCAGATTGTGATATGGGTGCTGACGGAACATTCATTTTTGCAGACTCTGGCTTGGAACAAAATCCAGATTCGGAAAAATTGGCAAACATTGCAATTTCTTCTGCAGAATCATTTAAAACATTAGTTGGTGTAGAACCAAAGGTTGCTATGCTTTCGCATTCTACAATGGGAAGCGCGAAGCATGCAGATGTTGATAAAGTAGTTGAAGCTACACGTATTGCAAAAGAAATGGCTCCTGAACTTATGTTAGATGGAGAAATGCAGTTGGATGCAGCTATTGTTCCGGAAATCGGTGAATCAAAAGCGCCGGGAAGCAAGGTTGCAGGACATGCTAACGTACTTGTATTTCCAGACTTAGATGCAGGAAACATTGGTTACAAATTAGTACAAAGACTTGCAAAAGCAGAAGCCTATGGTCCATTAACACAAGGTATTGCGAAACCGGTTAATGATTTGTCACGTGGATGTAGCGCGGCTGACATTGAAGGTGTTGTAGCAATCACAGCAGTACAGGCACAAGCAGAAGAAAACAACTAATACGGAGGACAGAGATAATGAATGTTTTAGTAATCAACTGTGGAAGTTCATCATTGAAATTCCAATTAATTAATTCAGACACAGAGGCAGTTTTAGCCAAAGGGCTTTGCGAAAGAATCGGTATTGACGGAAGATTAACATATCAACCAGCAGGTGGAGAAAAGAAAACAGAAGATAAGGCAATGCCAACACATACAGAAGCAATTCAATTTGTAATTGACGCTTTAACAGATGCAGAACGAGGCGTTGTTGGAAGTTTGGAAGAAATCGGTGCTGTAGGACATAGACTCGTTCACGGTGGAGAAAAGTTTGCAAGTTCAGCAGTTATCACAGATGAAATGTTAAAAGCAGTAGAAGAGTGTAATGACTTGGCACCACTTCACAATCCTGCAAACTTAATTGGTGTTGATGCTTGTAAGAAATTAATGCCAAACACTCCAATGGTTGGTGTGTTTGATACAGCATTCCATCAGACAATGCCCGAAAAGGCATATATGTATGGATTGCCATCTGAGTATTATGATAAATACAAGGTAAGACGTTATGGTTTCCACGGAACAAGTCACAGCTTTGTTTCAAAAAGAACTGCTGAAATTTTAGGAGAGTCTTATGACAACCTAAAAACAATTGTATGTCACTTGGGAAATGGTGCAAGTATCTGTGCTGTTGAAAATGGTAAATCTGTTGACACATCCATGGGACTTACTCCACTTGAAGGTCTTGTAATGGGAACGCGTTCCGGTGACATTGACCCGGCCATCTTAGAATTCCTTGCTAAGAAAGAAGATATGGATATCACAGCACTTATGAACATGTTGAATAAAAAATCTGGTGTGCAAGGAATGTCCGGTCTGACAAGCGACTTCCGTGATTTGTGGGCAGGTGCTGAAGCAGGCAATAAACATGCACAGACAGCATTAGACGTGTTCTGTTATCGCGTAGCAAAATATGTTGGAAGTTATGTGGCAGCTATGAATGGTGTTGATGCCATTGCATTTACAGCCGGTATCGGTGAAAATGATGGCGGTGTAAGAGAGCGTGTATGTAAATATCTTGGATACTTGGGAATTGAAATCGATGCAGATGCGAACAAAAAACGTGGGGAAGAAGTTACAATTTCTACTCCAAATTCCAAAGTAAAAGTACTTGTAGTTCCAACAAACGAAGAACTTGCAATTGCACGTGAGACAGTAGCATTAGTTTAATACAATTTTTGTAAATATTTGTTGACAAACAAAATTTACATGATATAATAATTTAGGTGTGATAAGGAGAACTGTATGTTTATTAACCTATCAGACGTATTATCTGAACTTCATAAGCCTATTGACAAGGTGGTTCCGGTAGAAATGACTGACATTGAAACTGCATTAGGATTTATGCCGGTTATTGAAAAAGAAGATGCTCATATTGTTGTAAAACATGTGAAGCAAAAGGAACTTACGATTGATGGTGCTTGCAGATTAGTGCTTGAAATTCCATGTGATCGTTGTTTGGAGCCAGTTGCAACTGAGTTTGATTTGAAATTTTCAAAGAACATTGACTTAGGGGCAGATGATAATCAGATAGATGAGTTGGATGAAAAAAATTATATTGACGGATATAATCTTGACGTAGACAAGTTGCTCTATAATGAGATATTGATAGGATGGCCGATGAAAATTCTATGTAGTGAAACTTGCAAAGGAATTTGCAATACATGTGGTCAAAACCTAAATAAGGGAACTTGTAACTGCGAAGATACAAGTCTTGACCCTAGAATGTCAGTTATCCGCGATGTGTTTAAGAATTTTAAGGAGGTGTAACCTATGTCAATTTGTCCAAAGAATAAATCTTCT
>JAEIGA010000621.1_pt1 | contig 52651 bp, 28 predicted proteins | sample 9270691 | NCBI WGS metagenome assembly JAEIGA01 (sample SAMN17057246, study PRJNA624740) | gut metagenome | biome: biome; isolation source: fecal sample | host: Bos grunniens | place: China: Xizang | collected 2019 | reverse complement strand
GAGGTGCTCAATACGGCTAAGGCCTCGGCGCTCAATATCGATGCGCTGAAGGAGGCCATCGCAGCCTATAAGGCCGCACCCATCGTGCAGCCCGAGGCAGGTAAGACCTATCGCATCCTCTCGGCTTCGACCTACTTTAAGCGTCAGTACGAGGGCTCTACAATGTATCAGAAGGGTACGGGCGTGAACTTCCACTACACTCCTCAGACTGAGCCCGAGGAGTTGTGGCAGTTTGTTCCCAGTGGTGACGGTTACATCCTGACCAACTGCTACAGCAAGGGCCAGCTCACCATGACTGGCTACAACAAGGCTGTCAGCATCACCGAGCAGGGTACGGCTCTCCGTGTCGACAAGGCTACCATCGCTACCAAGAACTACTCCTATATCCCTGGTGTGGTGACCATCTCTGCCGTTGAGGGATACAACGCTGCGGTGACAGGCAGTGTGAAGCGTCTCAGTGCCGAGGGCACAGGAGTCGTGTTTGCCAAGGATGAGGCGGCCCTCTGCTACAATGGCACATGGCGCATCGAGGAGGTGACCGACTATACTGCATGGTTGCAGGGATTGGTGAAGAAGTGCGAGCACATCATCCTGACGGCTAAGCCTGGTGAGTCAAACCAACCCACTGCGGAAGCATTGGCATTCCTCCAGAAGGAGGTCATCGACGCGGCTAAGGCAACACTCGCTGCTGGTGCTGTTACCGAAGCACAATACGCGGCTTACATGGCACTGTATCTGCAGTTCCAGCAGATGGAGCGCACAGGATTTGCGCAGAGCCTCGATGAGGGACACTACTACTACTTGCGCAATGTGTGGTTTGGCAAGTATGCTGCCTACGATAGTGCCTACGATATTGTGGCACCAAAGGATAAGGGTAATGGTGATCATTACTTGTGGCAAGTGGTGAAGCGTCCTGGTGGGGCTGTATACCTTATCAACAAGGCCACTGGCACCGCAGCTTATCCTGCTACACATAATGGAGATCAGGCCATCAAGCTGGGCGAAGAGTATGCATGGACTCTTGAAGAGCGTACGCTTGACGGCCAGACAGGTATCTGCATCCTCGACCAAGGCAGCACTGGCAGCTGGTATACCAACCCCAACTCATGGCAGTATGTCCTGCTTAAACCGTTCTGGGGAGCTTGCACTTGGGAGTTCCAGAAGAGCGATGTCAAGGTGGAGACAGGCATTGCTCCCATCGTGAATGAGAGCACAGAGGGTGTCACCTACGATCTGCATGGACGCAGAGTGGGTCGCCTCACACAGCCTGGTGTGTACATCCGTGGAGGAAAAAAGATTGTAAAGTGAAATGATAAAACACACGAATAATATGAAGAAACTCCTTCTTGCCAGCCTCACCGCCCTCACGACCATGGGCGCTATGGCACAAAAAACAGACATTTTCCCCAAACCACAAGAGGTGGAGTGGGGCACAACCAAGGCTTTTGACAATACGGCTGCATACACCCTCGTGGGAGCAGCTGATGCTGATGCCGACGCGGTGGCATTGCTCACCAAGCACTTTACCACCGAGGGGGGCACGATAAACCTCACCATCGGTGAGCGTGGCGATGCGGCTGTGGCTGCCTATGAGAGCATGATTCCTGCCAAGGCTGAGGGGTATTACCTCAGTGTATCTGCAGATGGCGTGGTCATCGCGGGTAACGATGCCTCGGGTACCTACTATGGCGTGCAGAGCTACTTGCAGCTGGCCGAGCAACCCGAAGTGCAGAGCGTGACCATCACCGACTGGCCCGAAGTAGCTGACCGCGGATTGGTAGAGGGATACTATGGCAATCCCTTCAGTGATGAAGACCGCAAGAGCTTGTTTGAGTTCTTTGGCCGCACCAAGATGAATGTCTATATCTATGGTCCCAAGGACGACGAGTATCACCGTGGCAGATGGCGCGAGCCCTATCCCAAGGCACAGGGTGAGCGTATAGCCAAGTTGGTCGAAGCGGCTACCAAGAGCAAGGTGCGCTTCGTGTGGGCTATGCATCCGGGTGGAGACATCCAGTGGACTGATGCTGACCGCAAGGCCTCAATCACCAAGCTGGAGAAGATGTATGCACTCGGTGTGCGCGACTTTGCCATCTTCTTCGACGATATCTTCGGTGATGAGCAGAGCAAGGGTGACAGACAGGCCGAGTACCTCAACTACCTCAACGAGAACTTTGTGAAGAAGCACGGTGATGTGACCCCCATCATCATGTGCCCCACACAGTACAATAGAGCCTACACTGGTGGCAGTGACACCTATCTCAATGCATTGGGAAGCACTCTCGACAAGGAGATGCACATCATGTGGACTGGAAACAGCGTGGTGGACATGATAGGCAAGGATGACATGAACTGGGTCAACACACGCATCAAGCGTAATGCCTACATCTGGCTCAACTATCCCGTTACCGACTACTGTATCGACCACATGCTCATGGGTCCCACCTATGGCAATGACCTTAACATCGCTTCGCAACTCGCAGGTTTCACCTCGAACCCCATGGAGTATGCCGAGGCTTCCAAGGTGTCGCTCTATAGCATAGGAGACTACTGCTGGAACATGGATGCCTATGATGCCAATGCTTCGTGGGAGAGCGCTATCCGCTACCTCATGCCCGAACATAGCGAGGCGTTCCACCTCTTCTGTGAGAACAATGTGGACCTTGGCGAGACCGTGCATGGATTGCGTCGCACCGATGAATCGCCCCGCTTCGTGAAGGCAAGGGATGAGTTCAATGCCCTCATGAAGAAGGGAGACGTAGCTGCTGCCACCGCCGTGCTGCGCAACCACTTCACCCTCCTCTCTGACGCTGCTGCTACCCTCATGAGCAGCAAGGAGAACCCTGCCCTCGTGGCCGAGATCAAACCCTGGTGTGAGGTGATGCGCTACATGGCGCTCAAGGGTACAGAACTGATGAACATGTACGAGGCATTGGCAGCCAAGCAAGCCGAGGCTTTCATCGAGAGTTACCTCCGTTATCAGGACTACGATGCTGCACAGAGTGCAGTGCGCTCACGTGACTTCGAGGGCTCTATCAAGACCCCCAATCCCGTCGTGGCTTCCTATCACATAGCCCCCTTCCTCAAGGCCACACTGGCCACACTGGTGGCTGAGTATAAGGGCAGCTATGACTATCGCACCGATGTGTTCCCTGCACAGGAGATAGAGAATGGTACCTACTTCATCATGCACGAAGGCAAGTACCTCTCCAATCAGAGTGAGGGTGTGGCAGGAACGGCTCCCACGTTCGTTGATAAGCGCGACGATGTGAAGCCACAACGTCAGGAGTGGCAGATCGCCATAGACCCTGAGACTGGACGATACAAGATCACCAACCAGCTCGACAATCGCTACCTCAATGAGTTGGGGCAGTTTACCCAAAACAATAGCACCAATCCCTACGAACCGGTATGGCACACCTATTATATATTACGCATGGCCAACGGCAAGTATTGCATACAGAATGGTGGCAAAGCAGGAGATAAGTTCTGGACCGTGAGCAACTCACGTGTCGTGCAGAGCGGCAGCAACAGCATCGAGCCTGACCAGTTCATCTTCGACCTTGTACCTGTAGCGGGCGAGGCACCTGTAGCTCCCATCTCCAACACACGTGATGTCTACTACATCATGGATGGCGACCGCTATCTCACCAACACCAATCCTCACGGAACAGGTAGCTACCCCATCTTCAAGAAGGTCACTACACCGGGCGAAGCTCAGGAGTGGCGCTTCACCTTCGATCCTGCAGGTAAGAACCACTATAAGCTCACCAGCGAAGCCGACGGACGCTATGTCAATGAGCATGGTGTGTTTGGCACCAATCCCTACTACGCAGATTGGAACACCTACCTCATCCTCACCATGGATGGCATGTGCTCCATACAGATCACCCAGTCGGCTGCTAGTCAGCTCGGACAGCGGTGGTGGAATGTCAAGGGCGATCGCTTGGAAGGCGAGAACCTCGGACGCTCGTCGAGCTACGTCATCAAGATTGTGCCCAAGGGCGAATATGTAGGTCCTGATCCCGAACCTGGTGTGTTGCGTCAGTATACCACCAATGGTAGCATCGACGGACCTGATTACACTGCACTCCCCAGCAAGGTGATGCCAGGCATGGCCTTCGATGTGGTGTTGCGTGGTGCTCCAGGCTATGCTGCCAAGGGGCTCACCGTACGCTACGGACAAAACCTCGATGGCGCCGAGTTTGATGCTGAGGGAAATCGTCAGTGGACTGAGACCTATGTGGCTGCCAAGAGCGGCAAGGCTACTATACCTGCTGAGATGACCGAGGGTGACGTGAACCTCTATGCCACCTTCGACCGTAAGGAGGGCACGGAGTGGAGCCTCGTCTTCAGTGATGAGTTTAACGGAGCCGACAAGTCGCAGCCCACAGCAACGAAGTGGATGCGCTGTCAGCGCTATGGCGCTACATGGAACCGCTGGCTTAGCGATAGCGAGGAGGTCATCTACCTCGAAGATGGCGACCTCGTGGCTCGTGCTATCCCCAACCCCGATAAGGCTTCTGACCCTGTAGACATGATCACGGGTGGTATCAAGAGCATGGGTAAGTTTGGCTTTACCTACGGCTATGTGGAGGCGCGTATCTATAACAATCTTTGGATTGGTAACTTCCCCGCCTTTTGGATGATGCCCGAGGACCAGTCTCTCGGCTGGCCCGACTGCGGTGAGATTGACATCTGGGAGGTTATCGACACGCAGACTCGCTCATGGCACACGGTACATAGCAACTGGACCTACGACCTTGGCAACACGGGCAACCCCCAGTCGAGCTTCAATGTGGCTTGCAGCTACGATCGCTACCACACCTATGGCCTCGAATGGACCGACAAGGCTCTCATCTGGTATCTTGATGGTAAGGAGGTGGGTCGCTACACCAAGTCGACCAATAAGTCTCACCTTGACCAAGGTCAATGGCCCTTCGACAAGCACTTCCACCTCATCCTCAACCAGAGCGTAGGCAATGGTGCATGGGCTGCTAATGCTGATATCACTCACACCTATGAGACCCGCTTCGACTGGGTACGTGTGTACCAGAAGGATGGTATGCGCAACACGAATGGAGTGGTAGATGCTATCTCTGTAGTGGAGCAAGAAGAACCCAAGAACGATGCCATATACACCCTTCAGGGCGTGCGCCTCGAAGATGGCATTGAGAATCTTCCTAAGGGAATCTATATCATTGGAGGGGAAAAGGTCGTGATTAAGTAAAAGTAAAGTAACAGAACGATGTGTAGGCAGCAGACAAGAGTTTGCTGCCTACGTTGTTACTGGGGGTAAAGGTATCTCATGTGTGTTGCGGTAGCGGACTAAAACGGGAACCCTACCCCAAGATGCAGGCAGAGGCTTCGCGTAAAATGAGGGATGTTGTAATAGCCCGTTCGCTCCGTAGGGTAGGGGGTGTGGAGGGGGATGCCTACATCGCAGCGGAGAAGTAGCAGCTTGAGGTCGTAACGGAAGCCAAAGCCGGTGCCTAGAGCTATCTCTAGTGGAAAAGTGTGCCATTGGAACTGTCCGCCAGGGCGTGAGGCGTCATCCCGCAGGAGCCACACGTTGCCGGCATCGACGAAGAGAGCACCGCTCAGCTCTCCTAGTAGGGGAAAGCGCCATTCGATGTTGGCTTCGAACTTGAGATCTCCAGCGTGGTCTACATATCCGTAGCGACCTGTGGTGTGATAGCTCCCAGGGCCTATGCTGCGGAGTGGGAAAGCTCGAAGGTCATCGGAGCCTCCCATATGGAATTGTTCGCGGAAGGGAGAGGTAGAACTGTTGCCATAGGCATAGATGCCTCCTAAGATAAGGCGTGTAGCCAGAGTGTGGCGTGGGGTGATGTTGTAGTAGCGGCAGGCCTCTATGGTCGCTTTGGCAAATTGCGCATAGGGGGTGCCCCATAAGGATTTGTCCTTTTCTCCCCATGGGTGTCCTGTGGCGGCAAAGAGTAGAGTCGTGACGACTCCTGCTGAGGTGAGTGAGAGGATCACTCGAGAGGGGCTTCTGCTATTGTTGCTGGTGTTGTCGTAGGTAAACGAGTACGATGCAGCAGGTATGAACTGATTGCGAAAGGAGAGTCCGATGGCGGGGTTGGCAGACATGATGGAGTCAAATCGTGAGGTGCTGTGTTCCAGTGTGTTGAACGTAAGAGCAAAGGGAGTAAGGCTGTGTGTCATGCAATCTGTCGAGCCGAAAGAGTAGGTCACATTGCCTCCTAGTGCCAGTATGCGGAAGTATCCGCCACGGTGAAGCCAGTCCCCATAGATGCGGGCTGTGGTGGATACGGGCCGAGTGTAGTCGTTGCCCTTCCCGATAGGACTGAGTAGCTGGGGAATAGATAGCACAAGGTCGGCTCCCACTTCGAAGGAGTTGTTGTCGCTCCCCCTGTTGCGCAGGACTCGATCCGTTTGCCACTCGTAGGCCCCCTTAAGGCTTAGTTTGATGACCTCGGCCATGCGTAGGAGGTTCTTACGGGAGAGTGATGTGACGATGCTAGGCCCCACCAACCCATTATTTTTGGTTGTGAGGTTGGCCTCGAGAGTATACTCGTAGGGTAGCTCAAGCATGGTGTTGATGTGTACGTCGAGTGTGTCGGTATGATCTCGTGGAGCATAGTTTATGCTGACAGAGTTGAATATGCCCATCTGATAGAGTTCGCGCAGGGTCATGTCATGTGCATTGGACGAATAGAGGTCGCCCACGTTGTATGCTATGCGTGAGGCTAGTAGCCTTTCGTGTATGGGGATGCGGTTGCCTTCGTAGGTGTAGGTGATGAAGTCCTTCGTCAAGGTGTCTTGATGGATGGTCTGTCGGGTAGTGTGGGGTTTATTGAGGCTGAGGTAGGTGTGCCCTACATGCCATGGCGTGATGGCTGCGCGAGTAATGTCGGTTTGAGGTGTCAGGCGCACTTGTGCTTCTCCTTCCACGTAGCTGGTGTCGACAAGGAGCGTTATCATCTCTGGTTGGAAGTAGTAGAACCCATGATTACGGAATAGGGTGAAGAGCCTACTGCGCTCACCGCTCAGTGTGGCATAGCTCATCTGCTCGCCTTCGCGCACCAATCGCTGGCTCCAGGTGGAGTGGATGAGGCTGTCCATGATTGTCTCAAATCCACGATACTCTACTTTTCCATAGCGCCAAGGCTTGCCAGGACGTAGGGTGTAGGAGAGTTTAGCCTTTCGTCCTCCAGCGAGTGTGTCAATCCTGTAGCTTGCGTCTGCATCCAGGTAGCCATAGTTGTGTAGCGTGTTTGTGGCCACCTCTGTGCGTAGCTTGGGGTTGACCATGGAGATGTATATGGGTGGTGTGGCAAAGGTCTTGTACAACCAATGCCGCCATCCGGTACTGTCATCTGCAAAGGTATTGTAGGCCCATAGCCCTATGGGGAAGGGGGTACGGTAGCGCGAACTGCCGAGCAGTGCATTATTGGGCGGGGCTGCAAATGCTACTTTGGCTTCACTGACGGCCTGGCTGAGCAGGGCCGAAGGGGTGCTCTCCTCTACCTCAATGCTTCGTGTGCCCGTATAGAGGAGCTCATCCTTGGGGATGTGGCTTATGCTGGAGCACGATGCTAATGTAGCACACGACACTATGATAGTACAAAGATGATAACGAAAAACCATACTTCACAATTCGTAATTAGCAATTCCTAACTCCTAATTCCTAATTCTAAAAACTCCTCCTATACACATAGCCCACACCCGCCTCGCGGATTTCGCCTTCGAGGATGCTTTCGTAGCGTTTGTCGTAGAAGATGCGCAGGTACTGGTTCCCTATGGGCGATATGCGCCACTCGATGCTGATGTTGTCGATGACACCATCGCTCTCAAGTTGCTCGTTGTTGGCAGTGACGCGCCCTCCTATGATGATGCGTATGCGATCGTCCCATAGCCGTTTGGCCAAACTGAAGGAGTAGTTGGTGCGTGTGCTTATGCCGCTGACTCCATCTGTTAGGGGCTCTATGGCAATGCTCACATCGACCGTGTGGAAGGCATCGCGTGAGATATTGTCGAGCTGTGTCTGCAGGAGGCTCATGAGTGCAGTGTTCATGAGGTTGCCCTTGCCTCCTTCGCCGAGGTAGAGCCCTGTGGTCAGTAGCGCTATGGCTAGCTTGCCTTTCTCCTCGGCAGATAGGGTGGTCAGCGTGTTTTGCATCGTCACGTTCTCTGGGGCCGAGAGCGTGAAGTGTATGTTCAGCTTATCCATCGTGTCGGTGACGGATAGTCCTGTGGTGAAGAGCACAGACTCGGTCTCTCCGTCAAGGGTGACCGAGGCGCGGATGTGTTCCTCTGCAGTGATGTCTAGCAAGGGATTCGAAGGTTTGCCAGCCCATGTGATGCTACTCCCAGGGCGTATGCTCATGTGGTTTGTGTGGAGGAGGGGTATGTTGAGGGAGAGGTCACCTGTCTCGATGACGTATCGTCCTATAAGACGCATACCGTCCCTAGTGGAGTACTGCAGTGTCAGTGTGCCTCCCCCTTGCACTGCAATGAGGTTTTGCATGCTGGTGCCGAAGGCTACCTCCAGCTTGGCGGTGGGGGCTATGGCAATCGCGAGGTCCATGGCAAAGGTGCTTGTCGTGCGCTTGCTCCGTGTAGGAGGTGTCGTGACAGAGTCTGTTGCCCAGCCGACAAAAGTGGCTATGTTGCCCAGCTGGTTGTTTGTCGTGAGGATAGCCTTCTTGTAGGTGTAGTGAAGAGATGATGCGTCGCGCAATGCCAGCTCTCCGCTGAGCATCAAGCTGTTGAATGGACCGCTCAGTGTGACCTCACCATCGATGATTGCGTCTCCATAGAGCATGGCTTTCTTTGTGGGTGTGGAGCTCAATAGGTTTGCGCTCTGGGCGCTTAGGCGCAGTAGCAGGTGGGGAGTATTCTCGAGGTGTGATACTTGTCCTTCCAGTAGCAGTGCTTGTCCGCTATTTGTATGGAGAGGGGTGCTGGCGAGGGTGAGTGCCCCCTTGTCGAAGGGTATCGATAGGGTGTCAGCAGTGTGTAGCTCGATGCCGTAGGTGGGTATGCTACCTTGCAGGGACTCTATCTGTAGCTTGCCCGATAGTGTCTCTTGGCTCAACTTGTCCTGCCATTGCACCGTAGCGCTTGCCTTGCCGCTGAGAGTGACCTGTGGGGTTTGCCATGTGATGGCGGTGGAGTGTAGCCGTGCGCATGTCTTTCTGTTGGTATGGCTGATGGTCACGGCAATGGCCGAACTCTTGAACCCCGATGTGGCTATGCCTCCAGTGTGGAGGTTGAGCAGGGCTGTGTCGTGGGTATACAGTGCATCGAAGGTGATGGGCTGCAGGTGTAGGGTATCATCGGATGTGGTGAGTGCAATGTCGGTGAGCCCGCCTTGTAGCTGGTATCTTTGGGTCGAGTCGATGTGTAGTGTGGTGTGACACTTGAGCGTTGGAGACAGAGGTTTGCCAGTCAGTCGCAAAGGTTGCAGGTGGAGCTCAGCGATGTGGGCGTAGAGGTCTGCGTGTAGCTCCTCATCGCTATGCTCCACTGTAGCGGCAACAGTCCACTTCATCAGTGAGTCATGACATTCGGCTCGGGCAGCAAGTTGGTTGTGCGCAATGCTTATCTCTGCATCGGCATCAGTGAAGGAGTGCTCCCTCCATCGCAGGTCGTCGAGGTGTAGCTTGCTGTGGAGCGTGAAGTGCTCATCTGACCAATCCAACCCGTGTCCCCGCAACTCCACCTGCAGGGTTGCTGTGCTCGCATCGCCATGGGGGAGTATCTGTCTCAGGTCGAGCGAGTCGGTCCTGACGCTTAGAGCATAGGACTGGCTGTCGGGGCGATAGCTGGCCTCGGCGTATGCTGTGCCCTTGTCGAGAGCAAATAGGCATTGTGTGTACATCGTGTCGGGGGTGTAGTGTAACATGCCTTCGTATGCGATGGGGTGGGGTATGGTGATGTCTATGTCTTTTGTTGCTATGAGTTGTTCTAGGCCATCGAGACGATCTGTAGACGCCGACCATCGGAGCTGCAGCTCTTGCTGTCGAGGGTGTCCTATGTGGCGTAGCGTACCCTCTAGAGTGATGTCGAGGGTTGAAGGCATGGATACCCTGCATGCTGATAGCTGCAGATGCTCTGCCGTGCCTCTCAGTGCGGCATGCACGCTGAGTGTCTCGGTAGGGTAGAGGTGTGCCAGCTCCGTGGGGAGTGACTTTATGCTCCTCATCAGCAATGCAGCGTCGGGGTAGCCCATGCTCAGAGTAGCCTCGCAGTCGATGAGTCTGTTAGCTATGTCTCGGGGCGATAGGAGCAGATGTCCGCTGAGGGCAGAGTGCTGGGTGCGGAGGGTGTAGCTGGGTATGCTGAGTTGTCCTTCATCCCATGTGCATTTCGAGGCCTCTGCTTGCAGCTCTACTCCGTGCGACCCGATCAGTGTCAGTCTGACCCCTTGCCCCTTGACGTCGTGTGGGGCATAGTGAATGTCGGTGGCTTGCGCTGCCATATGGGTCGCCTCCCATCTCGGAGAACCTTCGCGGGTGAGTGCAATCGCGCCTCCTCCCAGCGCTATGTCTCCCAGTGCTACCCTTTGCAGTGTGTCGGTGGCGATGGTGCGCAATGTCAGCGTCTCTGCTCGTGCCTCCAGTGCCATCTGTGGAGCGGTGTAATGAGCAGCAGAGCGAAGGAGGCGTAGTTCATCTATCTCTAGAGCGAAGGGTAGCCAACTCGTCTGTCCGTCCTTTGTGGTGGGGCTATGCGGTTTTGTGAGGCTTATGTCTACCTCGGTGAGTGCGATGGAGCTGACACGAATCTTGCGTTCAGCGTGGCTGTAGGCGATGCCCGTTACCTCAGCATGAGTCAGCGTGACATCAGCAGGCTTGTCTTGGTCGACACTGTGGAGATCGACGCCTCGGATGTCGATGTGGCTGGCTCTTATGGTTCCTTGCATGAGGGGGCGCAGCGGCAGATGCCCTTTGATGGATTCGATGTGGAGCGATGGCCCTACGTGGATGTCGCTCGCCACGATGCGCAGAGGTGGCCGTATCCTCAGTGTGCCCACACTCACCTCGATGCCCGTGTGCAGGGTCAGTCGGGCTGCAAGCCACTCCACCGCCAGGCCCTGTATGTAGGGGACATAGAGCAGGCCTCCCACGGTGATGGGCAGCAGCACGAGGCCGAGGGCTATCAGTCCTAGCCATCGCAGGGGTCTACGACGATGGGTGCTCATACCAGTCGTAAACGACGATGGGCGGGGGATTGTTCGGGGTGGAGGAAGTCGGATGACTCGGATGACTCGGAGAACTCAGAGGACTCATCTAACTCACTACCTCCTATCGCGTGAGCGATGCTCGCAGAGAGTCGCCGACCCATGGTGCGGGGGCATAGCTGCCTACGATGCCTAGTCCGCCACTGACGTTGCTGTGTATGGGGGTGGGCTCGCCCACGAAGGCGCCACCGAGCATCTCGTAGGAGGCCACGGTCTGCAGGTATCGGTAGTAGTCTTCGCTGAAGCTCTCGAGCAGGAAGTGGTAGTGGTAGGTGGCGTGGCTCACGGTGTCGGAGGGGAAGATGTAGTCCTCGTCGCCCCATATGTCTGTGTCGTCCCATCCGCTCTCGGGGTCATACATGGAGCTTCGGCTGGGCGACTCCATCAGCATGAGGAGGTTCACGATGGGATGCCCCTCCTTGTCGCGCAGCTGCTCGTCGGAGAAGATGAATGAGTTGGTCGAGGACATGTAGAGCAGGCTCCCCATGAGCTGCGATGCGCTCTCGCTGTCAATAAGCAGGCGTGTGCTGCTCTCAGTGAGGAGGTAGTGGGGGTAGAATGTCTCGGTGATTGTCGTGGGAGTGCTCTCCATGCTTGCGTCGAGGGCGGTGGGGGCATGGTATATGTTGTCGCTCCACATCACCTCATAGGTGCCTGTGTAGTCTATCGTCAGTCGGTAGTAGTTGTGCTCGTCGGCAGGGTCGTCGATGCGGAGGCTTACGAGTAGGGCACTGTCCACATCGTTGAGCATGAGCAGGCTCACAGGGTCTCCAGGGTTGCTGAAGGGCTGTGTGGAGATGTCGGTGATGGTGAGGGGTATGGCTCGCGCTACCTGTTGTGAGGCTGTAGCTGTGCCGAGGGGATGGGTGGCGGTGAGGGTGACCCTGTCGCCTTCGCTGAGGGTGTGGAAGCTGAGGTAGCGTTGTGTGTGGGGGGCATAGGTGAGGGTGCAGGGTGTGTCGTCGATGGTGGCGGTGACGGTGGCATCGGCCAGTCGCTGTGGCTCCTCGACATCGAGGAAGTGGGAGGTGCGGCTCACCATGGCGCTGAGGGTGCTGTCGGGTAGGAGCAGGGCATTGAGCACAAGCTTGGGAGCGCCCAACTCAGCATCGTAGGAGATGTCGTTGATGCAGGAGGTGAACATCATTGTGCTCGCGAGCACAATGATGAGTTGAAAATTGAAAATTAAAAATTGAAAATTATTAGAATGTTTTGTCATCGTTGTTCTTATCGTTGTCTTAGTGTGCCTTTGTTTGGGGGGTAAAGTACTATCCGGATGGCAACTCATAATTCAAAATTGAAAATTGAAAATTGAAAATTCAAATTTGCACAACCCATAATTCATAATTCAAAATTCATAATTCATAATTATATTTAGCCTCTGCTAAAATTGAATGCCATAGCTTATCGTGGGTATGATGGGGAAGATGGTCACCTTGCGCAGTTGTTTGTAGTAGCGGTCGGCTTTCCAGTCGTAGCCTTCGTAGAGGTACACCATGAAGGGGTTCATGTTGTTGTACACGTTGTAGACGCTGATGTTGAGGGTGCGCACCACGCTGGGGTTGCGCTTGAAGGGCTTGTGGAAGTTCACCGAGAGGTCCATGCGGTGGTAGGGCTCCATGCGGTAGTTGTTGCGCCCCTCATAGTAGCCCAGTAGCCCTGCATAGTCGTAGGGCTCGTGGGGCTGGCCTTCGTAGTGGTGGGTGATGAGTGTGGCGCAGTTGCCTGTGGCGTAGACCCACGTGGCCGAGAGGTCGATGCGGTCGGTGAGCTTGTAGCTGGCGGTGATGTTGACATCGTGGCGGCGGTCATACTTGGCGGGGAAGGGGCGCCCGTCGTTGATGAGGTGTCCCTCGCGGTCGAACTGCCGCATGCTCTTGGCCCACGTGTAGGCTATCCATCCCGTGAAGTCGCCTATGGAGCGCTGTGCCATCAGCTCTAGTCCGTAGGCCCATCCGCGCCCCATGGCCACCTTGTCTTGCCACGAGGTGGTGCCTGTCATGAAGGAGCTGCCCTCGCGGTATTCGAGGATGCCTGTAAGGTGTTTGTAGTAGCCTTCGATGGAGAGGTCGCACAGCCCTTCCAGCTCGTAGTAGGCACCTGCAGCCACCTGATGGGAGTGCTCGGGGAGTATGGTCTCGGTGACGGGCACCCAGAGGTCGGTGGGCAGGCTGATGCTGCTGTTTGAGAGCAGGTGTACGTACTGTGTCATGTAGGCATATCCCGCCTTGAGCGAGAGGTCGTCGGTGAGCAGCAGGCGACTGCTGAGGCGTGGCTCTAGGGCATGATAGAACCTGCCTCCCACGGTGAAGGTGGAGTAGTTGAGCCCCACGTTCATCTTCATGGCATGGCCCAGGGTCATGTTGTCCTCAGCGTAGAGCTGTGTCTCGTGGGCGAGGATGTCGGGCTCGCCTATCTGCGAGTGGTTCTCCTTGTCCTCTCGTCGCTCGTTCATGGTCATCACGTCGGGGCGGAAGGTGTGGTGGGTGTAGGCCATGCCCATGCGCATGTCGTGCTGCGGTGTGGGGCTATAGTGCAGCTCGGTCTTCATGCTCTTGTCGTAGATGCCCGATTTCATGTCGAGCTGTGCCTTGTAGGTATGGTCGATGGTCTTGTCCAGCTCGGTGAATCCCATGCCTATCTTGTGTCGGTACTGGGTGTAGCTGACCGATGCGTCGAGAAACATCTGTGGTGTGATGACGTGGTTCCATCGTGCGGCAGTGACCACATTGCCCCACTGCCAGCCGAGCTTGGCGGTGCTGGTCTGCTGCTGTGTGTCCTTCTCCTTGAATGAGAAGTACACCTCATCGTCGCCCGAGTAGTAGCTCAGGTAGAGGCGGTCACGGTCAGAGAACTTGTGGTTGACCTTCACGTTGAGGTCGTAGAAGTAGTAGCCTGCGCCATAGTTGGTGTTCTCCTCTTCGATGTTGGCCACATACCACAGGGCGGCATTGGTCATGAGGTCCGAGTAGGTGCGTCGGCCCGAGATGTTGAACGAGGTCTTGCCCCTCCACAGGGGTCCTTCGAGGCTGAACTTCGACGATACGGCTCCTATGTGGATGTTGCCATGGTAGTGCTGCATGTCGCCCTCCTTCATGCGTACGTCCACCACGGACGACAGTCGTCCGGCATAGTGTGCGGGGAAGCTGCCTTTGTAGAGGGTGACGTTCTTGATGGCGTCGGCATTGAAGGCCGAGAAGAAGCCAAACATGTGGTTCACATTGTACACGGGCACTCCGTCGATGAGCATGAGGTTCTCGTCGGGGCTACCTCCTCGCACGTAGAGGCCTGCTGAGCCCTCGGTGCCGCTCTGCACGCCTGGCAGCAGCTGCAGCACCTTGAGCACGTCGGTCTCGCCAAACATGGCTGGCACGGCCTTGATCTGTGCCACGGGGATGTCTACGGCGCTCATCTGCGAGCCGCTCACCCCGAGGTCCAGTCGGTTGCCCACGATGGTCACCTCGTCGAGTGCCGAGTGGGGGTGCAGGGCGATGTTGACTGTGGTGTCTGTGGTGAGGGTCATCGAGAGTGTCTGCTGGGCATATCCCACGTATGAGGCTGTCAGCTCCACATTGCCCTCGGGCAGTGTGAGTGTGTAGAATCCATAGGTGTTGGTCACCGTGCCGCTGCCGCTGGTGTGGTCATACACGGTGGCGCCTATCATCGTCTCCTCGGCTGAGGCGTCGGTCACGTAGCCGCTCACGGTATGGTGCTGTGCTGCGAGGGGCAGGCACAGCATCGTGGCGATCGCGATCGCCATGATGAATCGAAGATTGAAAATGGGAAATGGGAAATTATGGTGATGCTTCATTTTCGTCTTCGCTTTTCACTCTTATTCAATCCCTGTGGGGTGCATGATGTAGAGCTTGTCGTTGGGGCGTATGCGGTCGGGTACCTTGAACGACACGTGGGCTCCCTTCTTCACGGTGTCGACGGGCTTGAGGTTCACACGTGCTTCGTCGAGCGTCACGTACATGGCTCCCGTGGTGTGGCCCGTGATGAGGAGCTTGTCGCCCACGTGCAGCTCGGCAGCCTCGACGAGAAACTCGGCCACGCCGATGTTGGAGAAGTAGCGTATGCCCTTGCCGGCATAGACCTTGCGCTCGGTGGCGTTGGAGCCGTAGTGGCGGGTCCATTCACCAAGTCGCTGGCCCAGGTAGTAGCCGTTCCAGAAGCCGCGGTTGAAGACGGTGCGCAGGCGCTCGTCCCACTGGTCCTTCTTCTCCTCGGTGAAGGAGCCTTCGAGGTAGCTCTCGATGGCTTCGCGGTAACACTCCACGACGGTCTTCACATATTCGGGTCCGCGGGCACGTCCCTCGATCTTGAACACGCGCACGCCAGCCTCGATCATCTCGTCCATGAAGCGTATGGTCTTGAGGTCCTTGGGCGACATTACATATTTGTTGTCGACCTCCAGCTCGATGGTGCTCTCCTTGTCGTTGAGCAGGTAGGTGGAGGACCCACCCCCCTGGCCCCCTCCCTCTATTGAGGGGGTGACTGATGTGTTATCATTATCCACTCTTCTTACCTCGTACCCTCTGCGGCATACCTGCATGCATGCTCCGCGGTTGGCCGATGCGCCCAGCTCGTGGAGGCTGAGGTAGCACTTGCCCGACACGGCCATGCAGAGTGCTCCGTGGCAGAACATCTCGATGCGGATGAGCTCGCCTCGCGGTCCGCAGATGTGCTCCTCCTCGATGGTCTTGTAGATGGCTGCCACCTGCTTGAGGTTGAGCTCGCGTGCCAGCACCACGACGTCGGCAAAGCGGGCATAGAACTTGAGCGCCTCGGCATTGCTGATGTTGAGCTGTGTGGAGAGGTGCACCTCTTGCCCCACGCGGTTGCAGTAGTCCATCACGGCCACGTCGGCAGCGATGACGGCCGATATGCCTGCCTCGTGTGCGGCATCCACGATGGTGCGCATGAGGGCGATGTCTTCGTCATAGATGATGGTGTTGATGGTGAGGTAGCTCTTCACGCCATGCTCGTCACATGTGGCCGCTATCTCGCGCAGGTCATCGATGGTGAAGGTGTTGGCCGAGCGGGCGCGCATGTTGAGGTTCTCGATGCCGAAGTAGATGCTGTCGGCGCCAGCATGTATGGCTGCGGCCAGCGATTCGCGCGAGCCTACGGGTGCCATTATCTCAAAGTCCTTTCTGTTCATATCCAGTATATGTGGTGCGTGTATGTAGTGATTGTTCTGTGTGTCGTCTCCCGCGGTGTGGTCAGTCCCAGCACTCGATGTCGTGGCGCATCTCCTCGGGCATCTCTTCGCGGTGGAAGGTGGGGCTGTCGATGCCTCGGCGCCTCTTGTCGGTGTAGTCGCGCAGCAGCCACAGGGCTTGTCGCGCGAGGAGCACGATGGCTATGAGGTTACACACGGTCATCAATCCCATGGTGACATCGGCGAGGCTCCATGCCAGGTCGAGGCTCATCACGGCTCCACACATCACCATGGCTCCCACGAGGATGCGGTAGGCCCACAGGCAGATGGGTCGGCGGCTGATGAAGCGTATGTTTGACTCGCCATAGTAGTAGTTGCCGATGATGCTGCTGAAGGCAAACAGCAGGATGGCTATGGCCACGAATACCGAGCCCAGCTGTCCCACCTGCGCCGTGAAGGCGGCCTGTGTGAGCTGTATGCCGTTGAGCGAGGCGTCGGGCGTGGGGTCGCTGACGAGGATGATGAATGCCGTGCAGGTGCAGATGACGAGTGTGTCGGTGAAGACGCCCAGCGCTTGGATGAATCCCTGCTTCGCGGGGTGTGTCACCGTGGCCGTAGCTGCCACGTTGGGGGCCGATCCCATGCCCGCCTCGTTGCTGAAGAGGCCGCGCTTGATGCCCTGCATCACGGCTGCTCCCATGCCACCGCCCAAGGCCTGTTCCCAGCCGAAGGCGCTGCTCACGATGTGTCCTATCACCGAGGGCAGCTCGGTGATGTTGACAATCACCACGCCCAGGGCCAGCACGATGTAGCCCACGGCCATGATGGGCACGAGCCAGCTGCTCACGCGGGCTATGCGGTGTATGCCACCGAAGATGATGGCGAGCGTCGTGACGGTGAGCCCTATGCCCATCCATGTGTGGTCGATGCCGAAGGCATGCTCCCATGCGGCGCAGATGGTGTTGCTCTGCACCGAGTTGAAGGCAAAGCCGAAGGTGACAGCGATGAGCACGGCAAAGAGGGCGCCCATCCAGCGCTTGCCCAGTCCGTACTGCATGTAGTAGGCCGGTCCGCCGATGTAGGAGTCCTTGTCCTTACGCTTGTAGAGCTGGGCCAATGTGGACTCCACGAAGGCGTTCACCGAGCCCAGCAGGGCGATGATCCACATCCAGAACACGGCGCCCGCACCGCCCACAGCGATGGCTGTGGCCACACCGGCAAGGTTGCCCGTGCCCACGCGGCTGGCGATGGACACGGCGAAGGCCTGGAACGACGACACCTGACGCTGCCCGTCGGCGCTCTCGGGAGCGCCCTCGGTGAGCAGGCGAAGCATCTCGCGTAGGTTACGGAACTGCACGAAGCGTGTGCGCCAAGTAAAATATACGGCACATCCCAGCAGCATGGCTATGAGGATGTAGGTCCACAGCACGTCGTTGGCTGTGTTGATGATCTGTTGTAGTGTCTCCATATCACTACAAAGGTACGACAATCTGAGCGGAGAACAAAATATTTCGGCTATTTTTGGTGACAACACCGCTGTTTGCCGAGCGTTTGGGCACTGCGTCCTTTCCCTCTCGGCCTACACGTAGGGGTTGTATTGTGCCTCGTCGCCGATGGTCGTGGGGTCGCCATGTCCGGGATACACGATGGTCGTGGGGGGTAGTGTGAGCAGCTGGGTGCGTATGGAGCCGATGAGCTGTGCGTAGTTGCCGTCGGCAAAGTCGGTGCGTCCGATAGATCCCTGGAAGAGCGTGTCGCCCGAGAACAGCAACCCGCTCTCGGGGGCGTAGTAGCACATGCCGCCAGCCGAGTGGCCCGGTGTGGCCAGGCACCGGAGCTCCTCGGTTCCCAGGGTGAGCGTGTCGCCATCGTGCAGCGGGTGTCCCACGGGGCGGGGCTGCGTGTTGGGCTGTATGCCGAAGCGGGCGATGTGCTGGGCAAATCCCGTCACCCATGCGCTGTCATCGAGGCTGGCGCTGAGCCTCACGCCATACTCGTCCTCGACGAATGTGGTGCCGAAGATATGGTCAAAGTGCAGGTGCGTGCAGAGCAGATACTTCACCTTCAGTCCGTTGTCGCTGACATACTGGGCCAGCTTGCGCTGCTCCTCGGCCCAGTACATGCCTGGGTCGATGATGGCTGCTTCGTGTGATGCCTCGTCGTAGATGACGTAGCAGTTCTCGTGTAGCATGTTGCAGACGAATGTTCTTACCTTCATGGTGCGGGGGTGTTTATTGGGTTACGCTCCGCGACGATATAGTAAATTGGTCGGGAGAGAGGTGCAAGATGGCTCGGCAGTGCAGCTCGATAGGCTGCTGTGATTGGTCGCTCATGTTGCACTCGTGTGTTGATGATGGGTGCAAAGGTACGGATAAGCGAGCGAAAAATCAAATTTATTTGAATTTTTCTCAGCGAGCGGGAGTACCTAAACGACGCAGTCGTAAAGGTACGAAAAATAATTGAATATGCAAGAGGGGTCAGGGTCAGGGGTCAATTAATTTCCGCGCTCCGAGATGGTGCGAAAAGGATGAGGTAAAAATTTCCTTATTTTTGTATTAGATATACATAGTATATATAATACTTAAATAAGCCTCTTTTTTTATAGTGCTCACTCGCGAAAAAAAACGACACACCGCGCAAGTATCTGACCCCTGACCCTGACCCCCTGACCCATCGCGTAGCGCACGCGCATTATGCGCGTATCCCAACGCTCAGCGAGTTACGCTGAGCAATTAGGAGTTAGGAATTAGGAATTGGAAAAGGCATGAAATCTGTGTAATCTGAGTAATCCGTGGTTAATAAAGACGTAATTATGTTAGGCTGCGCAGCGCGACGCGTCTTTGTGCGAAATCGTGTATCTCTTTGTGCGCGTGGCGGTTGCGCGGAGAAGATTGCAGAAGATTGCAGCACTTTGCAGAAGATTGCAGTATGTCGCGATGCCAAATATAGATTTCGTACCTTTGCACTGTCATTAGATGACAAGCGAACTTCGGCTACGTTCGCTCACCCGCAACTTTCAATTTTCAATTCTCAATTTTCAATATATCACAAATTATTCGTACCTTTGCAGCCCGAAAAGAATGACCCCAAAAATGATGCATTTCAGACTCCTTAGATACCTCCTCGTGGCCCTGGTGATGAGCACCACGGCAGTGGCCTCCGCACAAGACCTGCTGGCCGAGCAGGCACCCATGGACAAGCAGATGGCACGCATCGACTCTGTCGTGCTCAGCAGACTCATCAAGGCCGAGGTGTATGAATATCCTGCCGACGACCTCTATCCCGAGTGGAGCAACGACTATGCACACAAGTATGTGGGGGTGACCATCCCCGACTCGCTGCTCATCGACCTCACGGGATTCTGCATGCCCACGGAGAACACGAAGGTGAACGACATCTTCGGCTACCGTCCCCGCCGCCGACGCATGCACTATGGGCTCGACATCAAGGTGGAGCGCGGCGACACCATACGCTCGGCCTTCGACGGCAAGGTGCGCTACTGCAGCTATCAGCGTCGCGGCTACGGACATTATGTGGTCATACGCCACCCTAACGGGCTGGAGACACTCTATGCCCACCTCACATCGCGACTCGTCGAGGAGAACGAGGTGGTCAAGGCTGGCGACCCCATAGGGCTGGGAGGCAACACGGGACGCAGCACGGGACCGCACCTGCACTTTGAGACCCGCCTGCTGGGTAAGGCGCTCAACCCCGCGCTCTTCTTCGACTTCCCCAACCAGGATGTCACGGGCGACACCTACCTCTACACGAAGCCCAAGAAGAAGGTCTATGACCCGTCGGACCCCGACACCTACTACAAGGTGCGCAACGGAGACTCGCTCAGCCGCATAGCCTCGCGCACGGGAGTGTCGGTGAAGCAGCTGTGCAAGCTCAACGGCATCACCACGCAGTCGACACTGCGCATAGGGCAGGTGCTGAGATTGTACTAAGACGTAAGATTTATCTCCCCTCAACTCAAACACTATGGATACCAATCAGCAATTCGAACAAGTCATCGCCACCTGTCGCGACCTCTTTGCCAAGAAGCTCAAGGACTATGGCGCAGCATGGCGCATCATGCGCCCCACCTCGGTGACCGACCAGATATTCATCAAGGCCAACCGCATACGCAGCATCGAGACCAAGGGTGAGACAATGGTCGACGAGGGCATACGCTCTGAGTTCATAGGCATCGTCAACTACGGCATCATAGCACTCATACAGCTCGAGCTGGGCTATGCCGAGACCGACGACATGACCCCCGACATGGCATTGGCCAAGTATGACGAGTATGCCACCAAGGCGCTCAATCTGATGAAGGCCAAGAATCACGACTACGACGAAGCATGGCGCTCGATGCGCATAAGCTCCTACACGGACCTCATCCTGATGAAGATCTACCGCACCAAGCAGATCGAGGGCAACGAGGGACACACCATCGTGTCGGAGGGCATCGATGCTAACTATATGGACATGATCAACTACTCCGTGTTCGGACTCATCAAGATAGACTTCGGTGAATAAGTCTGCAGACATAGCCAAGACCGTCACCGTCAACCTCCTGCGCTTCGCACTGGCACTGGTGTTTGCCTTCTCGGGCTTCGTGAAGGCGGCCGACCCCATGGGCACGGTGCACAAGCTCACCGAGTATGCCGACGTGCTGGGACTGACGCCCCATCCCGCCCTACTCATGGTGGGGGCATGGGTGCTCATCGGGGTAGAGTATGTGATGGGCGTGTGTCTGCTCTTCGGGCTCTACCGCCGCTTCTATCTGACGATGATGACGGCCTTCCTCGCCGTCGCCACCCCCTTCACCCTCTGGGTAGCACTTACCAATCCTGTGAGCGACTGCGGATGCTTTGGCGATGCGCTGCTGCTCACCCACTGGCAGACCTTCGGGAAGAACGTCTGTCTGCTCGTGATGACCATCGCCACCTTCGTGGGCTATGGCCGCATACGACGCCTCATCTCAGACCGCACGCAGTGGCTCATCTTCGTCTATGCTGCGGCCTCCATCGTGCTCTTCATGCAGCATGAGCTGCGCCATCTGCCCACGTGGGACTTTCGCCCCTACAGCATAGGGACCAATATCACCGAGGCCATGACCATCCCCGACGACGCTCCGCGCGACGAGTATGAGACCCTCTTCGTCATGGAGCGCGAGGGCGAGGAGCGCACCTTCACCTTCGACGACTACCCCGACTCGACGTGGCACCTCGTGCGCCGCGAGAGCCGCCTCGTCAGCAAGGGCTACGTGCCCCCCATCACCGACTTCTACCTCGCCACGCTCGACGGAGAGGAGGTCACCGAGGAGGTGCTCGCACAGTCGGGCTACACCTTCCTCCTCGTAGCTCGCGACTTGAGATATGCCAATGAAGGTATGCTCGACATCATCAACGACCTCTATGACTACGCTCGCGTAGGTGGTCACGCATTCTATATGGTCACGGCATCGCCCATGGGCGAGATCAGCGAGTGGACCGAGCATACGGGAGCGGCGTACCCCTACCTCAATGCCGATGAGACACTGCTCAAGACCGTCGTGAGAGCCAACCTCGGACTCGTCCTCCTCAAGGACGCCACCATCGTGGGCAAGTGGAGCGCTGCCGATCTCCCGCACGACCAACAGCTGGGCCAGCCCATAGAGCACAACGAAACCCTCACGATAACGCTCCGCGAGGTGCAGGGACGGAAGCTCACGACACTGCTATGGATGCTGCTCCCCCTACTGCTACTCGTGCTCGTCGACCTCATGGGACGAGATGTGGGTAAGTTGAAAATTGAAAGTTGAAAATTGAAAATTGCGAGTGAGCGAGCGGGCGGAAATTTTATTTACGCACGCAGCGAGCGTAGCAATTTCGACGAAGTCAAAATTGCGGGTGAGCGAGCGCTGTCGAACTTCGACGAAGTCAAGGATGAGAGATTAAGAGTTATTATATAAAAGATTGTTTCACACTTATGAAATTGTTTGAATTCAAACCCAAGTTGTTCTCTTGCATCAAGGGATACAACAAGACTACGTTCATGTCCGACCTCATGGCCGGTATCATCGTAGGTATCGTGGCTCTGCCATTGGCCATCGCCTTTGGTATCGCCTCGGGAGTAACGCCCGAGAAGGGTATCATCACCGCCATCATCGCGGGTCTGCTCATCTCAGTCTTCGGAGGTAGCAAGGTGCAGATCGGCGGCCCCACAGGTGCCTTCATCGTCATCGTCTTCGGCATCATCGCCGACTATGGCATGAACGGACTCATCATCGCCACCTTCATGGCGGGTATCTTCCTCATCCTCATGGGCGTGCTGCGCGTGGGTACCATCATCAAGTACATCCCGTACCCCATCATCGTGGGCTTCACGAGCGGTATCGCGCTGACCATCTTCACCACACAGATCAAGGACCTCTTCGGCATGCAGATTGCCGACGTGCCTGCCGACTTTGTCAGCAAGTGGGTGGTCTATTTCCAGAACCTCGGCACCATGAACATCTGGCCCCTGCTCATCGGTATCTGTAGCATCCTCATCATCGTCTACACACCGAAGATCAGCAAGAAGCTCCCCGGATCGCTCGTGGCCATCATTGTGATGACCGTCGTGGCGCTGCTCCTCAAGAACTATGCCGGAGTGACCACCATCGAGACCATCGGAGACCGCTTCACCATAGACCCCAACATGCCCAAGCCCGAGGTGCCACGCATCACATGGGAGGTGTTCACCAAGCTCATGTCGCCCGCACTCGTGATCGCCATGCTCGGAGCCATCGAGTCGCTCCTCTCGGCTGCCGTGGCCGACGGTGTCATCGGTGACAAGCACGACAGCAACCAGGAGCTCGTGGGACAGGGTATCGCCAACATGGTGTGCTCGCTCTTCGGAGGTATCCCCGCTACGGGAGCCATCGCACGCACCATGACCAACATCAACAATGGCGGACGCACCCCCGTGGCAGGTATCATCCACGCCCTCGTGCTGCTGCTCATCTACTTCTTCCTCATGCCCCTGGCTAAGTATATCCCCATGGCATGCTTGGCAGGTATCCTCGTCGTAGTGTCCTACAACATGAGCGAGTGGCGTAGCTTCAAGGCCATCCTCAAGAACCCCAAGAGCGACATCATCGTGCTGCTCACGACCTTCTTCCTCACCGTCATCTTCGACCTCACCGTGGCCATCGAGGTGGGCATCCTCATCGCCTGTCTGCTCTTCATGCGCCGCATGACAGAGGTGACCAACGTATCTGTCGAGACTGGCGAGATTGACCTCAGCGCCGACACCGACCTGCCCGACAACACCGAGCACCTCGCCATCCCCGACCGCGTGGAGGTGTACGAGATTAATGGACCCTACTTCTTCGGCATCGCCAACCGCTTCGAGGAGGTGATGAACGACGTGGGCACCATCCCCTCGGTGCGCATCATACGCATGCGTAAGGTGCCCTTCATCGACTCTACCGGTGTGCACAACCTCACCAACCTCTGCGAGAAGTGCATGCAGAAGGGCATACACATCGTCCTCTCGGGTGTCAATCCCAAGGTGCTGACCGTGCTCACCAAGTCGGGATTCGATACCCTCATCGGCAAGGACAACATCTGCTCACACATCACCATCGCACTCGAGCGTGCACGCGTGCTGGCCGAGCAGCTGGAGAAGAAGTAAGCACTAGGACTTACAGCACTGACTCACAGGATAACAGAGAAAGAGAGGGAGCCCCCGCGGGTGCTCCCTCTCTCTATTTTTTACAATCTTTACTCTCTCTGCTATTTCCACTGTCTCTGTTCCCTCCGCTGTTTTAGGCCTTCTCTGCACACTCTTGTGCTCGGCCTTGGAGGAGCTTTGGTGAGCGTCAATTGACGCTCACCTTCACTGTTTGAGTCTCGCCACGAGAGTCGGTGACAGAGATGATGTAGATGCCCTCGTCGAATGTGGCTACGGGCACTGCGGCATATCCGGCGTGGAGCGCAGCCGTGCTTCTTGCACACACGCGGCCCGTGGCGGCGTAGATGGTCACGTCGGCCCATGTGCCCTCAGCGCTGAAGATGTGGAGCATGTGTTCGTGGTACTCCAGACGCAGTAGCTCATCGTCGGCAAGCACCGTCTCGATGCCAGTGCCCGTTCCGGGCTGCTCGAGCCAAGCGGCATAGCTGCTGAGGGTGTTGGCCTTGCCTATGGTGGGGGTGGTCATGACATAGACATCATTGCCTCCGTCGGGGTAGAGGCCTACCGACTCGGTACCCAGGTGGGGCTCATAGTAGAGCACGTCGTTCCACGTCTGGTCGGCAGAGGTCAGCATGAGGTGACCGCCCTCGGCTGCCAGCTTGAACGGGGCGTGCAACTGAGTCAACGGAGTCAGCTTGTCGGCCCAGATGATGAGGTGCCCATAGGGAGCGATGGTGGTGCTGGCATTGCCGTCACCCGAGATCATATACTTGGTGGGCTTGTTCACATTGTCGCTGAGGTACATGCCTGCCACGTCGACGGGCTCGGAGGTGGTGTTCACAAGCTCTATCCAGTCGTTCTTCTTGTAGTACTCGTTGATGTAGATGCTGTTGTCGGCACTCACCTCATTGATGCGTACGGGGCGGAAGTTCTGCTCGGTCAGCTCGGCATCGGTGAGGGGCTCATACAGCGCCATCAAGGTGTGGTCTCCCGCGGGCAGAGCATACTCCATATCCGTGCACACGATGTTGTACTCGCTGTTCGACTGGCCTGCATAGGTGAGCTCACCGCTGAAGTAGATGTCCGACGAGGTGGAGTTGTTGTTGTGCACCTCTATGGCGATGACGTTCTTGCCCTTCTTGAACAGGCTGGCGTCAAGGTAGAGCGTGCCCTGGTCGGGGTTGCTATAGGCATACGTAGAGGCATAGGTCGAGTAGCTCACAGCACCATCGGGCATGAGGTAGCGCTCGGCCTCGACACCATTGACGTAGATGACCATGCCATCGTCGACTGCATAGTTGAAGCAGAAGATGTCGTCGGCTGCGGGGGCATTGTTCAAGGTGAACGCGTGACGGAAGTAGTAGGTCGTGCGCTTGTTGCTGGCGTCGCTGCCATAGTCGAGTATGGTGTTGTAGCCACGGCTGTTGTCGGTGTCGCTGGTGTAGTAGCCGAGCGGAGCCTTGCCTTCGCTCCATGCGGAGGTTTGGTATGAGGGCGAGGTCCAGCTCTCTCCGTCGAGCGAACCTTGGTCGTAGTACTCCCAAGTGGCCTCGGACGAGATGAGTGGGATGGCCGTGGTAGCTCCCTTGCTGCCCCATCCGACAAAGCGGTAGCCTGCCTTGGGCTCGGCCTGCAAGGTGATGGGGGCAAAGAGTGCTCCGCTAAACTTGTTGGTCGGGATGGCCATGTCATTCAGGCGCAGCATGGCTCCATCGATGTTGGAGGCTACAGAGACCGACTGCTTCATGTCGTAGCTCAGTCCCATGCGCCAGTAGTTGATGAGCGCGTTGATCATCGTGCCTTGACGACTCGTGAGGCCGCTCTTGATGTTGTTGGCCGTGCTGTAGGGCGACTCGCCCTCATAGGCCAGCGCAGGAGCTATGCGGGCTGCCATCTCATCTACGATGGCGTGGCAGCGCTCGGGCTCGAAAACGCTACCGGCCACAAGGCAATAGGTGTCGATGAACTGCTTGCGGAACGAGTCGTTGTCGAGCATGCCAAGGAAGATGGTGACCAGCTCAATCTCCTCGGTGAAGCGGTTGCCCGTGTCGTAGAGGTAGTCGAAGGTCCACGTCTGTCGGCTCTCAAATCCCGAGAAGGGATTGGTGGTGCCCAAGGAGCTGTCGAGGTCGAAGAGCACGAAGCGGAAGCGGCCATCCTCGGTGCGCGGGCGGAAGCCCTTGATGTTGTTCTGGGGCCAGTCTACGCTTCCGATATACATCTCTACGGCCATGTAGTTGATGTATTCGTCGATGTCCACGAGGCGGCGTATCTCTTCGTAGGTGGCCTCGTCGGCTGCGTTCTTTGACAATTCATACCACTTGAGGAACGCATCGCGCGTGCCCTCCATTTGTACGTAGCCCGAGTCGGGGCTCATCTCAAACTGGTCCATCTCATCGGTGTCGATGCCCCAGTTGGCATAAGCGTAGTGCTTGTTGTTGGGCTCACGCATGTTGAGCATGCCTTTGTACTCTCCGTTGATGAAGTGCATCACGGGTTGCACAGCTTGTCCCTCGACATCGAGTCCAGAGGTGCGTATGATGGTCTGCATGGCTGCATCTTTGATGCGGCAAGAGGTGTCGTTACCTCCATTGCGTATCTGCAAGGTCTTATGCTTCAGGTAGGGCTTGTCGGCAAAGAAGGGGTAGTCGATGGAGTTGAGCCCCTCGTAGATCTTGCCCGCCTTCAGCTTGAAGGAGTGGGGAGTGAAGGCACGGCTCCATCCGCCACACATGGCGAAGTCGACCTCTTGGTTTATCACCATGCCCTCCTCGGGAGTGATGTACTCGAAGTTTACGGGGCGGTCCCAGTCCATGTTCCAGTTGCAGGGAGTGCTCTGCCCGTTACCAGGTCGACCATTCACGCCACGTACATAGACCCCGAGGCTGTCGTCGTAGATGTTGACGGGGTCGGTGACTACCGAGATGATGGGGAGCATGTAGTCCTTGTCGGCATAGAGGAAGGAGCGTGTCACCACCTGGCTGGGGAGCTTGCCCTCCTCGAAGAGGCGGAAGCGGTAGGTAGAGGTGGCGCTCACTTGGAATCGTCCGTCGTGGCTGATGGCGCCGTTGGTGAGTGTCGGGGTAGTGCCATCGGTGGTGTAGTAGAGCGTAGCTCCCTTGGGGATTTCTACATTGAAGGAGAAGGGAGCGGTAAACAGACAGGCGTCTTTGTCTACGATGGGTGCCTCGACGCGTTCGTCGGCAAAGGTGCTGCTCGCATTGCTCTTCTTCGGGGTGGGAGAGGCCGTGTAGCCCCACTCGTTGCCTCCGTCAGTGGTGCGGGCATACGAGGTGCGAGGGTAGGCTGCAGGGTAGTCTTGGCTGGTAATCAGGTTTCCTTCGCTGTCGCTGATGTAGATGGTGCCGCCATCGTAGTCGAGCTTGAAGTTGATCTGTGAAGGGAACTGGAGATTATAGTGGTCAAACCACAGGACGTGGTAGCCCTTGGCGGGGATTGACCCTCGGCTCTTGCCCAAGTTATACTTGGTGAGGTTGTCGGCGTCGTCGCTGACATAGAGGTAGTTGAGGCTTACGGCCTTGCTTGTCGGGTTGTAGAGCTCTACCCAACTGCCATAGTTGAATGAGGGGTCGACAAACATGTCTATATTGGCCGACTGTATCTCATTGATGACGATGTTGTCGGCAGTAGGCGCGACGCTGCTCACCGTCACGGCGCATGTGGCCGATACTCCGCTCTCGTCTTGAGCGTGAGCATAGATGGTGGCTGTACCATTCTGGTAGGCCGTCACCTTGCCCGTCGCGTCCACCTCGGCTACTCGAGGATTGCTGGAGCTCCAGTTTACATTCCTGAAGGTAGCGTCAGAGGGACTCACTTTGGCGGTCAGCGTAGCGCTCTCGCCAGCGTTGAGGGCGAGCTTGGAGGGCGAGATGCTGATGCTCTCCACGGGGTTTATGCTGCCATAGTACTCGAGCTTGAAGTTGTCCATCATGCACCAGTTGCCGCTCAGGTATTGCCAGCAGTAGATGCCGAAGGAGAGTGTGCCGTCGGTGACCTCCACCTCGAGAGTGTTGTTGTACATGCCCAGCTCGAAGCAATGTGCTCCTGCATCTACGCTAGCTGGGTAGTAGCAGAAGTTGTAGTCCTTGTCCATAGCCATGTAGAAGCCGCCAGGACCATCCTCGTCGAGATGGTCAGAGTAGACACTCACCACAGGGACGTCATTGTCATTGGCGTAGATGATGGCGGTGAGCTCCTCATAGCCGTTGGCATGGGCCTGAAAGGCTGTGTTGTCGTCGGCCGTACGGTAATAGGCCTGGAGCGACAGACGGTACTTGCCGTTGGGGAGGCTGACATCTTGGGAGATCTTGAACCATCCGCTCCAGAATTCTAAGCCTCCATATACGACTCGGGTGTTGGCTACATCGCACTCGATGTCCCAGCCTTTGGTGTTGTCGTCGAATCGAGGGTTCACGATGTAGGCGTCCGTCACATCAATCCACCCTGCAGTGGGGGCTTGTTGCTTGTGGTCGGTGTGGGCTGTCGGCATGTCCTGGGCTGTGTTCAGCGCGAGGGGCTGACTGAAAGCGATTAGGCAGGTGCTTATCGCTACAAAGAGGGTGGCAAAGCGTTTCATGGGTATGTGTTTTGTCTTTTTGTTGTTCATACTATCCGTGTTATAGCGCAAAGATACAATATCTTTGGATTTGCTCAGCGCGATTTGCGTATTTATTGCAAAAAAAGAATCTATTTCATCGAAAACTTCTGAATATGTTTGCCTAAATAGTGAAATGGTGTTAACTTTGCATATACGTTTTGTAAACATGAGATTTTGTTCTTTTATACTGATGAGTGCGCTCCCTACCGTATGGCTTGCGGTGGGATGCGTGTTGCTACTCTTGACGGTAGTGATGACTCTGCTCTTTGTCTTGAAATCACGCGAGGTGACTACGCTCAAGAAGCAATGCGAGGATCTGCGCGACACGATGCGTATGATGCGCTACGAGGAGGCCAACTTGGCGCGTATGCTACACACAGCAAGCAAGCCCGATGCTGAGAACAGCGCAGACAGTACAGTGGAAGATGAGGCGGTGACTGCAATGGAGGCGGTGACTGTGTCCGGTGCAGAGGCTGTGGCTGAAGAAGTTGTAGAGGAAACCATAGTGGAAGATGCTGCAGTGGAAGACGCTGTAGTGGAACCCTTCGAAGGACCTATAGAAGAGCCTGTCGAAGAACTTGCTGAGGACAATGTGGAGACACCCGCAGAGGAGTCTGCAGAGCCTGTCGAGGACACGGAGGAAGAACTATTTGTCGAGGAGTCTGTGGAAGAACTTGTCGAGGAGTCCAAAGAAGTCCCCGTAGAGCCACTCGCTGACAATCGTGCAGATGATATGACCGAAGAGATGGAGGTAGATGTTACTGACATTGTGGATGAGGAGGTCGCAGAGCCTGCAACAGAGGCTCCAGTCTCTCAGAAGCAACCTATCAATGAGCGCCGCCCTGCTATCCCGACAGACTTGTTTGCCATGTGGTTCGCCGAGCATGAAGATAAGCAAGTGGAGCCACAAGCAGAATCGCAGGATAGCTCGCAAGAGATAGCTGGAGAGTTGGCGGAAGAGACGTCTGCAATGAATGCTCTCGCGGAGGAGCCTGTAGCGGAAACACTTCCAGTGGATGAACTTGCTGAGCATCGCGCTCACGATGAATCCGTGAATACTGCAACTGAGGAACAATACGAAGAAGCCTCTGCTCCTAAGCAGCAACTCAGCAAGGAGGATGAGCGCTTCTGCCGCAAGCTAGAGCGCATCGTCAATGCTCGTCTGCGCAACCCCAATCTCAATATTGATATCATCGCTGCACAATTCGGAGTAGGACGTACGAACTTCTACCGCAAAGTGCGCGAACTCACTGGCATGTCGCCTAATGACTATCTGCGTAGGTGCCGTATGGAACGTGCAGCCGAGCTCCTGGGCGACTCGGAAACTCCCATTAACGACATCTGTACACAAGTTGGTATGCCCGATGCGCAGTACTTCAGCCGCGTCTTCAAGGTCTACTATGGCATGTCGCCCTCAGCATACAGAGAACACATTAATCAATAACATAATATCTATTGTCTATGAAAAGAAGCAAGACTTTCCTCTCTATGGTGGCAACACTCTGCGTGTCTGCTGCTGGTACTATGGCTCTTCAGAGCTGTCAAGGACAATCTGCGGAGCCCTGCACGGCTCTGTCGCCCGCTCCCCAGGAGATTGCGTGGAGTGAGCAAGTGGTGAAGACTCCCCAAAGCATCGTGCTTGTCGGAGCTGATGAGGCTGATGCCGACGCTGTGGCACTGCTGCGCAAGACCTTTGCTGAAGGTAAGGGTGTGACAGTGATTGTCGGTGAGCGTGGCGACGAGGCTGTGAGTGCTTATGCCGACCAGATTCCCGAGAAGGTAGAGGGTTATTATATCTCAGTGGGCGAGCAGCAGGTGGTGATTGCTGGTGCCGACGAGGCTGGTACTTACTATGGTGTGCAGACCTTCTTGCAGATGGCTTCGCAGCCTAAGATGAAGCTGGCCGAGGTGAAGGACTGGCCCGATGTGCTCGAGCGTGGTGTGGTAGAGGGATTCTATGGTAACCCATGGAGCCACGTGGACCGTCTGCGTCAGTTTGACTTCTATGGTAAGAACAAGCTCAATGTGTATATCTATGGCCCCAAGGATGACCCCTATCACCGCAATCAGTGGCGTGAGGCTTATCCCGAGGCTGAGGCTGCACGTATCAGCGAGCTTGCTAAGGCAGCAGCGCAGAACAAGGTGGATTTCGTATGGGCCATGCACCCCGGTGGCGACATTCAGTGGACCGAGGCTGACCTCAATAGCTCTGTTCAAAAGCTCGAGTGGATGTATGCCCTCGGTGTACGCGCCTTTGCCATCTTCTTCGACGACATCTTTGGCGCAGAGCAGTCCAAGGGTGCCAAGCAGGCTGAGTATATGAACGCGCTCAATCGTGAGTTCGTGCAGAAGCATCCCGATGTGGCTCCTCTCATCCTTTGCCCCACTCAGTATAACAAGAGTTGGTCGGGCGGTTCATACCTTTCTGACCTCGGTACCGTGATGGATAAGGACATCCGCATCATGTGGACTGGCGCTACTGTGGTAGATATGATTAACAAGACTGACATGGACTGGATCAATGCACAGATTCAGCGCAATGCCTACATCTGGCTCAACTATCCCGTCAACGACTTCTGTATCGACCACATGCTCATGGGTCCCACCTATGGCAATGATCTTGACATCGCCGAGCAACTGAGCGGATTCGTGTCAAACCCCATGGAGTATGCTGAGGCCTCTAAGGTGTCGCTCTATAGCATTGCAGACTATTGCTGGAACATGGAGACTTATGACTCACAGTCTTCTTGGGAGCAGGCATTGGAGGTACTCATGCCCGAGCATGTAGAGGCTTTCCGCGTGTTCTGTCAGCACAATGTAGACCTTGGCCCCACTGGTCATGGCCTCCGTCGTCAGGGTGAGTCTGCTGCGTTCCAACAGGCTGCCGATGAGTTTGCCAAGGCCATGGAGAATGGTTACAACAAGAAGGCAGTAGCTGAGATGAACAAGCAGTTCGAACAGATGGTACAGGCTGCCGATGAGCTGCTCGCCTCTACCGAAGAGCCCGAGATGCTTGCCGAGATTGCTCCTTGGGTGCAGGTGATGAAGATTATCGGTCAGCGCGGACAGACTGTGATGAACCTCCACACCTTGCTCGCCAAGGGTGATGAGAAGGGATTCGTAGCTGCATATGAGCAGTTGCTACAACTCGAGCAGGCGCAGAAGGCAGTCATCTCACGTGGTTTCGAAGGCTCTATCAAGAAGCCCAATCCTACAGTAGCCAACGAGGTGGTAGGTCCCTTCATCAAGGCCAATACCAAGAGCCTCATCCGCGACTATAAGAGCAAGCACACCTATCGTGCCGATATCTTCCCTGCCGACCTCATCGAAGAGGGCCGCTATTATATAAAGGTGAACGGACGTTGGCTCACCGACGCCAATGCTAATCCCGACCGTGTGGGTGACTATCCCGTATTGCAAGCCGATGTAGATAGCATCAATCCCCAGCGTCAGGAGTGGAACATCAGCATCGACCCCGTGACTGAGCGCTACAAGATTACCAATGCGCAGGATGGTCGTTACATCAACGAACTGGGCAACTTCTGGCGCGACAAGAACAACAATCCTTACGATGCAGCATGGCACTCGTTCAATATCTATCGTCTCAATGGTAAGTATGCCATCCAGACAGCTGGTAATGCCGGTGGCCGTGTGTGGACAGCTGATGAGGAGCGCATCAACCCTGCAGCAGAGAAGAGCGTACGCTACGAGCACTTCATCTTCGAGATCATCCCCGTGGGTGGAGCAGCAGCAGAGGCTCCTGTCGTAGAGCCCGGTGAGGCTGTATATATCATGGATGCCAACGGACGCTATCTCACCAACACCAATGTGAATGGTGCGGGCGGTGCACCTGAATTTATGGAGAAGGTGGATGGCGATAGCCAGCTCTGGCAGTTCAACCTCGTGGACGAGACAGGCCGATTCAGCCTGACCAGTGCAGCCGATGGTCGCTACGTTAACGAGCTCTGCTACTTCGGTACCAATCAGTACAATGCACAGTGGAACACCTATATCCTCATCGAGAAGGGCGGCTCTTTCGCCATTCGCAATGCAGGACATGGTGGCAACAGCTACTGGGTAGTCGATGGCAAGCGTGCCTCTACAGCCAATGTTCCCTTGGCTGAGGCGTATCAGTTCACTATCGTGAAGAAATAAGCTTATCCGTACAGTGCAAGAAGTGCCCTCACCTTTATATATATATAAGCTGAGGAAATTGCGTAGCTCTGATAAAATTATCGGACAGCTCTAAAGAAAATGACGGACAGCTCTGCTAAATTTGCCAGAGCTGTCCGTTTTTCTCTCCTTGCTCTAGCGGTGGGGCACGGTGTGAAAGTGAGGTGTGTATGGTGTGCTTGGTGATGGAAAAGTAACTTTTCTGTCACGTTCGTACGCTGAAACTTGCATTTTCGCTCGGCTTGCACTAATTTTGTCTTTTGAATGGAAAATCAGTACTCTTCGGCAATGCTAGAGCGTGCGGTGGGCGAGTTTGCCAAACTGCCGGGCATAGGGCGCAAGACTGCGCTCCGCTTGGTGCTGCACATGCTGCGTCGCCCTGTGGCAGAGTCTGAAGCCTTTGCCGAAGCCGTGAGCACGTTGTGTCGCGAGGTCAAGTATTGCAAGGTGTGTCACAATATCTCAGATAGCGATGTGTGTGATATCTGTGCGCAGCCCTCGCGTGATGTTGGCTTGGTGTGTGTCGTGGAGACGGTGCGCGATGTCATTGCAGTGGAGAATACCTCTCTCTATCGTGGATTGTATCATGTGCTGGGTGGAGTCATCTCTCCGATGGATGGGGTGGGGCCTGCAGACCTTGAGATTGCAAGTCTCGTGGAGCGTGTTGAGCGTGGCGGGGTGAAGGAGGTCATCTTTGCGCTCAGCCCGACGATGGAGGGCGACACGACAAACTTCTACATCTACCGTAAGCTCGAGTCTACGGGGGTGAAGATGTCGGTGCTCTCGCGAGGTATCTCCGTGGGCGACGAATTGGAGTATGCCGATGAGGCCACTCTCGGGCGCTCTATTGTCAATCGCATGCCATTCACTGGAAAATCATTTTAACAAACCTCAAAGAAAAGCGTTGTATTTATGACAGACTACAAGAAGATAAGCCGTAATATCCGTATCATATATGCTGCGATTATGGCAGCTGTGGCCACGATGGTGGTGCTGAGCGAAAGCAATGTGCTCCCCGTGGAGGGTTTGCTGCTAGGGATGAGTCCCGATGCGAAGTACATCATCGAAGTGGCGATGCTGTTTACCGTGGGCTTGGGCATATTGGCTGCCCTCAAGGGATTCAACTGGTGCTTGATTCATAAGGTACATGCGGCAGAGGGAGACCGCAAGGCATATCTGTACGTAGCGTTCAGCAATGCCCGTGTCTGCCTGCTCGGCTCATTGATGATCCTGGGCTTGGTCTTTTATTATGGTCTGCTCGAGAATTGGGGCATTTACTACACATTGGCTGCTCTCGTGGCATCGCTTTTCTGCTTGCCTTCTGCGGAGGGTGTGAAGATAGAGCTGGAGAGTAAGCCTCAGTCTTAACATTTAATCCTCGATATTGCCTGTGCTCTCGGTCGTAATTGTCAACTATAACGTCAAGTACTATCTCGAACAATGTCTCGAGTCGGTACGTCGTGCCTCGCAAGGTCTCCAGGTAGAGGTCTTTGTGGTTGACAATCTATCTACAGACGGCTCGGTGCCCTATCTTCGCGAGCGCTTCCCTGAGGTTACGTTCATAGAGAACAATGAGAATGTAGGGTTTGCGCGTGCCAACAATCAGGCCATACGTCAGTCGAGAGGGGAGTATGTCCTGCTGCTCAATCCCGACACTATATTGTGTGAGGATACGCTGCGACATTTCGTCGACTTTATGGACGCTCACCCCGAGGCGGGTGCGGCAGGTGCTTATATGCTTCATGCCGATGGAACGTTTGCTCCCGAGAGTCGCCGCGGACTCCCTACGCCCTTCGTGGCCTTCTGCAAGATGTCGGGGCTGACAAGGCTGTTCCCCAAGTCACGCCTCTTCGGGCGCTACTATATGGGGTACCTTGACGTGAATGAGGTGAACAGGATAGAGGCTATATCGGGCGCTTGTATGATGCTTCGCCGCGAGGCACTGGACCGTGTAGGACTTCTCGATGAGGATTTCTTCATGTATGGCGAGGATATAGACCTCTCGTACCGCATCCTCCAGGGAGGGTATCACAACTATTTCCTTCCGGTGCGCATGCTGCACTATAAGGGAGAGAGTACGGTGAAGAACTCCTATCGCTATGTGTATACCTTCTACCAGGCCATGCGTCTCTTCTTCCGCAAGCACTATAGCCACTACTCGTGGGTGATTAGTCTGCCCATAAATCTTGCTATCTGGGCCAGCTCGTTCATGACCTATGTGGCCAATCGTCTGCGCTATCGTAAGAAGCGCAGGGGGACCTCTCTGTCGCTCAATGCGCTGGTCATTGGCCAGCACCCCATGTTGGCTGAGGTGCGTGAGCTACTTGAAAAGCACCATCCGGAAGGGATTCACAGATTTGTCGAGGCTAGCGGAGCCGTTGCCTCCGATGGGCATCTTGTGGCTGGTGTCGACTTGACGGCATATGATACGGTGGTCTACGACGTCGGGTGCTACTCCTATGGCACCATTCTCCGTCTCTTGGAGCAGACTCCGGGCAATGTGTTGCGTTTGGGCACCTACTCTACAAGCACCAAGGTGCTGATAACGGACCGAAAGGTTTATAAATAAATCTAATGCGGGTTCCTTATGTATCTTTCCTCTGACCGATTACACCTTAGAGCTCCCGAGCTGACCGACCTCGACTATCTCTTTCATGTAGAGAACGATACTCGTGAGTGGCTGGTGTCGGCATGTAAGGTCCCCTATTCTCGTTTTCAACTGCAGCAGTACATTGAGACCAATGCACACGATCTGTATGTGGACAAGCAGCTGCGCTTGATGGTGGAGAGCGTGGATGGTAGGCGAGTGGTGGGTGTCGTCGACCTCTTTGATTTCAGCCCCGTAGACCATCGTGCCGAGGTGGGCATTGTAGTCGATTGCGAATGTCGTGGTCGGGGGTATGGGCGCGAGGCATTGGCTCTGATGTGCGAGTATGCAGAGCATGTGCTCGACCTGCATCAGCTCTATGCCTATGTCCATGAAGACAATGTCGCTGCCCGCCAGCTCTTCGAGCGCGGAGGCTTCAGCCTCGTAGCTACACTCTCTGATTGGGCCTTTTTGCACAAGAAATACCGCTCGGTTTGCCTCTATCAGCGAATTTTTGAAAATAATTAACAAAAAAATGCCGAAACGTTTTGTAGTTACGGAAAAAGTATCTACCTTTGCATCCGCAATCGAGAGAGGTTGCCTAAAGATTTGACAAATTTCTGGTGCGTTAGTTCAGTTGGTTAGAATACATGCCTGTCACGCATGGGGTCACGGGTTCGAGTCCCGTACGCACCGCCAGAAATCGTCAGCATCCTTTTAGAACATCACTTCATGGTGCGTTAGTTCAGTTGGTTAGAATACATGCCTGTCACGCATGGGGTCACGGGTTCGAGTCCCGTACGCACCGCAAAGCCGCTCAATATCTTGAGTGGCTTTGTTTTTTTTATCCGTCTTTGTTTGTACCCAACATAGAAAAGCGCTATATTTGCAGAAGACAGCAGGAGGAGGTATCAGTCTCGATGGCTTGACTAGCTTCCTACCTTGCATGTTGTGGCTCGTTTTATGCATCTATAATGAATGGAATATCATGAATCATCCCGAGAATGAAGAAATATACAAGGGGCTTACCGTAAATGCAGGTATCGAGCAGCCCTCGATGGTCAACCCATATATGAAGCCCAAGAAGCGTAAGCGGGTGTTTACACCGGGTGAGTATGTGGAGGGTATCGTCAAGGGCGATATCACCATGCTCTCGCGTGCAGTGACACTTGTGGAGAGTGTGCTCCCCGAACATCATGCCATAGCGCAGGAGGTCATCGAGAAGTGCTTGCCCTACACAGGAGGCTCGGTGCGTATCGGCATCAGCGGTGTGCCTGGTGCGGGCAAGAGCACCTCAATAGATGCCTTTGGGCTCCATGTGTTGGAGCAGTATGGAGGCAAGCTGGCAGTGCTGGCCATAGACCCCTCGAGCGAAAAGACCAAAGGCAGTATCTTGGGTGATAAGACACGCATGGAGAAGCTCTCTGTTCATCCCGATGCGTTCATACGTCCCAGCCCCTCCGCGGGCTCATTGGGTGGCGTGGCTCGCAAGACGCGCGAGACCATTGTGCTGTGTGAGGCCGCAGGCTTTGACAAGATTTTTGTCGAGACCGTCGGAGTGGGGCAGAGCGAGACGGCAGTGCATTCGATGGTCGACTTCTTCCTGCTCATCCAGTTGGCTGGTACGGGTGATGAGCTGCAAGGCATCAAGCGCGGCATCATGGAGATGGCCGACGGCATCGTCATCAACAAGGCCGATGGCGACAATGCCGAGCGTGCCGAGCTGGCAGCCTCACATTTCCGCAATGCGCTCCATCTGTTCCCCGCTCCTGAGAGTGGGTGGACTCCTCAGGTGCTCACCTATTCGGGATTCTATAATCTGCGTGTGGCAGAGGTGTGGCGCATGGTGTTCGACTACTTCGATTTTGTGAAGGCGAATGGCTATTTTGAGCACCGGCGCAACGAGCAGTCTAAGTATTGGATGTATGAGAGTATCAATGAAGCCTTGCGCGACAACTTCTACAACAACCCCACCATAGCCTCCTTGCTTGCTCGTAAGGAGCAGCAGGTGCTCAATGGTGAGCAGACCTCATTTGAAGCGGCACGGCAGCTGCTCGAGGTGTATGGGCTGAGGTAAGTGTGGGTGCGGATGCTTTTTCCTTGGGAATTGTGCCCATTGTAAGATAAAAAACTATACCTTTGCGAAAACTTCAATAGAGCCTATGTTGACAAAAGAAGAAAGAACGCGGATCATCTCGCTCATCCAGCATGAGGTAGTGCCTGCCATGGGGTGTACAGAGCCCGTAGCTGTGGCCTTGTGTGCCGCACGAGCAGCCGAGCTCCTCGGGGCTTTGCCCGAGAGGGTCGAGGTAGAACTGAGCATGAATGTGCTGAAGAATGCCATGGGGGTAGGCATACCTGGTACGGGTATGATAGGTCTGCCCATTGCCATTGCACTGGGCATGATTGTCGGAAAGAGTGAGTACAAGCTTGAGGTGCTCAAGGAGGTCACCCCTGCTGCTGTAGAGCAAGGCCGACGCTACATCGATGAGGGCCGCATCGCCATACGGCTCAAGGAGGATGCTCCCGATGGACTGTATATAAAGGTGAAGGCTTATGGCGCAGAGCGCTCCGAGCAAGCCGTTATCTGCGGTGAGCACACTCGCTTTGTGGACGAGGAGTCTTGCTGCTCTGCCCCTCAGGGAGTATCCGAAGGTGCATCTCAGGGCGCATCGCAAGATGCTTCTCAGGAGGTCCCTCAAGGAGTGTCTTCTGAGGAGGTGTCACTCAATCTGCGTGTGATCTATGAGTTCATTACCCAAGTGCCGCTCGATGAGATTGCCTTCATCGAAGAGTCGGGGCGGATGAATATGGCTGCTGCCGAGAAGGCCTTCGAGTCCTCGTATGGTCATGGCATCGGCAAGATGCTCAACAGCGCTTCCATGTGTGGCATGGTGGGCGATGGCACATTGACCCATGCGATGGCCTATACCTGCTCAGCTTGCGATGCCCGCATGTCGGGAGCCACGATCTCGGTGATGTCCAACTCGGGCAGTGGCAATCAGGGCATAGCAGCCACCGTCCCTGTAGCCGTGTATGCTCGCGACCATCAGGTGCCCCACGAGACCTATGTGAGAGCCTTGGCGCTGAGCAATCTGACGGCCATATACATCAAGCAGAGCTTGGGTCGCTTGTCGGCGTTGTGTGGATGTATAGTGGCTTCTACGGGTGCCAGCTGTGCCATCACCTATATGATGGGAGGCACGTATGAGCAGATATGCTTTGCGGTGAAGAACATGATAGCCAACCTCACGGGCATGATATGCGATGGCGCCAAGCCGAGCTGTTCCCTGAAGCTTTCGAGTGGAGTCTCCACAGCCATGCTCTCCGCTATGCTTGCCATGCAGAATGGTTCGGTGACCAGCCTTGAGGGTATCATCGAGGAGGATGTAGACCGCAGCATACACAACCTCACCAGCATCGGACGCGAGGCGATGGAGGAGACCAACCGTAAGGTTGTGGGTATCATGACTTCGAAGTAATATCTTTCGACACTGGGACTGCGTATGCCGCTCCGTGAGTGTGTGCATAGTGAGTCCTTCATGGATAAAAAGAGTATAGGGTGCGCCAGCGATGGCGCACCCTATGACATTATCTCTCGTGCTGAAGGGCATCAGTTCATGCGTACGAAGACCTCGATGGCTTGATATTCTGCCATGCCGAGCTTGTCGTATTGGCGTGCCGTGTTTTGTGTACGGTCCTCGGCGCGCTGCCAGAACTCGCGATGGTCCTCACCGGGGAAGGGCACGATGTCCTTCTGCGAGAGGTGGCGGAAGATGGCGTGGCGTTTCTTGATGAGTTCGTCGGGGCTGAGGGGTACGGCCATGTCCACCATGCCGAGATCCCACTCTTGCCATGCTCCTCGGTAGAGCCAGATATGGCACTCCTTGGCCCAGTCGTCCTCCTTGACTACATCCCATGCTCCGAGCACTGCCTCGATGCACACGCGGTGTGTGCCGTGGGGGTCGGTGAGGTCTCCTGCTGCATAGATCTGATGGGGCTTCACCTCGCGCAGCAGTTTGACGACGATGTCGATGTCTGCTTGACTCAGTTCGCTCTTCTTGATGCCTCCCGTCTCGTAGAAGGGCAGGTTGAGGAAGTGTGCGTTGGTCTCGTCATTGAGTCCGAATGAGCGTACGGCCGCTTTGGCTTCAGCACGGCGGATGGCACCCTTGAGGTTGAGCAGTGCTCTTGGCTCGGGCTCTCCCTCCACCTTGCTGGCTATGATTTGTCGCACCTCGTCGTAGCGGTCCTCGAGTCCGATCTCTCGTGCGGTGTCCATGTGCTGCACCACTACGTCGTCATATACGGCCACGTTGCCCGATGTCTGATAAGCCACGTGTACGTCGTGTCCTTGCTCCACGAGTCGGATGAAGGTGCCTCCCATCGAGATGACATCGTCATCGGGGTGAGGTGAGAATACGATTACTCTCTTGGGGAATGGGGTCGATGCCACGGGTCGTGTCGTGTCGTCGCAGTTGGGTTTACCTCCCGGCCATCCTGATATGGTGTGCTGCAAGTCGTTGAAGACCTCGATGTTCACCTCGTCATAGGCTTTGCCCAGGCTGTCGAGCATGTCGGCCAGCGAGTGCTTCATGTAGTCTTGATAGGTGAGTTTGAGTATGGGTTTGTCCACCTTGTTGCAGAGCCAGATGACAGCTTTGCGCACCAGCTTCTTGGTCCATTCGCACTGTCCCACGGTCCATGGGGCCTCACAGCGTGTGAGCTTCTCTCCTGCGATTTCGTCGATGACCACTTCGATGTCGGCATGTTGCTGTAGCAGGCTTGCGGGCACCATTTCTGTCTGCTCTCCCTCGACCACCTTCTTGATGACTGCGGCTTTGTGTTCGCCCCATGCCATGAGTACGATCTTCTTGGCCTTGAGTATGGTCTCTATGCCCATGGTGATGGCCATGGTTGGTATCTCGTTCTTGGCGAATGAACTAGCCTGCACTTTGCGTGAGTTGAGGCTCAACTGCACGAGACGTGTGCGTGACTTCTCATAGGAGCCGGGTTCGTTGAATCCCAATTGTCCCTTCTCTCCCATGCCGATGACCATGAAGTCCACCTTGCTGGCAATCTTCTCGTATGCCTTGCAGTAGTTGGTAATCTCCTCCACCGATGCTGTGGCGTCGATGACGTGGATGTTGTTCTCTTCGATATCTATATGGTTGAGCAGTTCCTCTCGTATGCGGTAGTTTCGGCTCTGCTTGTGGTCAGGGGCAATGGGGTAGAACTCGTCGAGGCTCACTACGGCCACCTTCTTGAAGCTCACCTCTCCCGCCTTGTGTCGGTTTACGAGTTCGCGATAGAGTCCCAGGGGAGTCTTTCCTGTGGTGAGTCCCAGTAGGAAGGGTTCGGCGGCGTTGTGTGCATTGATGGCGTCGACGATGAGCTTGGCCACGTATTGTACGCCGTCATACTCGGTGTCGAAGATCTCGGTAGGGATTTTCTCGTAGCGGCAATAGATGTCGCGGGGGATGCCTGTGGTGATGAGTCCACCATCTTTGGGCAATGTGTACTTACTTTTCATAGGTGTATTATTTTTTTGTTAGGTTGTACATCTTCTTTCAGGGGTCAAAGGTAGAAAAAGAGTTTGACATAGCCTCGACTTTTTCTTTCTTTTTGCAATAGATGGTTTCTATGCCCTCATAGATGCTTGGGTGTGTCCTGTGGGCCTCATCCTGCGAATCCTCGTCTTTGGCGTGCCCATGGGATGATGTGCCTTGCCTCCATCCCCTGCTCCAGCAGTCTCCTCATCTGCTGCATATAGGGTGTGGTGTGCTCGAAGAAGTGCTTGTATCCCTCACACAGTGTGTTGAGTCCCTTCTCACCGCGTCGTGTGGTAGCAAAGCGGTGCTTGGGGCACTCGCCTCGGCAGGCAAAGAGGTAGTCACACTTGCGGCAGTCGCTGGGCAGGGCGTTGCGCTTCTCGATGCCGAAGCGGAAGAGCTCGGGCTTGCGCTGCATGTCGGCAAGGTGCTCGGTGCCTATGTTGCCGAGTCGGTATTCGGGGTAGACGAAGTGGTCACACATGTACACGTCGCCGTTGTGCTCCACCACGAGTCCGTCTCCGCAGGTGGGGCAGAAGGCGCAGAGCGAGGGTTGCACACCGCACCACTGTGCCAAGGTGATGTCGAAGAGTTGTACGAATCGTTCGCCGACGTCGTTGATGACCCACTCATCGAAGATGTCTGTCATGAATTTTCCAAAGGCCTTGGGCGTGATGCTCCACGGGGCCACCTTACTACCTTCTGTGCTGGGTGGCACGATGGCTGCTCGTCCCGAGGGGGTGGTGACGGTGTGCTCCACTACGGGGAGGAACTGCATGTATCGGCTGATGGAGCGCATGAACTGGTATACCCGCTTGCCTTGTCCGGCACAGCGGTTGTTGATGGTGCTCAGCGTGTTGTACTCCACGCCTCTCGTGGCCATCATCTCCAGTCCTCTCATCACGCGGTCGAAGGTGGGGTGTCCACCTCTGTCGCGGCGATAGGCGTCATGTATGTCCTGTGGCCCATCGATGGAGAGTCCTATGAGGAAGTTGTTTTCGCGGAAGAAGTCACACCAGTCGGGATTGATGAGTAGTCCGTTGGTTTGCAGTGAGTTTTCTATCTGTTTGTTACCCTGATATCTCTTCTGCAGTGCCACGGCTTTCTCGTAGAAGTCGATACCTGCAAGGAGCGGCTCTCCTCCGTGCCAGCAGAAGGTGACCGTGGGCACCTGTACCGCTTCGATATATTGGCTGATATATCGCTCCAGCAGCTCATCGCTCATCTTGGGCTGATGTCCTCCGTAGAGGTCTGCTTTGCCGAGGTAGTAGCAATATTCGCAATCGAGGTTACATAGCGAACCCACGGGCTTTATCATGGTGGTAAAAGCCGTGGGTCGTGTTAGTTTTTGCGCGTCGGCAAAGTGTAGCATGTCGTGTCTCATTGGTGTGATGCTTGTGGTTGCCTGCCGCGTTCTTGTCCTTGTCCTCGCTGCTGTATGCCACGCAGCAGTTCGCGTTGGTATCTCTCCTCGGCCATCTGCACCCTCATGAGTTTCTTGGCGGGTAGTATGGCCTTGAACTTGGCCAGGTATTCCTTCTCCAGCTGGGCACATTCGATTTTGACGTCGGCCATGGCGTCTATCATGGCGTTGCAGTCCTCTTCGGTGCGTTCGTTGGGTGCTACGGCTCTTACCTGTTTCCATACGCGGCGGTTGGCTTCGCGCTTCTTGGCTTGTAGCTCAAAGTATACGGGGAAGAATGCAGTGCTCTCCTCTTCGGTGAGTTCGGCATGGCGGGTGAGAAACTCTTGCTGCTTTGCTTGATACTCCTCGGGAGTCATGTGCGGTCTGCGTGCTGATCTTTCGGGGGCTTGTGCCAGTGCGGCAAGGCTCACAAGCAGTGCACAAAAGATAGAGAGATGACGTTTCATAGGCTATTCTGTTATAATATGTATATAGTTATATATGGTTAATCGTAGTCGGTGCTGGTGAGGTATGAATAGAGTGCATATTCGCTATAGAGCGATGATGCCATGAAGTCGTCCACCTCGGGCTCGTAGAGTTCCTCGGCTGCGGCTAGGTTGTCGGACTTGAGGTGGCTCTGTTGCACATACATGATGCCTTGCACCATGAATATGATGCCTACGAACATGGCGGCCATGTAGAGCAGTGGCTTGATGCGTGTCATGAGCGTCACCTTGGCCTCGGTTGTAGCTATAGGTTGTGTCTCGGGCAGGTTGCTCATGAGCTGCTCGTGCAGCTGCTCCAGGTAGCCCTCGGGCATTGTGAAGGGCTGCTTCTTGCCGTATCGCTCTATGAGTTTGTCTTCGTCTTTCATATCACATTGTCTTATGTCCACTCGTCTTCTAGTATCCCTTTGACTCGGATGGCTACGGATGGTTTAATTTTCGTTCTCCAAATATTCGCTGATTTTTTTCACCGCGATGTGGTACGATGCCTTCAGTGCCCCCACGCTGGTGCCGAGTATGGCCGACATCTCCTCATACTTCATCTCGTCGTAGTACTTCATGTTGAATACCATGCGTTGCTTGGGAGGCAATGTTTGTATGGCGGCTTGCAATTGTGCTTGCAGGTGGTCGCCGTCAAACCACTCATCGGCTTCGATGCTTGTGGCTGCTGCCTCTATGTCGTCATAGTCGACGCGGTTGCAACTCTTGTTGATGAAGGTGAGTGTCTCGTTGGTGGCTATACGATAGAGCCATGTGAGCAGCTTGGCTTGTCCGAGGAAACCATCGATGCCCATCCATGCCTTCACGAAGGTGTTCTGCAATATGTCGTTGGCGTCGTCGTGGTCGAGCACCATGCGTCGTATGTGCCAATAGAGCGTCTCGCTATGTGCCTTCACCAGTGCCGAGAAGGTGTCGTGTCGCGTCTTCGTGTCGCGTAGTCGTTCGATGAGTATGTCTTCGTCTGTAGGTAGGCTCACGGGGTACTGATGATTAGTGTCGGTAGTGCAAATGTAGTATATATTTTGCTTATATCAAAGCGGCTAAATATGAAATTCAATCCGAACAACTTCTCAACGTTTTACATATCTGCGGATAGCATGCACTGCAGCATAGGCCAGCGGTGTGCCGAAGAGGGCCTCGATGAGCAGCTTGGCTGCATACTGGAAGACGATCATCATCACGAGATCGTGTGTCGATACCACGCCAAGGAAGGCGATGAGCACGAAGGGCAGGCTATCGAAGAGGTAGGCTACTGCCGAGCTTCCTATGGTGCGCACCCAGAGGCGCTTACCCTTGGTGCGCTCCTTGATCTTCTCCATCAGCCAAGCGTTAGAGAGTTCGCCCAGGAGGAATCCCGTGAGCGATGCCACCACGATACGCGGCACACAGTTGAAGATATGGTCATAGGCTCTTGCCGTCTCGTCCAGATAGTCGGGCGAGGGGAGCCACACCCCGATCTGCGTGCACACCACCATGATGATGTTACACACGAAGGTGAGCCATATCACCTTGCGTGCCGTGCGGTAGCCCCATATCTCGGTAAGCACGTCGCCCAGCATGTAGGCAAAGGGGAAGACGATGGTGCCTGCGTCGAAGCAGAAGATCCCGAAGAGGCTGATGACCTTCACGGCCATGACGTTGGACACTAGGTAAGAGGTGACGAACAGTCCGGTCATGATCGTCAGTGCGGTGTGATTGCTGACCTGTCTGTCTGTTCGGTTTTTTGAAGGGTTTTCCGATACCTTGTACATGAGTTTAGAATTATGAATTATGAATTTTCTTAAGTCAACAGATTTAACGGATGACACAGATTGTCACGCGCAAGGCTTGTGCCCCTCCGGATGGCAGCAAGGGCGTAGCCACTTGCATAATCTGTGTAATCTGTGAAATCTGTGGTTTAATTTATAATTTAACTATCTCCCTTTAAATACCTTTGACTTCTAATATTAGTCAAATAGTCCACGAATATTTTGATACACGTTCTTCCCCAGGTGCTTGTAGGCCAGCTCGGTGACCTCGCGTCCTCGCGGTGTACGCTTGAGGAAACCCTCCTTGATGAGGAACGGCTCATACACCTCCTCCAGCGTGCCCGGGTCCTCACCGATGGCCGTGGCTATGGTGCCCAGTCCCACGGGGCCGCCGCCAAACTTGTCGATGATGGTGCAGAGGATCTTGTTGTCTATCTCGTCGAGGCCATAGCGGTCGATGTTGAGCGCCTCGAGGGCATAGCGTGCAATCTCCAAGTCTATGTCGCCTGTGCCCTTCACCTGGGCAAAGTCGCGTACGCGGCGTAGTAGCGCATTGGCTATGCGGGGTGTGCCACGGCTGCGTCGGGCTATCTCTTGTGCCGCCTCCTCGTCGCATGGCACGCCGAGGATGGCGGCCGAGCGAGCCACGATGCGCGAGAGCACTTCGTTGTCATAGTACTCCAGGTGCATGTTGATGCCAAATCGGGCGCGGAGCGGAGCCGTGAGCATGCCGCTGCGTGTGGTGGCCCCCACGAGGGTGAAGGGGTTGAGGTCTATCTGTATGCTCCGTGCCGAGGGTCCCTTGTCGATCATGATGTCGATGCGGTAGTCCTCCATGGCCGAGTAGAGGTACTCCTCCACCACGGGCGATAGACGGTGTATCTCGTCGATGAACAGCACATCGTTGGGCTCCAGCGAGGTGAGCAGACCTGCCAAGTCGCCTGGCTTGTCGAGCACAGGGCCCGAGGTGATCTTGAATCCCACGCCCAGCTCATTGGCGATGATGTTGCTCAGTGTCGTCTTGCCCAGTCCGGGAGGGCCATGTAGCAGCACGTGGTCCAGTGCCTCGGCACGCAGTCGGGCCGCCTTGACGAAGATGCGCAGGTTGTCCACCACCTTGTCCTGTCCCGAGAAGTCCTCGAAGCGCAGCGGTCTGAGCGCCACCTCGAAGTCCTTGTCCTTGCCCCCGAGCTGCTGTCGTCGTATGTCGAAGTTCTCTTCCATTGTTGTTGGTTAAATCAAGGGACAAAATTAGTGCAAGCCGAGAGAAATATCAAATTTATTTGAATATTTCCGAGGCGCAGCCTAATTTCAAGCTGTGCAACAGATTAAAATTAGTGCAAACGAAGTGCAAGGCGAGCGAAAAAGCAAGCATACTTAACAAAAGTTTTCTTCCTTCGCACTTCGGTATAGATTAAGCTCGCTTATCTATACGCTCAGTTTGGCGTCAGTTGCATTTTTCCGCGCAGACTACTTGTTTTGTGTGTTTGCTTTTCTTGGCTCGTGGCTCTCGAGATGTGTCGCCCCTAGTGAAGGAGCGAGGGCACCACACCTCGTGTGATGCCCTCGCTGAAGGGGATGGGTTAGTGGGTTAGTCCCACAGTGAGCCCCATGTGCCGCGACGCTCGCCGGTCATGCTGGCATCTTCATCGGTAGTGTCATCGGAGATGGAGATGCTGACTACATTGTCTGAGGTTGCCATCATGCTCTGTACCTCGATCTCTGCCCACTCGATTGAGGGCTTTACATAATCTTTTTTCATATCTTTTGATTTATGAGAACCCCCTCTAACTCCCCCAGGGGGAGAACTCCCGACATCGGAGGAGTTAGAAGAGGCTTTTATGTTTTCTACTATTACTTAATCACAACTTTTTTACCATTCACGATATACACGCCCTTGGTGGGGTTCTCCACGCGGCGACCCATGAGGTCGTAGATCATGTCTGATTTATGATTTATGATTTCTGACTTCTCAATTCCTGTGCTTCCGTCGCCTTCGAAGCGGATGGTGAGGGCGGGAGCACCCTCAGCGGCTCCTGGCACGTTGAGATAAGCCTTGTGGTTGTATACCTTGAAGCCTTCTTCCTTCTTGTAGAAACCTGCCTTGCTGTTCTCAACTGCAAGAACGTAGGTGGTGTAGCCATCGGCGAGTGTTATCTCCTTGTAGGTCTCGGACTTATTGTCTGTAGCTTCGAAGCCCACGAGCATATTGCCCTCTACGGGAGTGCCATAGCTGATTGAGGGAATGAAGGTGTAGGTATTAGCAGCACCACGAAGTACAGCACCGGTATTGGCAGGGATGATATCCACAAGCTCAGTCATGGTGATAACACCTGTACCATTCTCCATAGTAGGCTGCTCAGTAGCCACATATGCCTGCACGCCCTCGGGAATCTGCATTGCTGAAGTAGCATAGAAGGTTCCGATGCCGTGCTCGCTAATGGTGCTGTTTACGGTGTAGAGGCTATATTCCCCATTAGTAATCTCTTCGAGAGTGAGGGGTACATATACCATGCTGTAGCTCTCAGGATCCTCCTCGTAGAAGAAGGCAATCTTACCATCGCGCTGCACATCCATAGTTGAGTAAGCTGAGCGTACGCGGCTTACCACCAAGCCCTTGGTCCAGTTCTCGGCAAAGGTGGTGGGAGTGTATGCATTTACATTGTTGTCGCCATAGGCCATTTCCTTGAAGAAGATGGTCACATCGTTACGGCCATCGGCTGTGTAGTCGCCACGCTGACCGGTAGGCACAGACTGCATCATCACATCGCAGACAGTCTGGTCGCTATTGCGCACGGCCTTCACCATGTAGAACTCACCATTACAAGCGTTGCTGCCATACTTTATTCCGCCTGTGATGTTCTCACTGGCTACCTGGGTGCTCCAAGAACCTGCACCTGTAGCAATGTCGGTGAAGGTGAAGATGTTGAAGTAGCGGCCATAGCCCTTACGGCTACTGATGATAACGGTGCCATCGGGCAACTCCTCCACCTTGGCCTCGTCACCTCCATTCACACAGCGGGTACCGAGGAGGTTCCATGTCTCACCGAAGTTGTCAGAGTATACCACATAGTTGTTGTGCGAAGCACCTGTTTCATTTTCGCGCACCTCACGAACGAGCAGTGCGGCATAGATGCGGTAGTACTGGCTACCCTCTGCCTTGAATACTCGTGACTGGAGGATGCGGCCTGAACCGTAGAACAAGCTATAAGCTTCGGGGAGGATGGGCTCGTAACCTTTGGGGTTCTCATTGTTGTAGAGCGGAGTCACATCCATGAAGTTGGCTGTCACGTTCTCGGGCTCGTCCCATGTGACACCACCGTCGTGGCTACGCAAACGGGCTGTGTAGTTGTGGTGTGTAGCGTCAGCACCGGGGAAGTTCTGCTTACCGCCCACGCACATGATGAGCACCTCGTCGCTCTCGCGGTCGGCCACGATTGCTGCATCTCCGAAGGCATAGTTGAATACGTTGGTATGGGTAACATCCCCTACAGTCACGTGCTGGCCTGTACCATCAGCGACAAACTCTTCATCGGTCCAAGTGAGACCATTGTCATCAGAACGACGAATCTTGATGTCTACGGGAGCAAAGCCCACGTCACTACCACCAGGGCGATGGTCGGTAACCGCCAAGATAGTACCCTTGCGAGTCACGGCAATGGCAGGGATACGGTATGGCTTGTTCATCATGGGGTCGTTAGAGTAGAAGAGGTACTGGTACTTGTTATCCTCATCTACGCTATATGAAGCCGTCACCTCAAGTCCGCCTGCGGGGATGGGAGTGTCATTATACTCAGCTGCATTACCCTCGGCATCTTTGAAACCATCAAAAGTGTAGCCACGATATATGTAGGCATTGTTCAAGGTGATGGTAGCACCTGCGGGGAGGTAGTAGGTGCGTGCCTCCACATCGCCTGTGATGATGCTTGTAGCAGTCTGTCCAGCGATGGTGGTTGACAAGTTTGCTACACGGAAGTTGGGTGCATAGGGTTGCTCACCGCTCACCTCCACGTTAAGGGTCAAGGGCTTGGTGATGTCGATAACATTAACTCCCCAAACGCTACCTCCATCGGTAGAACTATAGAGCTTGATGTCGTTACCTTTCGCACCATGCATATTGAAACTCTGTCCAGGAGTTCCCTTGGGGCAGATGGTATAGCCATTCTCCACCATATTCAAGCAGAGGTCTGTACCTGTAGCGGTCATCGTGGCAGCGCTACCACCACCTGTGCCTGCCAAGGTAAGAGCGAGGCCCATACCTGCGGTATAACTATACATCTTGAACGATTCGGCAGTACCCACGAGATACCATACCTCGTTCAAAGTGTAATCTGTGGTACCTGAGTTCACTGCATGGCCAGCATAGTCGGCCGCCTCATTAAGGCAGATGGTGTAGTTCTTGTCGCGGATGCTATAGATATGTACAGGCACGAGGTGCTGTGCGTCAGCAGAGAAGAAGGTCGGAGTGAAGCTTGCCGTAATCGTGCGGTTTGCTGTGAGTGTTGCAATCTCCAAGGTGTTGCCATTGATGGTGTTCTCACCCTCCTTCACTCCTGTGAGTGCGAAGTTCTCATTGCCGTTGATTGTCAATGTACCGTCGGTAATGGTTGTGCCCTCGAAGAGTGCCCATACAGCAGGCAATGTCTTGGTCTCACCATTCCATGTAGCGGTAGCACCTACTATTGCAGGAGCTTCTACCGTGAGGGAGTAGGCCGCAACCTCTTCAAGCACGAAGTCGTGGGCTGCATGGCCGGCATCTTGGCTACAGCGGTTGGCATAGCCACTGTCGTGTAGGTAGGGCGAACTTCCACTTGACTTGAGGAGAAGGCAACCCAATGTGCGGGGCGATGCCTCGAAGGTCCAGGTGTTGGCACCAGCCTTGTCGGCACCGATGTTGTAGGTGTCTTTTATGTAGGTGTTGGTGCCCATATTGAGCCACTTGCTACCCTCGTCGAAAAGGAAGATTGAGCCAAGGAAGTCACGCTCAGCCTCGGTCTTCATACCCATCTGGTTGCCGCTGTAGCGGTTCACAGCATCGAGAAACTTGCCTGAGCTGTGTCCCTTGATGCGATAATACTTGCCCACCTCGGGGAGGTTCAATGAGTAGGTGGCCACGATAGCCTCTACTTCTGCTATAGTGGTAGCTGCATCAATGGCTGCTGTCACCTCACTTGCATCGTACACCTTGACACCTGCAATAGTATATGAGTAGTAACCCACGTTTGCCTTCAAGTTTGCAGCATTGGCGGTTACGGTAGCCTTGGCTTCGGTCTTGGCAACTGTAAGTTCTGCATCTTCTTCCTCAACCTCTTCTTTACCTGCAATTGCAGGGTCAACGAAGGTTACGGTAAAGTTTGTGAGTATAACACCCTTACCGTTGGTTCCTGAGAGAACAAACGACATTGAGCTCAACTTTTGATTTCTTGCGCTGATGGTCTGTGCTGCACGAGTAGTAGTGTATGTATTGCCACCTGTCATTGCCAAGCTGAGGCCTGTGTCGTGGTTGTTGTTTGCAAATGTGAAGCTATAGCTACCGATAACATATCCATCGGGCACCGTCAAAGTGTATGTAGATGTTGTAGCCTGACCTGTCATCATCTGCACATTATTGTCTACCCAATTCATGTTATTGGCTGGGCAGCTGAATACCAACTGTGGTTCAGCATTGCTTCTCCATGCGCTGTTCCAACTTTGGTTTGCCGATGTGCCATTATCCTTATAGAGGTTACCATTTTCCTTGTCAATGGTGTATGTCAGTGTAGGTAATAACTCTTTATATCGGATTACCAAATTGGTCATCATGATACCCTTGGTGCCATCGGTGCCCTCACCGACCTTGAGGGTGATGGTCTGGGTTGCGAGGCCTGTTGCTGTTACTGTCTGAGCTGTGCCTGTTTGAGCAGGGCTTGTTGCAGTGCCCTCAGCTGTGGTGTAGGTGTATGTACCGCTGAAGCCGCCACCTTCCAATGTGGTTAACTCATAACCCGCGATTACGAATCCTTCGGGCAGAGAGATGGTGTAAGAATATCCTGTCTGCAACCAAGGACGCTTGTTAGACCAACCCATGTTGTTAACAGTCAAGTCTGTGCTCGCTACGGTTACGGCAGGAGTGGTGTTAGTCACAAACTTACCATACCAGCCATCGCTTGTAGAGATATTCTTAGTCCATGTAGCGGCGGTATTGACGAACTGATCAAGACCCAATGTCAGTGTCATCAACGAAGGATCGGGCAACTCATCGGGCTCACCAGTTACGATAGATACCATGTACTGGCAACCTGTGTCGTCGCGGTCTGTACCTGTTTGGCCACTGCTCCAGTTGTAGACAGGAGAACCATCCTTAGTTGTTTGGTTAAGCTGTACGGTACCGCTGCTGATGATGTAGCGGCCAGGAGTATTGCTGTAGCTGAGTGTCCAGCCTGCAGCGGGCTGTGTAGCCGAGGTGCTAATCTGTGCATTGTAAGCCGCAGTAGGTGCAAGGTAAGAACCATCGTGACGGTTGATGATATCAAGACCCTCGCTGTTGCCACGATCTACGAACTTCCACATTGATGTAGCATAGTTGTTGGCATCAGCGCCAGTTACGCCAGCGCCTGCACCATTGCTGGTGAGGTACTTGTTACCGCGGCCAGGAGTATAGAGCTGATACCATACTTCGTTGCCTTGGGTACTGTTGGTGGGCATGGAGAGTGCGCCGTTCAGGATTGTGGTGAGGCTGTTTGCCATTGCGGTCACCTCATCCTGTGTGATGCTGCTCTTCTCCAGAAGTGTAGTTGCTTCAGTGAGCTTGGTGTCGAAGGCAGCCATCTTTGCTGCATTGTACTGACCAGCCTCATCGCCGCGTGTGGCTACCAAGCCGCGAGCAATCACCTGTGTCAACTGGTTGCGGAGACCTGCCTGTGCGTAGCGTGTAGCAGCCTCTGCTTCAGAAGTTACGTTATAGGTGTCGCTGGGGAAGTCCTTTACAAGTGCCTCCTTCATCAAGTTAGCCATCTTGGCATAACCCAAGCCGTAGAGGTAGTCACCAGTAATGAATGTGGTGTTGGCTACATTGCCATTGAGGAACGGAGTATAGGTGTCAATGTAGCGGATATTCTCTGACTCCAAAGACTTCATATAAGCATTCAATGTCGCAATGCGTTCGTTGTGGCTTGCATTGTTTCTAGGGCAGATTGCCATCAAGTAGATCTTTGCATTGGGAGCCTTTTGGGTAAGCTTATCTACCAATGCCTTGTAATTGTTCTTTACGGTGGCGATATCGGTAGAGCCACATGCATCGGCAGTACCTGTATAGAGGAACATAGCCTTGGGGGCTGTCTTCTCTACGCCGTCGATGGTAGCGAAGGTAGCGTCTACGATGCCGCTTGTAGTAGCGATCTCTCCGCTGTTGCCCCAGCCTGTGCCGCGGTTCTTCACGTTGCGGTTGCCGAGGAGTTCTTGCCACTCACCATTCTTGATGAATGAGTCACCGAACACGAGCACATCGTTGCTCTTGATGGGGAGGCAGCTGAAATAGGTGGCGCGCATGCCGTGTGATGCATTGCCGAGACCGCCACGGTTCTGCACGGTGAGGGTGTTCTCAGGATACACACATGATACGGTGTAGTCCTCACCCTCCTGAAGGTACTGGCAGATAGTCTCGCACCATGCTTGGTAAGCACCTGCGGTGAGGTGGAGGTTGTCATAACTCCATGCACCGCCATTAGCTACGTTTGCGAGCTTGTCGTAGAGGTCGATGTAGGTAACACCCTCGGTAGCATCAGCGTACGCTTTGGTGAGCTCGTTGGCCTTGAGCCAAGTAGCCTCCACGCGGTTGCCCGTCTTGTTCTTGAGGATGCTGTAGAGGTACACCTTGGTCTGCGGTGAGCGGGCGTGGATGCGGGCCACGATGCTCTTCGCATAAGCGAGCACCTGCTCGGGGCTGAAGTTGAGTCCGCCCGAGGTGGCGATGTCGTTCGTGCCGATCATCATGAACACCTTCTTGGGCTTGCCGTTGATGTATGACTCCAGGTTGTCGCTCT
>JAEIGA010000620.1_pt1 | contig 52663 bp, 79 predicted proteins | sample 9270691 | NCBI WGS metagenome assembly JAEIGA01 (sample SAMN17057246, study PRJNA624740) | gut metagenome | biome: biome; isolation source: fecal sample | host: Bos grunniens | place: China: Xizang | collected 2019 | reverse complement strand
TCGATGTCCCTTGTTACCTTGCAGCCCTTGACATTATCAAGCAGTCACTCATGACCTTGTGTTCCTCAGAAGACATCAAGATGTATGAGAAAATCAAAGAACACACTGTTGTGAACACATTCCACATGGGACACGATGATGACAGCACGGAGGATACAGACAATGAAGATACTTGACAGCAGTACACACATATCCAGCCCTGACAGATACTCCAGGGCTGGTAACTACAAACCAGACCAGTCTCAACCCACAAGTGACAAGCCCTTGACCTGTCGTGAACGTGAGTACCTTTTAGATGAAATTGACTATTGGCAGAGGGCTTATGAGATAGCCTGTGAACGCAGGGAGCGTGACCATAGAGATAGCAGGGCACGTCACCAGAAAATCATAGACTTCATCGTGCTGGTGTCGTTCTCAATCATAGCTCTTGTCATGTTTCTCACGATTATCATGACGACAGTTGACTGGATGATTCAGGGTTGGAGGTGAGCAAGATGACGCTGCGCAAGTATAGTCCCGAAACAGTTATCACTGAAGCTGATATGCTGTTATCTGGCATGAAGCTCAGTGATATCTCACAAGCTCTTGACATACCTATGTCCACTGTATCGTGGCATCTGATATACCCTCTGAGGGATATCAACTTTGACAAATGGGCAAGGGTGCGCAAGCTGATTAACAAGTTTGCCAAGAACAAGTCCAGAGCACACAGTGACTATCTACTGGCCAAGTCAAAAGGCTACAATTTCAAGGAGGAAACTGTATGAAAGCAAGAATACCTATAAAGCAGAAGGACAAGGACAAGATTGTGACCTCATACGCAGGTATCAAGAAGGTTGTTGAGGAAGAGTTTGCCAAGAAGCAGTATGAAGTCTACAATGACGCAGTTCAGGATATTACAGCCCAGGTACTGGCCAACGTTCTCAAGACCCTTGAGGTGTGGTATGGCTGGAAAGAATCCCGACTGAAGAAGTTCATCAACGCAATGCACGGCTATGAAGAGGACATGGTGAGATTCGGAATCACTACCACAGACAACTACAATTCCCTCAAGCAAAAATACAACATCGACCTTGCTGAAGAGTTCCCCGCCCACGTGAAGCAGACTAAAAATGGTGAGCGTGCTGAAGAGTTCACTCACTTCACTCAGGAGAAAATCTGACACACCGTATAAGCAAATTCTGTATGTATTTTAGGCATGTTATTTATAAGGGTGTAGTTTTACATCCTGATAGCCTGCCCCAGCATACTGCGTAATTCTGTTTGCTTAACAGCAACAAGGAGGTACAAATAATGAATACTGCAAACAATGAGAAAATAAACATCATAGACACTGATACGCTCAAACCGTGTCCGTGGTGTGGTGGAAAGCCTATCATACACAGCGAAAAGGTCAATACTCGTGACAGAATAGGGTTCAATCTCACGTTAGAATGTGGCGAGTGTGGTTCTGAATTGAGAAGACAGGAAATAGGCGAGCTGTACTTTGAGCTCTCTGAAGATGGTTTTCTCACCATTGTATATGAGGACGTTGACAAGATGATTGAACAGTGGAATAGGAGGTCTTAATGAATAATGACTGAGTATTATTACTGGTACAAGAATGCTGGAGTGTGTCCAAAATGCCGAGTCAACCGAGTTGCTGAAGGACATTCTGCCTGCACCAGCTGTCTTGAGAAGGATACTGAGAAAAAACGTGCTGAACGAGCTTGTATGACGTCTGAACAAAAGAGACTAGAATACAGCAAGTGCAACCAGCTCAGGGTCAAGCGTCATGCGTACAGGAAGGCTCACGGCTTGTGTATCTATTGCGGAAAGCAACCAGCAACCCCGAATTATGTGAGCTGTGAAGCTTGCCGTGCAAAGAAACGAGGTGAGAAGACATGACAAATCGACAGAAGTACATCACACGTTGTAACGAGTTTGATATGATGCTGAAGATACGCAAATCAACCGTGTGCATATGCCCTATAAGAGCAGTTAAGGGTGAGTTCCCAGCGAACAACCGCTGCAAAGCATCCATTGAGGACTGCAAACCATGTATCCAGAAATGGCTGAATGAAAAGGAGGATAAACAGTAATGAACCTATATAGCAGAAAGCTGAATGATTGGCTGCTCCTATCCACAGTGACTAAGGAGTTTGACACCCACAAGGTCACAATCCACGAGTACCTGGACAGAAACTCAGTATCAAGAATCCTGGAGCCTCAGGGTGGAAATCGAATAGTTGCTCACTGTCGTTATATAGTAACCACTGAGCAGCCTGTCGGAAATAAGATAACAAAGACCCGTGAGATGTCTATGTCAGAGCTGTATGACGCTCACCCATGGTTCTTTGCGAAAATCAAGTAATTCTAATATTTACTGTTTGTTAATATTTAATTTACCAAAAAGACTTTAATTGCTCTCCAAAAAGTAGTATGATATACTTGTAAGATAACAACCACGACACGGAGGTAACTACAATGTATAGCTACAACAAACACTTCTTCACTATGACAGCCGCAAAGAGATTCGTCAAGAATCTTGAGAACAACGGCATCACTGAGATAGCTCTTTCAAGCAGAAGGGATGCGTTCAATCAGGCTGACTACATAGTTAGTTGGAATGTCGATTAACATACAGGAGGGCTGAACCATGAGAGAAAACACTTTCAGACTTGACGGCAGTCGTACAACAGCAAAGGTCTCAACCTTTGATTCCATACAGGATTTGACCAACTGGCTGGATTCCGCTAAGATAACCCCGATGTTTGCTAGTAGAACAGGCGGGGCAACCTCAATGCGTGAAGGTGGAGAGAACTGGTCAGGCACCAATACCTGGGATGAAGCCAGAAGGCTTATGAAATCGGGTTGGGCTGAAAAAGCCAAAGAGCTTGAGTCACAGCTGAGCAAGGAACTGAACAAAGAGCCCACTCAGGTCATGAGGCAGAAGTCTGTGTATGACGTTGTCGGTGGAAATTGCTCAGTTCCCAGATACCTGCAAGGTGTACCCACTAGCATGGTAAGACAGGTGAGAACCCCTGTCAAGCAGAAGACCGTGACTGTTAACTACAATCTGACATTTAACTGTAATACCCGTGCTGACTACATGATTGAGAAGGCTGTCAAGTGCCTTGCTTATGTCAAGAAACTTGAAGACTTAGGCACAAGAGTGAACCTGAATGTGTTCTTTGTCACTGAGTCATTCAGCTCTCATAATTCATTTGCATATGTAGTTCCGATTAAGAAAACTGGTGAACGCCTGTCACTGGCAAAGATGGCATTTACACTTTGTCACCCTGCGATGTTCCGCAGAATCATGTTTGGATGCCTTGAGAGAGACATAGACGTCACTGAGGATTTTGTATATGGTTACGGCAGAGCCGTCAGGGATGAATCCACGCTCTCCAGGATTTTTCCAAATACTACCTTCTTCAACTGAGTTTACTATTTGTTAATAATTAATTTACCAAATATAGCTATATTTCTGCCCCGAAAAGAGTTATAATATACTTGTAAGATAAAACAAAGCCCGATGAGGGGCAGAAATAACAACTCAATTAGGAGGATTCACTATGGCAAGCATTATTACTACTTACAAACAGTTTATCGACAAGCAGGGCGTGGCTCTGGAAAAGCTGGACGACAAGCACGTTCTGATAAACAGCTCCACTAGAGTTACTTGGACCACAAAAAAGGGTTTGGGATTCTGCTACAAGAATATGGCTTTCGTCATTTCTGATGCACAGAACATCCCTTACCACGCACTCAAGGTTCAGGATAACACTGAGGGTACAAACCTCAAGGCAAGACAGGTTGAGATAGACCTCAGCCCCAAGCAGAAGGACACCAAGATTGTTAAACACGAGAAGTACGACCAGATTGCTACTTGCATCAAGTGTGACATTCCTGTTTACCTCGTTGGTGAAGCTGGTACTGGTAAGAACTTCACACTTGAGCAGATAGCTCGTGAGATGGGTCTGGAGTTCTACTTCACAAACTCAGTACAGCAGGAGTACAAGCTCACAGGATTCATCGATGCTGGTGGAAAGTTCCATGAAACAGAGTTCTACAAGGCATTCACCAAGGGTGGTCTGTTCTTCTTAGATGAGATTGACGCTTCAATCCCTGAGGTGCTTGTTCTTCTCAATGCGGCAATCGCAAACAGATATTTTGAGTTTCCGAATGGCAGAGTTGAAGCTCACCCTGACTTCAGGGTTGTCGCTGCAGGCAACACAGTCGGCTCTGGAGCTGACGAACTGTACACTGGCAGACTGGTACTTGACCAGGCAACCCTGGACAGATTCGCGGTTATCGAATTTGACTATGACCGCAACGTTGAAATGAGCCTTGCTCACGGCAATGAGTGCCTGGTGAACTTTGTAAGGGGTCTGAGAAGATTCGCAAAGGAAAACGGTGTGAGAGCAACATTCAGCTACAGATGCATCATCACTACTACCAAGCTGATGGAGACTGGCATGAACCTCGGCATCATCCTTCAGATAGCAATATTCAAGGGTCTTGATAAAGACACAATCAACACCTTCAGAACTGACCTGGACAAAGACGGTAACACAGGCAAATTCTACTACGCACTCAGAGAGCTTCAGAGAACAGCATAAAATGCTGTCTCTGAGCCCGTGAGGGCTTAAATAGTATAAAGTAACAACCAAACTGAACGCATCAAATTGATGTGGTTCTGTTTGGTATAAGTATTAAGGAGGACTCAGATATGAGTAACTACACAGATGCACTGAATATGTACAAACTATTCAAAGGCACGCTTCATGATATGGAATGGAACAATGACACAGTCAAGCTCTTTGACTACATCGAAAACAGGGGCTTCACCGAGCTGCCTGCAAGTCTCAACCATCATCTCAAAGGTCAGGGAGGACTGCTCATTCACTCAGTGAATGTAGCCAAGAGCCTGATTGAGCTAACTGAGAAACTCAACCTCAAGTGGGAAAGACCTGAGTCACCCATAATCATCGGTCTGCTTCACGACCTCTGTAAGCTGGAGTTTTACAAGTCAGAAGTCACCCATGACCCCAGGGGTGACAGAATAAGATTTGAGCACAACGACAGCCCTGAGTTTGACCTCGGTGGTCATGGTATGTTGTCTGTCGTTCTTGCTCAGAGGTTCATCAAGCTGACCGATGAAGAGATATATTGCATTCGATTCCACATGGGGGCTTATGAGCAGAAGGACTGGAGCAAGTTTGACGCTGCTATCAAGAGATATCCGAATGTGCTGTATACTCATACGGCTGACATGATAGCAAGCAAGATTCTGGAGGGCTGATATGAAGACAAAGAAAAGGGATGTCTTGTACTGTGGTGTTGATGAGTATAAGATACTGAGTGCAATCCCTGGCATAGACACCGATATGTTCAAAGAGCTTGCTCAGATGGTCAAAGACCGCTACAGAATACACAAACGCAAGGACGTCAAGAAGATGCCCAAGCCCTGGACAAAGAACCCTATAATGCAGCAGTATAAGTTTACCAACGTGAGAAGAGAGCATGACCGAGAGACAAAGTGGCTCATAGAGCACATAACAAGCAATCCTGAGGTCAGCTATGAGGATAAACTGCTGAACTGTATTCTGTTCAGGTTATTCAACAAGCATCAGACATCCGAGATTATACACCAGCCTATAAACTTCAAGGAGCTTCACAAAAACCCTAGCAGGTATAAACAAGCCCTGGCTGATGCAAAGGCTTCAGGACAGAAGCTATTCACCAATGCTTTCTTCACTACTGGGTGTCGCCAGGGTATCCAGAAGCACCTTGAAACTCAGGGTATCAAGTCTGATTTTTCTGGTAACGATATCCTGCTGTTTATGGATTGCTTGTATCAGGACGGAATTGTTGACAAAATCAAGTCCGCAAAAGACCAGCAGGATGTCTTTAAGGTCATTACATCGTATACTGGAATTGGTTCATTTCTTGGGTATCAGATGTTTGTAGACATGACCTATATTAGTGAATTCCCCTTTTCCGAAAATGAATTCACTGTAGCAGGACCAGGCTGTCGTAAAGGTCTTGACCTGTTGTTTACAGACCGTACTGGACTCACCTATGAAGAATGTTTGTTCTGGCTCAGAGATGCCTGGGAGAATCTGTGTGTTGACTGTCAGATACCCTGGGATGCTGATAAGCTATTCAGTGACCTGCCTGAATACGACAGGTGCATGAATGTTATGAGCCTTGAAAACTGCTTCTGTGAGTTCTCAAAGTACATGAGAGCCAAGACAGGTCAAGGCAGACCAAAGGTCAAATACAAAGGAGTGTGACAAATATGACTAACACCTATAAAGAAGCCGCAATCAGTATGCTCAATGAAGCTCACTTGTACGCGGTTAGAAATTCTGGATGCAGAAAAGTAGAGGTTGGCAGTGCCATAGCCATTGCCCCGATACCTGATTCAGCCGTTTTCGGGGCAAATAAGTCTGTTCCCTATAATTGCAAGTTTCATGGCTGTCTGAGGATAGAAAAGTATGGTGAGGCATCAAAATCTCATCGCAATCCTGAAGACTGCCGTGCCGTACACAGCGAGGTGGATGTGATTTGCAGAGCAGCAAAACAAGGGATATCTACTGACGGGAAAACCATATTTGTGACCCGATATCCCTGTGAAGCTTGTGCCAGAGCTATTGTTGACGCAGGAATCAAACACGTCATATATGGTAGGCAGCAGGAATGTTCCGAGGAAACTATGCGGATATTCAAAGTGTCAGGTGTAGAAGTATTCCACATGAAAGAGTGGGATGCTCCTGATGTAACCTATTAAGGAGGAATAACAATGAACAATGAAAGAAGAAAAGCAATATCAAAGATAAGAGATGACTTGGCATCTTTGTATTCAGACATAGAAGACCTCAGAGATGAAGAACAGGAGTATTTGGACAATATGCCTGAAAATCTTCAGGGCTCAGAAAAGTACGCAACAGCTGAAGACGCAGTTACAAATCTTGATGATGCTCTCAATTCTCTGGATGAGGTTTGTGACTATCTTGACAGTGCCACAGAATAATAGGGGGAGAGAAAATGGCTCTGATTAACGTATTTGTAGGAGTGTTTTTGTTCACCCTTGGATGGGTGTGTGGTGCAGTATGGATGATGGAGGACTGAAACAATGAACTTAACCGATAAACAGAAAGAAATATTACAGCAGTGTCGTGAAACCTACGGCAATACAGCTCAGATACTGGTGTCAATCGAGGAGCTGAATGAGCTTGCCTGTGTGCTGGCGAAATACCCCAGATATGACAGCCCTATACAGGCAGTATCGGAACTGAGAGAAAAAGCCTTGGATGAGGTTGCTGATGTGTTCATCGTTCTTGACCACATCAGAAACATCCTTGAACTCAGTGACCAGGAGATATCAGAAAGAATCACTAAGAAAGTGCAGCGTGTTGAACGCTGGATTGATACAAATGATAAATTCTCTCAGACATTGGTGGACAGGAAAGTTGAATGACCTATAATCAGCAGTATAAACACGAAGGATGTGAGGATAAATGGAATTTGCTGAATTCAACAATCTTGTCGGACAAGACAGCTATGTTCGTTGTAATGGCAAAAAACGCATGGACACAGCCATAGTAGATGAGAGCCTTGCTGAAGCCCACGTTTTTTCAGGCGGTCAGGTAGGCTGGTGGGTGAAGTCAGGGTACATAATTGTTGACATAGATGAGGGCAAAGAGCAAGCCCTGAAAGCGGTGAAAAGACTAGGACTGAAGACCCTCATGATGAAAACCCCGAAAGGCTTGCACCTATACTTCAGGACTGACAAAGAGTTTCCGCAGCGTGTCGGCATGGTTCTGCCTTGTGGTCTGAAATGCGACTTCAGGTGTGCCAATAAAGGCTATGTGGTTTTGCCTTGGGGTTCTGAGAATAGGTCATTCAACAAGTGTAGGAAGATTGCTGAGCTGCCTTTGGAGTTCACCCCTATGATGAACCGTAAAGAGAGCTTGCTTGATTTGAGAGAAGGTGACGGCAGAAATGCAACCCTGTTTGCTCACCTCATGGCCTATAAGAATCGAGGTGCCAATGCCGAACAAATCGAAGAGATAGCCGAAACCATAAATGAGGTCATCTTCAAAGAGCCTATGGCTCAGAGTGAGCTGGACAAAATCGTTGAGAACACAAAAAAGTATGAAGCTCAACAGCAGGGTGAAAACCCTTATCTGGTATACAATGCCAAAGGAATAGCAACTGGTATCAACCAGAGAGCTATCTGTGACTATTTCGTGAACCGAGGGGACATCTTTGTTCTGGGCGGTGACTGTTATCAGTACCGTGACGGAGTATATTCTGAGGCAAGCAGCTATGTCAGGAACACAATCAAGGACATGATTATGGTTGACCATCTCATATCACAAGCCCGAATCATGGACTGTTACAGACTGATAATAGACGACACTAGGATACAGCGGGATGACTCACAGCTGAACTATAATAAGAATCTCATCAACTTCAAAAACGGTGTCTGGGACATCACTCAGAACAAGCTCTTGCCTCATGATAGCAAGTATCTTCAGACAATCCAGATACCCCATGAAGTTGGGCTGTACAAACCGTTCACTTCAACTCACTTATACAGATTCTTCAAGCTGACAAAGTTACCGAAAGAGGACGTCAAAATGTTGCTCAAATACATGGCATACTGCATGACCCTGAGCCACGGTCTAAAAACCTTCATGGTGCTCTGCGGGCAGTCTAACACAGGCAAATCTGTGCTTCTAAGGTTCTTTGAAACTCTAGTTGGGAGACAGAACATGGCATCTCTCAGTATGCACGAGCTGTCTATGCGGTTTTATCCTGCTGAGCTTTACGGACGGTTGCTGAATTCCTGCGGTGATAACGGCTCATTGCCTTTGTCTTCAATTGAAAACTTGAAGAAGATAACTGGTGGAGACCCTATAATGCATGAAAAGAAGGGAAAGACACCATTCTTCTTTGTGCCATTTTGTAAACTGATATTTTCATTCAACCAGCTGCCGCTTCAGCTTGAAGAGAAGTCCAATGCTTTTTACAAGCGTATGAGGATTTTGTTCATGAACAACGAGCTGCATCTGAATGACGCATATGTAAACGAGCTTTGCAGCAACGAGAGTATTGAAGAGGTCATACCATACCTGCTCTCACTGCTACCTATAACTGAAATACCCAGGACAGCCAAGTCAAACAAGATGGTCGAGAGCTTGAGACAGGATTCTGATAGCATACATGCTTTCATAGCAAAGCATTGTGTAACAGAGCCTGAAGCAGTCGTATCAAAGCAGGTACTTTATGAGGCATATGCACAGTTTTGTGTCAATGCTGGGCGGGAATGCCACAAAAAGCATGGATTCATACGCAACATGAAGTCTATGGGGTTCAATGAGACTAGAGACAGTAAAACACGAGAAGCATGCTGGATAGGCATACGACTAAAAGACAAAAAACCAAGGAAGAGGGGATAACATGAAACTTGAGACATTATTTAACGCTTGTAGCACTATATGCAAGAACCTTTCAAAAGGTCACCCAGACAGGGGTATATCTACTGCAGAAGGGAGGATGACCCTGAAAGACATCTCATCTGAGCTTGATAATCTTTGTAACTGGTGCTATAAGGGTACAATTGACGTTGAAAAGGTGGTGCGGTGTAAAGATTGCAAGTATTACAAAAAGTTCAAGAGAAATCTTGAAAAGAACCCCTATGACCATGAGGTTGTAATGCTTTGTAGCAAGACCAGAACGCCAAGACAGCCTGAGTTCTTTTGTGCTGATGGAAAGGAGAGAGACTGAGATGAGCAATCCTATAACTGAGCAAGAGGAGCAGTTACAATATCTGCTGAAAGCAGCCCGATTTGCCCGCAAGGGTGACTACAGAACATATGAAAGTTTCAAGCGAAAGATTGAAGCCTTGAACTTGCCTGAAGTTGCTTATGATACCGCAATCAGAGAGCTTGCAAGGGTTCTCAAGGTGTGAGGCGATAATATGAAGTGTAAACGTTGCAATAAAAGATTCAAGCTAAAGAAAGAAGACAGGTATGAGGTTAATAAAGACTCTGGTATTGCTGGTGTATTTTCCCAGATTAATCAGGTGTATGAGTGTTTTGATTGTCCCCGCTGTGGTTGTCAGAATATTGTCGGTATTAGGGAAAAGAAAGTAGATGATGATTAATGTACGCAACAATAGACATTGAAACAACAGGCTTGAACCGATACAAAGACAAGGTAACATGGATTGGTATAGGTCTTGCGAGAACCCTTGAAGATGACATCCATAAAATGTACGTTCTTGATGCCTCAAATCCAAGGCATATTCAAAAGCTCTTAGAGGTTGTACAAAATCTCAAGGTGCATAAGGTCAAAACAGTATTCCAGAATGGCAAGTTTGATGTCTTGTTTCTTGAAGAAGCCTTTGGGGTGAAAATACCTATACACGAAGACGTCATGCTGCTTGCAACGGCTTATGACCTCGCAGCAGAACACGGTCTGAAAGATATGGCAAAGCGTTATCTGGGAGTGCCTGACTGGGATATCCCGAAAAAGCAGAAGCTTTCAGGTGATAAGACCTCAGTTGTCCCTTATCTGAAGCTTGATGTGACCTATACGTGGAAGCTGTTACAGTATCTTTACGGCGTTATGACTTCTGAGCAGCTCAAGATATATAACAAGCTCTTGAAGCCTGCATATCTTACATACAGAGATATCGAGAGAAATGGTGCTTATATAGATGTCAAAAAACTCAGAGAGGTGCGAGCTGAGTATGACAAACGAGAAAAGGAACAGCTTAAGAAGCTCAACGCAAAACACAACATCAACTGGAACAGTGCCCCGCAAATTCAGAAAGCTCTGTTTGAAGATGAAGGTTTGCCTATATTAGAGAGGTCTGAAAAGACTGGTAAACCCTCTGCAGGGGCATCAGTGTTGAAGAAACTGGCTGCTGACGGTTATGAAACCCCTCAGCTGATTCTTGATTATAAGGCTACAAACACCCTCAACAAGATGTTTTTGAACCGCTGGGAAGATGACCTTGGTTCTGACGGCAGAATCCACCCAGCTTTCGGGTTGACAAACGTGCGAACAGGCAGAACCAGTTGTCAAAATCCTAATCTCCAGCAAGTACCCAGAGAACACGCTGTTCGCAGTCTGTTCAATGCTCCAGAGGGCAGATTGTTCTTTGAAGCTGACTACTCTCAGTTGGAGCTGCGAATTGCTGCTGAATATGCACATGACCCGACTATGTTGAAGATATATCGAACAGGTGGTGACATTCATGCTACAACTGCGAAGCTGATGACAGGCGGTCGTGAGCCTACTAAGGAAGAACGTGGAAAGGCGAAAGCTATCAACTTTGGTTTCCTGTACGGTATGTCAGCCAGAACGTTTGTTGGATATGCTTATGATTCATATGGTGTAGTTTTCTCCAGGGCTGAAGCTGAACACGTTCGTGAGCTGTTTTTTGCCAAGTACAGCCGACTGCTGCCGTGGCATCATGAACAGGAGTTACTATGTGAAGCCCTGGGTGGTGTAGCAAATAAGTTCGGACGGTTCAGGAAGTTGCCCAACATTTATTCCGATGACTTTGGTGAACGCAATTCTGCAATACGCAGAGCCATAAACACCCCTGTTCAGGGTACTGGGTCTGACTTATTGATATCAGCGGTTACTGAGATAAACCGCAGATATAAAAAGGAAGGTGTCAAAATCGTGGGGACGGTTCATGACTCTATACTAGGTGAGTTCAGGGAGCAAGACCGTGAGTGGATTGTTCCAGAGATAAGGAGGATAATGCTACACCCGCCTGTTTTGGATGACTTTGGGGTTGAACTGAGTGTTCCGCTTGAGGTTGATATTGGAGTTGGCCCATGGGGTACTCATTGAGTCAATATTTACTGTTTGTTAATAATCTTTTTACCAAAAAGACTTTATTTGTAGTTCAAAAAGTAGTATGATATAGTTGTAAGGTAAATACAACCCTGGTTGGTGGTCAAGTTAGAGCTTACATACCCCATAAATAAACGTGAAAGCTCAAAGAAGAGAGAGTCAAGTTCACTGGTTACATACTCTACCAAATGCGGAATAAAAACGTGAAACCAGAAGCCGATTGAAGGGCAATAAACTTCTTGAGACAGGGTTGTAAATACCTTATCAACTAAAACAACACAGGAGGTACAATTATGATACTTATAAATATGCAATATTTCGGTAACAAAGGCTCAAGCTCAGGCAAGAGCGGTGGAGCTGGAGGTGCTAGTAAGTCACAGGCATTTGACCAAGCTGTAGTTGACAAAAATGCAGATGATTTCATCAGGCATAACTTATCCACATGGGAAGAATCCGCAACATTTGAGTCAGCCAGAGTGGTTGGACCAGTTGATGAGAATGGGATGGCTGAAGTTGAAGTGAGCTATGAGACCCGTGTGAGGATTCAAACTGGCTGGGATGAAGAGTTACAACGCCCAGAATATGAGTATGACACTGAATATCATAAGAGCCGAATCAAAATCAAAGTAAAATAACAAACAACCAGGCTGACTGCTCGGAAAGACGAGCACTTGAAGAGGTAGCCAAGTGGTAAGGCAAGCTGACGAGCTGAAACCCAGGTTCAAGTCCTGGTCTCTTCATTGGCTCTTAATGAGCACAAAATATATTTTATCAAAGGAGGACATAAACATGTCTATTGCAAAAATCAAGAAGGGTAACAAGGTTATTATGTGTGCATTCACAGGAATGAAGCTCGGCGTATTCGAGGTAGTGGCTGCTGATAAGGCTACTGTCACTGTAGCAACCAAGAAGGGTGAAGTGGTGTTTGACCGCAAGACTGGCAAGCAGATTGAGCCTGAGCCCAAAGCACCCAGATTCGCAAGCTCCATCATTGAGGATGATGGCTCATTTGTACCGCCTCAGCGTAAGAAGCCTGCTGCCAAGAAGGTTACTACAAAGAAGGCAAAGCCTGAGCCTGAGGGTGATGAAGATGAGGACGAAGACGAAGATGAGACCCCTGCACCCAAGAAGGCTACAAAGAAGCCCGCAAAGAAGGCTGCTGCTAAGAAGAAGCCTGAGCCCGAACCTGAGGATGAGGATGAGGACGATGATGAGTGGGATGAGGATGACTTTGAAGAGGTAGATTGACCCTGAAAGGAGCTTGAAATGAACATATCTCATAGCAGAGTGAGTTCATATCTCGGTTGTCCATACGGTCATTATCTCAGGTACATAGAATGCCTGTCTGTTAAAAAGCCTGCAAGACCCCTCTTTTTTGGGTCAGATTTTCACAAACTCCTAGAGTTCAGGAATGACCCTGAGGGGCTTGCTAAGGCAAAACAGGACATCGGGCAGAAGTACTGGGAGCTCAAACCTCAGTTCCAAGAGGAACTTGGTGAAAACTATATCTGGGACTTGTCAAACATTTTCGATGATTATCAAGAAACCTATAAGGGTTGTCCACAGCCAACTGTCACTGAACAAGAATTCAGCATACCGATAGGGAAATTCAAAGGCGAGCAGGTCAATTTTGTAGGCATAATTGATGAGCTGTACAAGTACAGGTCAAAATCCACAGGCAAGAAAACCATCAAAATTGGTGAGCATAAAACATTTAGTCGTAAGCCAGACCAGAGTTTACTGGTTATGAATACACAAAAATGTCTATATGCAAAAGCCTGTGAATTTTTGTATGGGATTTTACCTGACGCAGTAATATGGGACTACATACACAGTACACCCGCCGATGAGCCCATATGGTTGGAGAAGTCTCAAAGATTCAGTGCTGCAAAAAGCAGTAAAATCACCCCTTATAGCTGGAGAAGAGCCTGTGCTAAAAGGAACATCACTGATGAGGAGATTCTGAATGAGGGCGAAAAATACAGGTGCAATATCCCGAATTACTTCTTCAAGGTTGAGCAAGACTTCATACCAGAGATGGTGGACAGCATATGGGAAGGATTCAAATACACTGCAAAGCAGATAGTCAGATATGGAGCTGAGAACAAGACCAAGCATATCACCCCGAATTGTGCATGGTGCGGGTTCCAGCCTATATGCTACGCAGAGCTGACAGGAGCAGACAGAGCATACCTCATAGCAAAAGACTATGAGCATTATGAGAGAGAGGGCTGATATGTACACAACAATCGAGATTACATTCATGAACGGTCAGGTCATAGAGATTCCTCAGGATTGCTGGGATGACTATGATATCAGTGACGGCTTTATTGTAATCAAGAAAAGCAACGCTTGGGTGGCTTTATACAAGGCTTCTGAAGTATTCTCACTGATACTCAAGAAAGAAGGTGATTCAAATAGCAAGTTATCTTGACGGACTGATTGATATTTCTGAGATGGGTCAGCATAAACTGGTTGTCCTATATGGAAGAAGTAACAGCGGAAAGACTGAGACTGGTTCAACGTTTCCCAAGCCCATGCTATATGTTGCTGTCGGCGATGACGGCTCAAACACCATACAGGGTAAAGAGAACATCAAAGCAAAGAAGATTGAGCACCTTGATGAATGCAAGGGCTTGCTTGAAGAGCTGGTCAAGAAGCAGGGAGCTGGCTTCAAGTCGGTTTTCATTGACACATTTTCTATGGTCACCAATATCTGGATAGACGAAAATGCAATCAAGAAAAACAAGAGGATGTCCCAACAGATGTGGGGCGACCTCAAGACCGAGACTGAAGAGCTTATACGGCTTGCACACAAGCTGGCGAATTATTGCTGGGTTATACTCAGCTGTCATGAAGCCACAGATGTCCTTGAGGGTATGGAAGACGAGATTATGCCTGATGTCAGACCCTCTACAACAAAGGGTGCAAGAACCTATCTTGAAGGCATGGCAAACTTTGGGCTTCATACAACCCGACTTCAGAAAGAGGTCATCAAAGACGGAATTGAGCAGACAGTGGTGAAGTATGCTGCTCACATAGGTGCAAACCCCTATTACTGGACAAAACTCCAGGTTGATAAGGACATAAAGATACCGAAAATCATGATAAACCCAACGTATGAGAAGTTAATAAAAATAATTAATGGAGGTAACTAACAATGGCAAGAAAAAGAAAGCTGGATATGAGCAAGGTTGAGGCATTCACAAGATGTGCTGAAGGGGTACACACCGCAAAGATAATCGAGGTGCAGGAGAACACTACACAGGCTGGCGATGATATGCTCACTATGGTGTTTGAGGTCATCAAGGGCGACAGCAAGGGTGCAAAGGTCTATGACAATTTTGTCCTCACTGACAAGGCACTCTGGAAGCTGAAGCAGCTGCTGCAGGTTGTAGGCGTTAAGTGTGACGGCAAGATTGTTCTTGACCTTGATAAGCTGGTCGGCAAGGTATGTGACATCCTGGTATATCATGAGGAGTACAACGGCAAGACCAAAGCCCACATTGACGAGTATACTGCCATAAAGCATCAGCAGGATTCTGATGACGAGGACTTTGATGACGATGAAGATGAGGACGAAGAGCCTGAAGAGAAGCCCGCAAAGAAGAAGTCAGCCCCTGCCAAGTCTAAGGCAAAGAAGAAGCCCGAACCTGAAGATGAGGATGAAGATGATGACGAGGACTGGGATGAAGAAGAGGAAGAAGAGGAAGAAAAGCCCAAGAAGAAAGCTGCTAAACCCGCTAAGAAGTCAGCACCCAAGAAGTCTAAAAAGCCTGAGCCTGAGGATGAAGAAGACTGGGACGATGATGAGGACTGGGAGGAATAAAACACAATGAACCAGACAATTCTACATTCCAGTGTCCGTCAGGTTATTAAAAACCTGCGCAACAAGGATGTCTTGCTGGTTTACTCTCCTACCACAGTTGATAAATCCATAGCTGCAAATCTTCTTAGTTTTGGAGATTTGGAACTTTGTGATAGTATCTCCATATCAAATAACAACCTCTCCAGGGTATCCTATGATGCCCTGAGGGTTGATATGGGGTATGAAGTCTATGTTGGGTTTGGCGGAGGAACTGCAATTGATGTAGCAAAATTTCTTTCCTATAACAACAAGGGCTCAAAATGTATAGTAATACCCTCTATGCTGTCAACTAATGTTTTTGCTACCAACAAAGTTGCTGCAATTCGACAAGACGGAAAACACACTGAGGATGCTAAGCTGCCTGAAGAGGTAGTGTATGATGAAGCGTTGTTAAATCTATCGAAAACTGAGAGTTTGTACGGTTTGGCTGACGCTTTTTCCATATGTACCGCTTTACACGACTGGCAGGTGGCTGATTCTTGGGAGAAAGAAGCCATACATAAGGAGATATACAACCGTGCTGAGGGTATTTTAAACGATGCTAGGGAGTTAGCCAAAAACCCAACAAATTTAGGCATTTTTAAGGTGCTTCAGCAAGCTGGGTATATTACTAATGATTATGGCAGCGGCAGACCTGAAAGCGGTTCTGAGCACATAATAGCAAAAGAGATTGAACACCTGGTTTCTGTGCCTCACGCTCTTGCAGTGACTTGCGGTATAGCCATAACGTCTTTATTGCAGAACACCTATATCCCAGCAACCAAACCACTCAAACAGGTGGGAGTGTTTCAGCAGATACGTCATTCAGCTATCACCCCTGAAATTTTGAATCAAGCTTTGTGCAAGGTTCATCCGAGGGAGGACAGATACACCATATTGGATGTGGAACCTATATCCAAAGACTTGATACCAAGTCTTATATCAAGGAGCGGTCTATATGATTGACAGTATGATATTTGACTTAGATGGTACTCTTTGGGATTCAACAAAACAACTTACTGAGCACTGGCATAAGTCTCTTTGTCAGCTGAGAAACGGCTTTGGGATGGATTTACATACTCTGCGACATCTCATGGGAAAGACTTCAGATGAAATCGCAGACTGTTTGCAAATTTCAACCACTGAAGTAGTTCGGATACAATCTGAAGAAAACAACTATCTCAGAGCAAATCCTGGTAAGCTATACCCTGGAGTGACTGAGACCATTGACGCTCTATACACCAGAGGTCTACGGCTGTTTATAGCCAGTAACTGTCAGTCAGGCTACATAGAGACATTTTTGATGTCTAGCGGTTTGGAGAGGTATTTTACAGATACAATATGTTTCGGAGATACAAACAAGCCTAAGTACAAAAATGTTAAATCCTTGATAAAGGGCTATGATTTAACCCCTGTACTGGTTGGGGACACCCAAGACGATTTTGAAGCAGCAAAGTACAACAACCTAAAGTTCATCTGGGCAAGTTACGGTTTTGGAAAAATCAAGTCTCCATCTCTAAGGATAAACGACATATCAGAGCTGTTAGGGGGTCAATATTATGCAAATTCCAAATGATACTGGAGGTAACTGGAGAAAAAATCAACTCATCAAATACATCGGCTTGTTTCCAGATGAAATTGGTCCAATTATGGAAGCCTATTTTACACGACTTCATATGACCAAGGATGACCAAGTGTGGTGGGTTCTCCTCTATTCTGCTTGCTATTGCATGGGAACTGCTTGTGTTTTGTTCAATAAACTGGACTACAAAACTTTGACTAAGAAGGAGTTACACCAGTTCTGGGAGGATAACAAAGCCCGATTGATTTTTCAATCTGACCGCAGATATATCAAAAACATGAATCAGTTTAGTGAGATTGTGGAAGAGTTCCTGAGACGCAGCCACCGAAAACCCTGGAAATATTTACAGCGGTTCATAACTGACGACCCAAGAGAAACTTATGAGAAGTTATACAAAGAGGTGTCATCTTGGAGATATTACGGCAGATTTGGAACTATACTGTTTCTGTACAATCTGAGTAAGCTACTGAGAGTGAATCTTGATTATGACCAGTATGACTGGAAAAGCGGGAAAACTACCACTGCTGCCCTGTTCAATGCAATATATGAAGACGACCGTGCCGATGAATTTGAGAAAAAAGCGACTTTGTCAAGTGAAGACATCGGTTTCTTGGATACATTTTTGGGTCAGATAATCAGGAAACTCAAAACAAAGTACCCTGAAAAAACCTGGACTTTGATGGGAGTTACAAGTGACCTTTGCTCATATCGCAAGTTGTTTAAACAAACCAGGTATCTTGGGTACTATGTAGACAGACAACAAGAAGAGCTGCTATGGCTGGAAGAACGTTGGCCAGAGTTCGGTGAGACTTGGGAATGGTGTTGGAAAGCCAGAAAAAATTTACTGCCCAAGGAGTATCTTGGAGAAATCCAAGGTCATACAGGTATACAAAAAGAACGATTCAAATGCTGGAGTGAAAGGGGTGAGTTTAGATGATTGAAACGCTGAAATATCGGTCTTGTAAGGTTTGCGAACGGTTGAAAAATCAACCTTTGACAATACCTATTTGCATCCCCACTTATGGGAGACCCGATAGTGCTATGAGCAAAGTCTGGAAAGCAAATCCTGAGTTACCATGTATCTTTTTCGTTAGAGCAGAACAAAAAGAGTTATATCAAAACTTAAAATCTTCTGGGGCAAAAATTGTGTATCTTAAAAATGTAACTAACATTGGGGACACAAGAAGAAAAATTTGCGACTGGGCAATAACAAAAGGCTACACAGACATATTTATGTTTGATGACAGAGTTAAGAGGGTGTCTGTATTGGCTCCAAGATTAAGCCGAACAGGAAGGTACAATATGGGTACAGTTCCTGAATACAAGTCTATTGTAGATGCCCTCAGACTTTGGGAGTATTTGATAAAGCTCTACACCCCTGATATCTCTGGGTGTCCACATTCAGGATATACCTTTGATATAAACAACGCAGGTCAATCGCCTAAACGTTTTGGAGTAGATTGCCAAATAGCTATACACCTAAACGTTAACAACTTATACCAAAACGGTATCAAGTATAAAGACGTTGAAATTTGCGGCTCTGAAGATGCACAAATCAATTTTGATATACTTGAAGCAAAGTTGAAATATATGGTATTTTTGGACTTGGAGTATGATAACATACCCTCTTCAGATGACTTAAAGGGAGGTATATCAGGAGTAGAACAAAACTCCAGAAAAGAGCGTTTCACCACATATTGCACACGGTTTATGAAAAACATATGTGGAGAAAATCACCCTGGAGTAAAAATCAAGGAAGATAAACGCGGCATACCCTATATACGATTCAACTGGGCGTACTATCGGAAGAGGAATGGAGTGATTGAAGTTGAGCCAAATTATAGTAAATATCAGAGGTTGTAACGGTGCGGGCAAAAGCTCCATTCCGATGTCAATGCTTGATGACCCTGAGATGTATGTGGTTGAGAAACCCTATAAGGGCAAGGTCAAGAAGATAGCAACAGTGTTTCCCTCATATGGCTGGGTTGCTCTTGGCACGTATTTTAATAAAACAGGCGGGTTGGATGGTTTTCCTGACACCTATCTCACCAAAAAAGCCTTCTGGTATATACTCAAGAGATATCCTGAATATAACTTGATGCTTGAGGGGATTCTTGCTTCAACGGTATTTTCAACCTATGCTGAGCTGTTCAAAGAAGCCAAGAAGAGATACCCCGAACGTGAGGCATATATAATATCTTTGCTACCACCCATAGAAATTTGCCTCAGACGCATTCAAAAGCGTAATGGTGGGAAAACTATCAAGGAAGATTTGGTGGCAAATAAGTGGCAAACTGTACAAAGGAATTTGACCAAATTTCAACTTGAGGGGTTGAAGTCTTTTGCTTGGGACAATCGAGGGGCTATGAAGAAAGGAAAACCGAAACTTATACATCAGCTTGAAAAGCTGATTGAAGCCTATGAATACAACCCAGACTTTGCTGATGACTGGGTGCCATTCTAAATAATCAAGGAGGACTTACAATGTTAATCGTTTTAGAGGGCTGCGACGGTACTGGTAAAACTACCCTCGCGCATAACCTGTCAAAAATGCTGGGAGCAGAAATTATTCACTGTACAACTAATACCCCGAACACAGCATGGTTCTTTAGGGATATCATTGAAACAGCAAGAACCAAAAATATCATAGCTGACCGCTTCTGTTATGGTCAGTTTGTTTACCAGAATGAAGATGAAAGACAGCTGACTAAGCGTGATTTATACGACCTGGAGCTTGCTATGCTGAACACAGGCGTGAGGGTTGTGTATGTTGACTGTGACGAGCAAGTGATTAATACACGGCTTGCAGCACGGAACGAAGTACCCATGAAACCCATAAGACAGCTGAAGGATGGCTATCTCAAAATCTTTTCTGATTCACTGCTGAAAATTGCAGTGGTTGACACTACAAAGAGCACTGATTCTTATGTCATGACCTTTAACAAGACCAGAGCAAAGGAAATACTTGAAGGGAGGGAATCCATATGATGTCTAATGAAATTGTTACGGCTAGGAACGCAAACGAAGCATGGGAAAAATGGTGGAGCAGACTTGCCAAAGACAAGGACAGCAAACAGCAGGAATCCCGTGATGGGTCTGTGCATAGTGAAGTGTTGAACGCTGTCACGGTGATTGAAGACCCGACAAGGAGCTTTGTAAGAAGCAATATCAGAAACCTGCCTATAAGATACGCTATCGGCGAAATGCTGTGGTATATGTCAGGTAACAATCACCTCAGTGAAATCCAGAAGTACACAAAGAACTGGGACAGAATGTCAGACGATGGTGAAACCGTCAATTCCAACTATGGCTGGTGTATCAAGCACAAGTACGGATTCGACCAGTGGGAGTTCGTAAAAGACTTGCTCACCAGAGACCCGAACACCAGACAGGCGGTCATCCATATCAAGACTGCTGACAACGCTCCGAGCAAAGACGTGAACTGCACTGTATGCCTTCAGTTCTTCATCAGAGAGGGTAAACTGTACCTCACAACCTATATGCGTTCCAATGACCTGTGGTTGGGTTTCCCCTATGATGTATTCCAGTTCATGAATATGCAGGTGCTGATGTCCATGGAGCTTGGACTTGAACTCGGGTCTTATACCCACATAGCAGGTTCTCTGCACCTATATGAGAGGGACTACAGAAAAGCAACGGAGAACAAAACAAACGAGCTTCTTCAGCCTGGACTTGCTCCAGCTTAATAGCTATGAGCAACAGCATGAAGAAAGTATTGGTGAAAGTTATTCGTGACGGCGACATCAAGTGGGTTCACTTCAGTGCTATACCTAGCAGGCTATACAAGAGATTTTTCACCAATACTGGCACTGAACCCGCTGACCTGAATGAGTACCTATCCAAGTGGTGTAAAGAAGATTTTGACACCAATTTGAAAATGTACAAGTATGATGATATCTACCATCTGAAAAAAGCAATAAACGAGAGATTTCAGGCTGAGTATGCAGAGCTGTACGGCTCTGCTGAAATGCCCGAAATTCGTGGTTGGGTGAGGATGTGGCTATCACAACACATGGAACTGGAATTGGAGCTGATAAAAAATGCAAAGCATACCGAGAATCATAGCAGTTGACTTTGATGGGACACTAGTTGAAGACAAATTCCCTGAGATTGGAGCACCTATAACCGATGTTTGGAACAGTATCAGAGAGGAACAGCTCATGGGCTCAAAGATAATTCTTTGGACTTGCCGAAATGGAAAAGCCCTTGAGGATGCGGTCAGATTCGCAACTGAGTACATGGGATTCCATTTTGATGCTATCAACGAAAACCTTGATGAAGTCAAAATCCTATACGGTGGAGACACAAGAAAAATCTTTGCTGATGAATACTGGGATGACAAGGCAGTAAAGATAACCAAGCACGGCGGGAGGTTGGGCTGATGCCAATTGAAAAGTCGATTACAAACGGAGTTATTACCTATATCAAGCAAATCGGAGGACAGGCTGAAAAAGTCAAGGGTGATGCTTCTGCCTCAGGCAGACCTGATATTAATGCCTGTTATAAGGGCAGGTGTCTCAGGATTGAGATGAAGACCCCTGACCACAAGAACACCACTAGTAAAAAACAAGACATCAATCTCAAACGTTGGAGGTATGCTGGTGCTGTGTGTATAGCAGCATATAGCAAGCAGTCGGTGAAGTATTTCATCACATGTTTAACTCTAGGTGAAACAGGATATTTCACCTATAAAGAAGAGAACGGCTGTATTTCACATTGCTTCATCCCCAACAAAACTCTGTGAGGAGGGTTTGATGAAGGAGTTTACATTCAAAACAAAGCCTTGGGAACACCAGCTCAAGGCTTTGAGTTACCTATATGAGAGGAAGACAGCTGCACTCTATACCGACATGGGCACGGGAAAAACAAAAGTCATGATTGACCTGATAGTGAACCGAGGGTTCAAGAGGATTTTAATCACGTGCACTGCTAAGGGTTGCAGCGTGTGGGAAAGAGAGTTCAGGAAACACTCAGATATACAACCAGAATTTGTCTATAACCTGTCTGGAGTACCTACAGCAAAAAAGGTACAGCTAACAAAAGAAGCACCACTGAAGCAATTTTTGCTTGATAAAACAAGCACTCTGATTTTCATATGTAACTATGAAGGAGTTTGGCGTGAGCCTTTTGCGAATTTCCTACTGAGTAAACGACTTGGACTGGACTGTATTATATGTGATGAAAGTCACAAAATAAAGTCCCCTGGGAGCAAGTGCTCAAAGTTTCTGACAAAGATAGGTAAACGTGTACCAAATAGATATCTTGTGACTGGCACACCCATGGCTGAGAATCCTGAGGACATATATGCTCAGTACAGATTTCTTGACCCAACAATATTTGGGACAAATCTTCAAAACTTTCGTGACCAGTATGAGAATCCTGATTTGAGGTTGTCTGCGAGTATAGGTCACTGGGTTGTTGATAAAAATAACCCCTACAAGAACATGGATGAGCTGCATGACAAGATGTTCAGCTGTGCTTTCAAAGCAGATAGCTCGGTAAAGCTACCAGCCCAGCGGAACATCATATACAAGTTCCCAATTTCAAAAAAGGCTGAAAAAGCCTATAAGGAACTGGAAAAAGAGGGAGTGCTTGAGTACAAGGCTGGAGACCTCGTGGTGGAAAACGTGCTGAATATGAGCATGAGAAAACAGCAAATTTTATCGGGATTTGTACCAGTAATATCAGAAGAGGGGAAAAAGCGTTATGTCAATATAGACCAAAGCCGTGCGGAGACACTACAGGAATTGCTAGAGAGCTTGCCAAAAGATGAACCTGTGGTAGTATTTGCCCGATACACTAAGGACTTGAAAATGGTGTGTTCTGTTTGCCAGAAGACAGGCAGAGGTTATTCAGAGTTGTCAGGAAAGAAGGACACTGAACCCGAATGGCAAGCTGGTAAGACCTCTGTGCTTGGGGTTCAGTTTTCTTCTGGCTCTGAAAGTGTTGACTTCACTCGTGCGAGATATTGCATATACTACAGCCACACGGTCAGTCTTGCTCAGTACCTCCAGAGCAAGAAGCGTATTCACCGCCCTGGACAGACACGGTCAGTTACATATTATCACCTAGTTGCTCAGCTCAGCAAGGGTACATCCGAGGATGAGAAATACATAGCAGCCTACAAGCGGAAACAAGAAGTCATAGACTACATAATGGAGCACGAAAAATCCCGTGGATAATATCCACGGGATAATTTTGCTTCAGAGGATAGTTTTATTGGCCAAATTTTTGCTCTAGTGCTCTAGGGGTATAATTTAACAGGTGAAAATAAAGCACCTAAAATACAGTGTAGATTTTGTCTAGGGGAGGATGAAAGAAAAGCCCTGAGTTTTGGCTCAGGGCTTTATGTTATCCGAATAAAAACATAGATATATCATTATTGAGTCGCTTTGCTTCTTCAACAAGCTCTTTCCAGTCTTCTTCTGATATATTATCAAATATAGCTGGCTCTGACTCACTATCAAAAACCTCATCAGGCAGCATCAGAACTTGATTGTTAGCATCAAAGACAGTCACCTGCTGACGCTCAGGGTCATAAACCGCTTTTACTGGTATGTCTTCATCGTACTCATTCACGTATATACAATCAAAAGTGCTCATTCTATCACCTCCACGTCTGTTCCATTCCATGTTTTGAGAGTGACATGGCTGAATACATACTTTGCTTTTCCTGTGAAGAACACCCCATACTTGTTCTTCAGGCTAATGACCTTTTCAGGGTCAATCTTTGCTATCTTTTCTGCAAGCGTCATAATGATTACTCCTTTTCAAATGTCTCAGTTGTTGTTCCATCAGGGTAAAAGCAGTTGATACGTGTCCATCCATTTTCCTGATAGCTCTTGACCTGTCTGTACTGCTCACCAGTCTCAGGGTCAGTTACCATTCTTGCTTCACAGTACTCACCGAATTCATTGATATACATTGTTCATTCCTCCTTATCAGTTGAAGAGCTTGCTTTCAAGCTCAATCTTTACCTTGTGACCAGCAGCTTCCATTTCAGCTTTACGAGCCTGAGCTGCTTCAATCGTTGTGTAGGTGTTCAGTCCCCACACCCAACGGTTCTTGAATTTTACTTTCAGTCTGTAGTTTGTCATGGTTCATACCTCCTCAGTTATTCCATAAGCCACTGCGATTTCACAGAGAAGTCCGTATACAGGTTCCAGATTGTTCCAACGTCTTTCAACCATTTTCCTGAGCTGTTCGTTGTTGTCAATGATTTCTGTCACTTTCTGAAGCTGTTCCTTTGTAAGTTTCATATTGTTTACCTCCTTGGGTTTAGGTGTTCCGTACCTTACAATTATATCATACTACTTTTCTTGTAAACAATAAAGTCTTTTTGGTAAATTAATTATTAACAATTAGTAAATTACAATAAAAACACCCCAAGGCTTATCTTGGGGTGTAGTTTGGTTTACTTGTACTTCTTGTATATTGAATCCTGTATATCAAGTATGTATACAGAATCGTAGTTGGTTGCTTTGAGCCTTAGCAACGTATCATACAAGGATTCAAGCTCAGAAGTTACATCAGCTATGAGACTATCAACCATATTTGCGTCAGCGACATGCCCTGTATCAAGAAGCATTTTTGATAGCTCTTGATACATCAGTTTGGTGTCTTCCTCCCAACATCTATAATCATTGAAAGAGGTTTCAGTGTGTTGCCTTACGAGCTGAGAAGTCACATCAAATCTAGTATAGCTGTACCAACTAGCAGGTATGACCGAATCAGGCTGCTCTGCACTTGTTAAATTCAAGAGTTTATTGTGAGTTGACATAAAGTATTTCTTGGTATTCAGAAACTCTTTTGACTCAGCCATATATTGATGCCTGTGCCATTGCTTGAACCCTGGTAAGTTCAGAAAGTCATACAAGTCATACATTTGGTCATGGAACATTAGAGCTTGAATTTGACGTTTACCTATACTCTGAAAAATCTCTGTACAGGACATGGTTTGACTTATCTTCATATCTTTGAAATCAACCTCTGAGTTCTTCAATCATTTCCTCAATCTTGTGCTTTGTCTCAGGGTCAGACACCCTGTTTTTCAGCTCATGCATCTGGGCTATGATTTCGTTCTTTTCGCCTTCACGACTGTATCTGCCTATGCTGTCACGTCTGCGGGCATTACTTCTTCCACCGCCACGGTTCTCATACTCATAGTCATAGTTGTAGTTTCTGGACGGTCTGCTGTCAAAGCTGTTGTTTTCATAGCTTGACTTTTCCATAGCTTCAATGGTGTCAAGAGCTTTGATTGAAGAAACGAGTTTGTGGATGATATCAAGATTGCTTGAAGTGATTTCACCCTTGTTTGCTACATCGTCAAGAGCGTGCTCAAGCATCTCCTTTGTCTTTCTGTAAGTCATTGTTTATCTCCTTTCAAGCTATTCTGTTTACAACAAAGTTTGCATTCTGCACCTCAATTATAGGTGCAGGGGTCACAGTCGGGTCTGTGGTTGCAGGAACTGCATCAACCGACAGTGAGAAGCAGCAACCTCTCGGAACTTTGATGATTGCTGTTGAGGTCACATTTCCGTACTGTTCAACCGCTGCAGGGGTATAAATTGCCCTGCTTGTGAGCCTTGGTTCACCGTTGACAGTGATTGCTATTGCTATCGGAGTTACTGTTGCCCCCTCGGGTAAAGCGATATTGCCATTGAAGGTGACCTGATATGTTGCAAACTTTGCGCAAGCGTTGTTGACTATGCCCCTGAGAATAAAAATTCCTGTGTCATCCTCATGGTATATGTACCCACGTTGACAAGGGATAGAAGCTGAAAAGATTATAGGTGCGTTCAGAGCTACCTCTTGAACTGCATTTGCTAGATATTCTGCCGCCATAGTCTCACCGCCTTAGAAAGAACCGCAGCCGCAGCCACATCCATTGTTGCTGTTTGCCACGTTCTGAGCACAAGTGAATATCGGTTGATTACCGAATACAGGAACAGTGCCCACAGGGCAGTTTTTCAGTCTGTTGTAAACTCCATCAACCTCAGCTGCCTGACCAGCAAGAATCTGAGCTGTTTGAGCTGTCTGAGAAGCTTGAAGGTTAGCTGCCGAAAGTTGGCTGCGCAGGTTGTCGTTTTCTCTCTTATAGCCGTCAAGCTCAAGCTGACACAGCTTGTCCAGAATGGTCTGGGTTTGAGCCGTGTTGCTGGTGATGATATCTCTTACACCATCGGACAGGGCTTGTCTATCGGCACAGTTTTCGGTTGCGATTGTGTACTTTAAATCCTGAGTTGCTGACCTATTATCGCAGCAGCATTGAGCAAGCTGGGATTGAATCGACATCATACCCTGAGTGCTTGCAGTTTGGGCTGCGAAACTTCTTTCAAGGTCTGCAATCTGGTTAGAATACATTTGCTGAGCGATAGCATTTTGAGTTCCACTGATAGCGGTATTCACACCATTGAAGCCGTTGCAAAGAGAGTTCTGAACTGCTGCTGTACCGTTCGCAATTCCGAGATTAACCCCAGCAAAGCCGTTGGACATACCCATCTGGATGTCCCCGCAACAGCCGCACAGCTGAGTAGAAAGACCAGAAATGCCATCACGAACAGAGGTGATACTGTCGTTGAGCATTGCATCTCTGAATCCGCTGTTGGTGTTGGAGTTGATGTTCTGCTGACCAGCCATGAGCCACGGGAAATCATAACCAAGTCCCATCATTGCACCATAGCCACCGCCGAAACCGCCGAAGCCACCCCAGCCGCCGTTGAAAGCAAGCAGGAGCAGAATAATCCACCAACCGTCACCGCCGAAACCGTTTCCAAAACCGTTTCCACCACTGTAAAGAGGGGTCACGGGCATAACCATGTTGTTCTCATCTGTTAATGCCATTTTGTTGTCTCCTTTGTTTTGTTATATTTATACTTCAGCCCTGTGCACCGAGCTGTTTGTATACCTTTGTTTATAGGCTGTTATTTTTCTGTATCTGTGCAGCCATCTTTTGTGCTTGGTCTATTTGTGTTTGAGTTATTTTACCCGATTGGAGCAAGTATTGAACCGCTCCTTGCGGAGTAGTTATGTCTTTGGGTATACCAAGTTTGGATAAAAACTCACTTGGGTTCTGTAGGGCTTGTGAATAGAGTTGTCCAAAGTTGACTCCTTGTCCTTGATTATTTTGATTTAGGGGATTCATTCTTGGCTCTCCTTTCATTTTGTTGAGGCTGAACTGATTGGTTTTGTTTAGGTGTGTTCTGAGTACCTATATCTGAAATTTGCCTTTCAAGCACCTCAATTCTTGAACGTAAAGTTTGTACCTCTTTTGAGATGGATTCAAAAGATGACCCATTGTCGGGTTGTTCTTGGACTTGTTGAGCGTTTTGATTTTGAACTGGTGAGTCAGTTTCCTCTACAAGCCTGAATTTTCTGAATATAGGTGCATCAAACTGGCTGAACCCTGCTGTTTTGGTGTAACAATAAGGGGCGTTGTCATTGATGAATGTTACACTTCCACCTGGAGAAACCGCATATGACCTCGCAACCTCTTCAGATGGGACATGTATGAAATTGTTACTGTTGCTTTGTTGAGCCTGCATCTGAGCAAGTTGTTGATAGGGGTTGTTGTTTTGATATGGATAATATCCGAAACTCATTTTTGTACCCTCTCTTTGAAGTAGTATATAGGTGTTTCGTTGCTGCTGTCCCAGCTGTCATAAATTGTACCATCTTTTACACAAACTGCATGAGCTCCTGTCGCCACTATGAAAGTACCTTTTGGGTGCTCTTCAGCAAAGTCTGCTATTGTATAACAGTCGGGACAGGTGTTTGGTATAACTTTGCGTTCATAGCCACGCTTTCTCAGATAAGCATCCCAGACCGAATTTGCATTGCCCCATTCGCCAGCTTTAATACCCTCAAGAGACAAAGCAAGATAGACTTCTTGCCACTCAGTATCAAATGCTTTACAGATAGCCCTAATTACGCAGTCACCAGTTCGTGCCCCTATCGGGTTTGGGTTGTAATACTTATACATTATGCTTCTCCTTGTTGATTATAGCAAGACTTAACCTATACTGGATAAGTTCACATAACTCTGGGTATTTTCCAAGTGACTTGTAGTGTGACACTATTGATTCTGCTTGGGATTTTGTATAGTCATACTCCCAGATGAGCTCTTTTATAACGACATCCTCTGTAAAAATCATAGCTTTTCCTCCTAGTAATATTATACTACTTTCTTCAACAGAAAAAGCCCCGAAAACGGGGCTGAAAAATACCTAAAAAAGACCCTGCAAGGATACGTGCCTTGCAGGGTCTGAATTATAGGATTTTGTTGAGTTTTGATAGAATCTTTTTATGCTTTTTCTTGATAGCTGATTCAGAATAACCAAGTGTATCAGCTATGTATCCAAGGTTTTTCCCTTGTATATAGTGCATTTTGATTATTTCTTTGTCTTCATCAGTCAAAGTACATGAATCAAGCAAGTCTACAAGTGTTGAAACCTTTGGGATGGATTTGAGCTTTTTTCTTGTTTCGACATGGGTGCTCATTGAATCTCACCTCACCGATATCTACCGCAAGTTGGGCAGCGTTTTTGTCCAGAGCCTTTGCGTGTCCGAGTTCGTGTCTTGGTTTTGGTTTTCACTGTGACTTTTTGCTTAGCCAAAATCAATCACCATCCTCGTTGTAAGTTGCTTGTTCACCAGCTTGATAGACGTTGTTTCCAGAGCCTGAGCCAGTGTCCTGTTCAACTGTGGTTGTCGTTGTAGTAGTTGTTTCAGTTACTTCCATCTGACTTTCATACCACACGAATATACCCACCTCAATCAGATTGACAAGTATCAGGGCAAGAATAACAATCCAAAGCCTGAAGTGTTCTTTTTTCTTTTGTGTTAAGAGGTCAATTGTTATCCTGTTGAGTGCCAGACTTTCTTCTAGAGTTTGGCTGCTAATATCATTGCTCACAGTTGACTCCCCCTTCCGTATGCTTGTAGCTGATTCTCAATCGCTTTCAGCCTTTGTTCGTGTTGCTCTAGAGCAATATTTTGCTTGTTCTGGGCATGTTCTTGTGAAGTCAGTTTGACTTTAATCTCATCAATCCCTCTACAACAGGTGTCCAGCTTTTCAGCCAGTCTACCCTCTTTTTCTGCTTTGGATAGCCTACCAGAAATAAAAGTCAGAACGCCAATCACGCACATAGTGAACGATATTGCTATTGTAATGACGCTTGCAACGTTCATCAAGTTCACCTCCTTGTTATTTATAGGTATGGCTAACGCATAACAAGTTTGGCAAACTTCTCACCTGCGATACCGTTCTGCTTATAGCCCCATTTCTTGAGCAGGGAATTGACAGCTTTTTCTGTGCCTGCTCCGAATCCTTTGTCATCGTTGAGCTTGTATCCGAGTGCTATCAAGCGGCGTTTGAGCATATACACTCCGAGACCCTTGTCACCACGCTTGAATCCTTTGGTGTCAAGCGGGTTTTTCTGCGGGTTTATGTGGTCTTGATTTTTCGGTCTGAGCACCCCTGCAAAATGAGTATAGTTGTGATATACCTTTGTGCAGGGGTCATAGTTCCCTGTCCAGTTCTGGTCATATGAGTAGAAGTGTGAAGTGTCTCCCTCGCCTGTGCATACGGCGATATGACCAAAGCCTTTGGAACTCAGTCCAGAATCCCACACACCGATATCGCCTTTCTGAGGAACGAAGCTGGGTGTGTTGGGTATGCGTGTAAAGTTGTTATATAGGTTGGGGATGTGGTTGAAATTGTCATACCAGCAGTGAGCGTTGCCCCATGCACTGGATTCAATTCCAAAAACCTCTTTGATGTAGCACTTTGCGAGGTCAACGCATTGTGCTCCTGCTTCCTTGTCATAGTCCACGGCTTTTCCAAGGTGGTCATGGACAAAATTTTCAAATGTTTTCATGGGTGATACCTCCTACCAGTCAGTGTTATCGTTGATGAAGTTCCTTAGTGCTGCAAGCCCGCCAGCAATGGATGATACCAAGATACCTATAAGAGCAGCCCTGAGAGCAGCTTTGTCCTGAGCCCAGTCAATCGTTGGAAGAACACCGATTGCATAACCGATAGCAGCTTGAGAGAACGTCCAAAGTCCTCTTTTTATCCAGTCTTTCATGTCAGTCACCTCCTCACATCGGAATCCATGTTTTGCCTTGCCAAGATATGGTCTGTCCAGAGTATTCAGCTTTGACTGCAAGCATCGTGGGTGTCGCAAGACTGTTCGCACCAACATTGAGTCCGTATGTTGATATCTGGGCGTTGGCTTTTGCAAGCGTCCATGCCACCTTTGCAACATCGTTAATGTAAAGCGTCACATGAGTTCCGTCATTCACATATTTGATTTTCAAGACCTCGTCAATCAAGCTTGACAGCGGCAAGCTGGTGTCTGCATAGTTATGGTCTCCGAGATTGACAAGGTGCTCTCTGTCAATAATAGCTGAGCTGCCATACTCGCATATCATAAGATACTGCTGTGAAGTGCTCGCCCAGACAGACAGTTCAAAATACACTCCACCTGTCGATATTATACGCATATCACCAGATACTGCTGTGATTATCATGTTAAACTCAACTGTGTCGTATTGGTCAGATAGCTGACGTTTGGTCTGAAAATTCGCTGCACCACTCATTTCCAGACCCGAATATGTCACACCATCAACAGTCTCAGAACCTACCCCGACAATGCCGCTTGCATTCGTAATGGTGAAACCGTTGCCAAGGTCGGTCTGACCTGATGTGTAGTGTGTCAGGTCAGCTCCAAGGGTTCTAGTACCCATTATAGGCTGAGGAACATTGACAGTCACGCTATCATAGCCGTCCACGTTATCAGAGAGGGCATTATACACCCCATTCTCTGTGACGGTCTTAGGAATTAATTCTGCACCTGTTGATATGATATGGTCACCAAGATACAGTCTTACACTTTGGGCACCAAGATAGAATCTATCTGTCATGATTATTCCTCACTTTCTTCAGGGTCAGGGGTGACAACATACAGGGTATTCTCATCCTTGTCCTCAAGATTGTCATAGTCTGATTGAGTCATTCCAACTACACCTATCAGGTGCTGAGGGACAGGTGTTTCTTTCTTGATACGCTCAACAGACAGGTACACTCTAGGAACTGTTGTTATGTTCACATCTACAACTGCATTAGCAAGCACAAATGTGTCTACAATCAGTTCAAACGGCTTATTCAGCATATCAGCAGTTGCATCAACAATGACCTCTTTGCTGTACCATACGCCAGAGGTAAATCCATCATCACCTCCATTATAGGTGTGCTCTCCATTGAACAGGCTTTCTGCATCAAGGAAAGTTGCTAGAGTGGTATCAGAGGACAAGTCTTTCAGGGATATGGACATCTGACCGTTCAGCATCCCCTCGGGTGAAACATTCGTTGTCATGTTACCCTGGAATTGGAGCTTGACCCTGTAAGACCCGATATCATTGAACGTGAAGTGAGACTCAGCTGCTCCATTAACCAGTGAGACTGCAGAACCCTTGACATCAGCAGAAGCAGCGTCAACAAACGAAAAAGTCTTGTAGTTCGTGATGTACCGTCCAGCTGACTCAGAATGAGATGACTCTGTCAGTACAGCTGAGAAGTTATCAAACGTTGCATAGCTGAATTCCTCATCCCGAATGTCATCTATCTGGAATTGCAGCTTGCCAGCAGTACTCTCACCCAGGTTATTCTCTATGCTGCTCATAAACTCGTTGAACGCTGCATTATACTGCCGAAATAGGTTAGTTGTATTGATTTGGTCAATAATACCCTTGACAATTCCGCAGTAGGTGGAGTCAGTACGGATGTCATATATGTTACTGTTGCTTAACCTGGTTGACCCTGAAGGGATTTTGAGTTGAGCAAGACAGATTTGATAAACGTTTTCTGTCCGTGTAACTGTCGGTGTAGGTCTAGTTTGTGACAAAGAGCCTTGTATGAGCTTTGTTGATATCTCTCTGGTACCAAGATTCAGCTCAACTACAACTTCATCCCAACGTACTTGTCCACCAGAGTTCGGGCTGAACGACAAAGATAGGTTTTCGTCATTCTTGTACCAGTAGCCATTGATGAACGCTGACCCTGGCTTCACGACAACTTCCAGGGCATTTGTACCAGCAACAACTTGGAGATTCGTTGCTGGATTGGCGAATACGCCATTGCCGATAAGTGTGGCATAATAAGCAGCAAATTGAGCAGCCTCATACACCCTATCAGGTTCACCGTCTATGAGTTGGGCATTGAAAAATCCGCTTGTTTCTGCCATGTCATATCACTCCTTTTTGTTTAAGTATTCTGTTTAATGTTGGCTGAGAAAAACCGAACACTGGTTCAAACTTCATTCCGCTTGAGCTATATGTCTTTGTATATTCCTTGACTTGAGCATCAATCTGGAGTTGTAACTGCTCATCGTACACTGTAACCTTGTCACCGAGAAAATAGTCAACCCCGAATACAAAGCTGTTATCCACAGAGTTTACTTCACAGTCATAAGACTTCACAAGTGCATAGTCATACAGAATTTTCTTTGCTTCACGCTTGATTCTTATAGGTATGTCTGTCAGAGTTGTTATTGTCTCAGCAGTCAAGTCTACATCAACATAGACTGCTCTGCGGTCTTTTCTGGGTATGGCAGATACACTACCATATTCATCATATGTGACTGGTAACTCTGTTGTGTACTCTCTACCCTCGTAATTATAGGTTGCTACAGCCATGACTATGTTTTTCCAGTTTTGGCTGTTGAGAGTGAACTTGCTTGAATACAGTGAGCCCAGTTTTGCAGATATCAGCACAGGCGGGTTTGTATTCTGGGACATCGTTCTGTCTTTATAGGACAAGAACTGAAACTTGAACCGAGAGTCAGCGTCATCATAACGTACTGAATAGCCTTTATCACAGAGCATACAAAAGTCTCTTACAAACCGAGTAGCCGAACAACGCCCGCCATTATATCCATCCAAGAGCTTGAAACTGCTATCTGTAGCAGGTATTATAGGTTCAACAGCTCTCCACCATGTTCCGTTTGTAGCTGTCCAGCTTCTTTGTGCTTCAGTTTGTACGATTGATTGTATATCTTCAGCTGAAGCAACTGAGTCAGGAATTTCTATGACCTTTTGAGGCACAGCAAAATTGTCCAAAAACCCTTCTGCTAATTGACCCTTGATTTTGATGGATTTGTCTGAGGGAGACTGAGAGAATTGCACTTTGTGGCAAATTCCGCATATGCCATCTTCAAGCAGTATGATTTTCTCGCAATTATCCTGTCTTGAAACCAGGTTCATAACCTCCACCGAAAACGGTAAATTCAGTTCAAACGTCCCTATGTCATCAAAGCAGGGCGAATATGACAATGAAGTGTACTCTTGTATCATACCGATAGGTGAAATTGTATCCACACCAGCTTCATACACTATGAGTTTGAGTTTTGGTGTCCTAGTCATCATTGTTCCTCCAGGGCATAGAACAACGGCTCAATGTAAAGCCTTGCATCTATGCCACCTATATCTCCAGTTTCAACAGTTACGCTCATCTTGTTTTCTCCAGGGATTGCTTCAATAAACTCTGACGTCAAGTCGAAGGTTTGGAATGCATTTGTCAAATTATCAAGACTTGTACCAGACTTGATAACCCTTGAGCCGAATACTGTGTTGATATACACAATGTCTCCAGATTCAAAGGTCACTGTTGATTTTAGCTTCAAGCTCTTGCCTGTTGTAAGGTTGTTTATGGAAATTCCTGACACTGAAGAATTGATATATAGGTAGGCTTCAAAACCAGTCGCAAGAGTACCCGAATTGGTCATTGAAAAGTCGTTTAAACCAGGTCTGATACCAAACACAATATCCTCACCAGTGACCCATATAAGCGGAAACGTGAAGAGCTTTTGATATATCTCATAGGACATAGCTTCTTGGGGTTCTTTATAGGTAAACAGCGGGTCAGCACAGAAAATCCTCAGCATGAATTTACAGATGATTTCGTTGTTTTCTTTATTCTGTTTTGAATACTGAACGGTCTGATTGAAACTGCCTGTTATCTTGTATTCACCAGCATAGATGACGATATCGTCAAAGGGATTGCAGAACGTGTTGAGTTGTTTTTTCTTGTCTTCTATGGTGCCATAAGAATCCTCAATCAACCACCCAACAATTGATATCGTTCTGCCCTCTGAGATTTCAACGTTATTGACGCCGACACCAACCCTAGAGACTGTGTGAAAGTCGCTTATGCTAGCATTAAGATAACCCCAGTCAATTGCGTTATCGTTATCAAGCAAAAAGCCTGCCTCAGACTTGTTGAGAAGGATTGTCTGATTCAACGTTTTATTGAAAATCGAGATTTCTTCAATCAATCATACCCCTCCTTTCAAAAGCCTTCAGCAAGCTCTTGCTGTACTTGTTTAAACTGCTTTGCAGCCTCAACTTCATCAATCGGTTTAGGTGAGTTGAAAATGAAGGTATCACCACCGCCTTGACGATTGTTGTTATAGGTTTCATTCTCTTCCTTAGTGAGTACCCTTTCACCCTTATGGAGCAGGGCTGCATAGCCATCATATGGAACATAATCAAGACCGACTGCAAGCCTGGGCAAGCTCAGCGGGTCAATCTTGCTGATGTCAACACCTGGGATTTCATTGATTGTATCAACAACTGAATTGATACTGTCAACGAAGAAATTCACAACACCCTCTACACGTTCCATAACAGCATTGAAAGCCGACTTGAATGCACCCTCAAGGGTGTCGTTTATGACGATAGCCGCATCAGAGAAAACGCTTTTGATGTCTTCCCAAAGCTCACTGAACCAGTCTTTAATACCGCCGAACACCTCTTTGACAGCGTCATAGGCTTCTTTGAACTTTGTTTTGAACCAAGTTGCAACATTTGAAAATGCTGACTTGATGTCGTCCCAACGTTTACCAAACCATGACCCTATGCTGGAGAAAGTGTTTGTGATATTTGTCCAGGCTTCTTTGAAGAATTTTGTGATGGCATCTTTGAGTTGTACCACCTTGTCTGTTATCGGGTCGATAACGTTATTCTGCCACCAAGTAGCAGCTTGAATAAACACTGCTACAATACCATCCCAGATGTCTTGGAAAAACTGTATTATAGGTTTTACAAAATTCTTTACTGCTTCTGTGATTTTGTTTAACAGGTTTTTGATTTCAGAAACCGCCCTGTTTACAAAATCAACGATTTTATTGATTATAGGTTTAAGCACATTGTCTTCAACCCACTTTGCAGCGACTGAGAAAAGTACAATGACGATTTCCCAAATCTTTGCTATAATCTCATTTATCTTAGAAATTATAGGTACAATAACATCAAGCACAGGCTCAATAATATTGCTGTATACCCACTCAGAAATGGTGTTGAATGTTGTAACTATACTTTCCCAAACGCTTGTGAAAAAGTCCGAGATTTCAGTTATGACCCCCATGAAAAAGTCCTTGATGCTGCTTACAATGCCACCAAGGGTTGACTTTACATTATCGCCAAAGTCATTGATTTTCATGAAAAAGTCGCTTACATTTTCGGGGACAGTCTCTGAGAAAAACTCAACAACTGCTTCCCAAGCTGCTACAAATTTGTCGAAGATAGGGTGTAACACTTCATCAATCTCATCACCGAGAACCTTGTATATGAGTGTACCAATCCCATATCCAGCCAAGAATGCAGCAATTCCGATAAGCAGAGTGCTCAAGCTCGCAGCAACAGGAGCACCAAGAGCTTCAATGCCTGAGGTAAATATACCACCGAGTTTGGCCATAGCACCTGAAGCAAGCGTTGGTAAGGTCTTAAACCCTGCTGCAAGCTTGGTAAATACAGGTGCTGCTTGTAAAGCGGCAAGACCAGTCTTGAGTTTGCTTACCAGTTTAATAATAGCACTGATTCCAGTAGCAACTTTGCCTATTGCTACTAAAACAGGGCCAATTGCAGCAATAAACGTTCCAAACCCGACAATGCCTTTTTGTACTTCAGGGTCAAGCTCACTGAATTTGGTTACAAGCTCAGAGAGTTTCCCTGTTAGGCTTATCAGCTGAGGTGCAAGTTGTTCTCCGATAGTGATAGCAACACCGTCAATTTGGGATTTCAGCAGAGTCATCTTACCAGCCATGTTGTCCAGCTGAGTAGCAGCCATTTGAGCACCAGCTCCAGCAGAATCTTGTATTGCTGTACCGAGTTCATTCCAGCGTTCAGTGCTTGTTCCAAGCAGTCCCTCAACAGCAGCAAGGTCGGTTCGGTGAAAGATATCTGCAATAGTGGCTTGTTTCTCCATCTCAGTCATGTCTGACATACCGTCATTCATGATAGCAAATATTTCTTCCAGAGACTTCATTGTGCCGTCAGCATTATAGGCAAGGTTCGTGAACTTGCCATCGGCATCTGTTATTCCGAGACCTATTCTTTCAAACGCTGCTTTGGCATCGTCAGTTGCAGGCTGCATAGCAAGAATGATATTTCTCAGGTGTGTTCCTGCTTCACTTGCCTTTATACCTCTGTCTGCCATGAGACCAAGCACCTGATTGATTTCTGTCAAACCTCCGCTCAGGTGTGTGGCTGTACCGCCGACTTGAAGAATTGCATCACCCAGCTGTTCAACCGAGGTGTTGGAGCTGGATGCTGTTCTTGCCATCTGGTCAACCATAGTGTCCATGTTTTTCATGAGCACAGCAGAATCCTTGCTGGATAAGTTTAAGGCAGAAAGACCGTCTGTCAGCATATCAGATGCTCTCGCCAAGTCCATGTTACCTGCGGCAGCAAGATTCAGGACACTAGGCAGAGAAGCAATCATCTGTTTGGAGTCATACCCTGCTAATGCAAGATAGTTCAGTGCTTCAGCTGCTTCTGTAGCAGTAAACTGGGTTGTTTCACCCATGTGTTTTGCTGCATCTGCAAGCTCTTCCATGCTTTCTTTCGGTGCACCCATCGTAGCTTGAACCTGAGACATGGCTTTTTCAAAGTCCATTGAAGCTTTTTGGGAGTATGCACCAATCCCAGCCAAGGGAGCTGTGATGTATTTGGACATGGTTTTACCCACATCTTGAGCTTTCTTGCCAAAGTTGTCCAAAGCAGTGGTCAGTTGTTCAGTGGTGGGTATAGCATTTTTCAGATTGGAAAAAGCAGTTTGAAATTTGTTCCCGAATTTCTTTGACTTTTCTCCTGTCTCTTCAGCTGCTTCACCCACGTCTTCAATTGCCCCACTAGAATCTTCAGCAGAGTCAGAGACCTCATTTAAAGCATCTGTCAAACTACCATTACCAGTAAGGGCTTGGCCAGTATCTTTTGCTGCTTGTTCAACATCATCTAGGGCTGATGTAAGACCCCTACCAGAGCCTGAGAGTTCATCTTCAAACGCTTCAGAGCTTTCTTGAGCTTCTTTTTGCGCAGCCTTAAACCCTCTGAGCTCATCTATGGCAGTGTGTATTGAGTTGAAAAATTCATTTGCTCTCAGGGTGAGTCTTCCTTCAGCAGAGCCCATGTTCACGGGCATAAGTTCCACCCCCTTTAAGAGTCAAATTGCGAGTAGAGTTGTGCAAAACTTGAGTATGACTTAGTGAACCTGGGTTCTTGCTTTTCGTACTCAATTTTTGCTCTTATATAAGCACAAGCTTGGTTCAGACAAAATGATGTGTATTCATCGTCTAAATACAAAAGCTCACTTGGAGTTTTGTTGAACAGCTTGCTTTGAGCTATGAGGTCAAGCACCTGTTCACTTTCAACGAAACGACTTCAGTGCCTTTACCCCCTGCTGTGAATAGTTGAATATGAATGTGTACTGGTCATCTGTGAGTGTAATGCCGCTGTCCTTGATTTGCTGATAAGTAGGCTCAACAAAGCTTGCCTCACAAATCACGTCAAAAATTTCCATCATCTTTGCCATTGCATCTTCATCGGGTTCAGCGTTGTTACCCTTGCTTTTGCCCAGGAACAGCTCATTGGCTGACTTCAGCAGCTCATTGGGTATTCTCTTGCTTTTTACAAGTGCAAGCATGGACGGTCTGCGGATTCTTGCAACAAATGGCATTCCCTCCGCAAAGGGAGGGAGTTCAACCACTTGTCCTTGTGCATAAGATTTCAGGTCAGATAAACTTGTAACTTTCAGTTCACTCATTGTAAAGTCCTCCTTTGTATCAGTTATCAGTCGTTAGATATAGGTGTTAATGCAGGCAGCTCAGACACGTACTCAATGGTGTAAGGAGCTTCACCCTTAGCAGGTGCAGAATCAATGACGTACTCACTTACACGGAACACGTTGTCTTCACTTGACATAGATATCGGGTTGCCCTGGCAGTTGGGGTATGTGATTTTTTCATACTGTACAATGACACCTGCCTCATTGTACTGGGCAGAATAAGCACACAGCTCAAATATCGGCAGCTGGTTCTCAGAGCCAACTACAGGTGGTGTATACCCTGTGATTGCTCCAGTTTCGGAGTCAGTTGTAATTGTACCACCCTGGAGCAGCTTTACAACCTCAGGCGTGAAAACGTTATCTGTCAGAGTTATCTGATTGCCTGTCACAGTAACCTGTCTGTGCTTCTGAGCCTTGAGCACACCCTTGATGATGAGCTTAACCGCATCTTGAGTTTCGGTCTGAATATCAACCTGAATCTTGCTTGCCGTATTCAGTCCAACCTCAGTTACAACATCATCAATAGTTGCCTTGACTGTGATTAAGCAGCAATCAATCGTAGGTATCTCATGTGTTGCGTTTATTGGCATAACTTATACCTCCTTGTTCAAAGTTTGATTTTCTGGTAAATTGCACTATCACGTTTGCGATAGTTCATATAGGTTAGACTTACTGTCCAACCTTTTACAGCATCATCGAAGTATGGTGATGACTCAGCATCGGCGAAAACCATCATTGGGTATATATCCAACATAGCTTTCTTCACAGTGTCTTTATAGGTCTCAATCTGAGTTGGATACGCTTCAGGGACATACAAAAGTAGCTCATAGTAACAAACATTTGTGCTCAACTGCAAATAAGGAGCAACAATTCCAGGCTTCACCACAACATATGACCGTTTACATTCGCCTTTGTGTTGACCTTGCAGATATACATCAAGATTTGCCGCTTTGAGACAGTCGTATATATCGCCAAGTCGTGTAGCAATTTCTTCAACAACTGTCGGCATCATCATCACCTCACTTCAGATTTATTGAGAGAGTCTCAATCAGGTTTTCAAAAGAGTTCATAACTTCAGGGGATTTTGCTTGAATCGTGGGCTGAATTATAGCGTATTTCCTCTCGTGAGCACACTCAAGCCATATGCCATAATCAACACCGTGTGCTAGGGTTATTTCCCATAGGTGCTTCTCAGGGTGGTTTGCAGTACCCTTTAAGCGTTGCCGAGCGTGGCCAGTCCTGTCTGTCCAAGGGGCATGCTCTTGAGCATAACCCTGGATAACAAGAGCATCTGTCTTGACCAGCGTTGAAATGGCTTTTTCGGATTCTTCAGCGAATTTCAGCAAGCTCTTTTCAACAACTGTTACATCAAATTCAAGTCCCATTATCAAACAACTCCAAAGAAATTTCGCAAGCCAACCCCAAGTTATTCACATCATCAACACCAGTCACAGTGTAGTCTTGACCCGAATATTCAAGCAAGTCCCCCTGCTGAATCAGTTTTGCATCATCCCCTGATAAGCAAAGGATTTGTGGCTGTGGACTGCTTCTTGATACAGTACCATCAGAGGTGTTTTTTGTAATAAACCCTCTAGCCTGATGAAACAGCCCTTGAATTGAAACAACCACGGTCTTAGTGCCGTCAGGTTCACCGTGACGATTTTTTCCATGTCTCTTGAATGTAAACGTTTGGCCATGAGCCTTGATATTTCTGGAAATTATGCCCCTTCCAAAATGTATGTTCATATGGCTTAACCCCCTGTCAAAACCCCTGAATTATGGGGTCTGTATCTGGAAGCAAGCCGTCTAAAGTAGCTTGCTGTGTCGGCAAGAGACAAACCCGACAAACTCAGGGTTGTAGTCTCTGCCTTTATCAGCAAACATTGATACGCCGTGGCATTGAAATCGTTCTTGTTCTCACTGAGATAGAAATTCAGCTCATCGTCAGAGAAAAATGGGATGTCATTTTCTCTCAGAATCGTTTTCAGTCTATCAAGTGTAGTCATATAGGTCACCCCCGATTACAGCACAGAGCGTATTTTGTCCTTCACCGCAGATTTGCTTTTCAGACCTCTGATGTCTACCCCTAACAGCTTTGCGTACTCACGCAGCTGCTCAGGGGTCATCTCGTTGAGCGGAATTTCAGCCAGCTCTTCTTTACGGTCTGCGGGTTTTTCGCCTTTAGTCTCTTCATAGCCAGTTTCTTGTACAGAAATTGCCTCAGAGCTGTGTTTAAGCTCTTCACCATTAGTTTCCTCAGGTAAATGCACCACGTGCTTAGGGGCAATTTTTGTTTGGCTATCGACTATGTCTGAAACTGCCTTGAATCCCTGAGCAGCATACACGTCCTTAAACGCTCCAGGGGTCACTGACAGAGTCAGCTTGCCGTTGGTTATCTTTATCATACTGATACCCCCTTATCAGGTATCAGTATGAGATACATCAGCGATGATAATCTGGTCAGCCATTTCAAACGAAGGAAGCGAAACCATGGAAACCTTGGTTTCAACCTGAACAGGGTCAACCTGCTTGCTGGTAGTGACTGCAACGCCAGTGTCAGTAACAGACACGTTCGCAAGACCAGGATTGGTCATCAGGTCACTTTCCTCAGGAGTGGTACCAAAATTGGTGTAGCCGAGGTTGCCTGTGGGGAATATCACAAAGGTGTCCTCAGGAACATAGAAAGTAGCAACACCCGCTTCAGTCTTGTACTTCTTGTCATAGGTGGTAATATCCAGATTGTAGTTATTGCTGATGTACTGACGCATCTGGTCTTTGGTGATGGTTGCCTGACCGTTGGACAGTATGTAGATAGCCTTCTTGAACTTTTCGTTCTGAAGCAGATACTTGAATGTCCTGGAGCGGCATACAGCTCTGGTAGGTCTTACACCAGTGTCCTCCTCAATCTTGTCCATCCATGCCTCAATATCAGCACCGATGTCAGCCTGAGGGTCACTCCATGCAGTAGTTGTCTCAACCTTGTGAGAAGCAGGAACACCGAAGTCATAAGCATAGCTCTGACCGTTCGCAGTGATGGAGATTGCACCAGTAGTGAGAGCCATCATTCTCATACGCTCACGCTGAGCAGCAGCACCCTCAAGCAGTCTGGTTTCGTCATCGAAAACTCTGTCAACAATAGTATCAATCATGGTCTGATTGCCAGATTCCATGACGATATTGAGCTGCTGACGCATCTCTTCATCGATGTAAGCAGAACGCTTGAAGAAAGGCATTTGAGCCTGGAGAACGTCAAAGCCCTGACGCTCAATCGGGATAGCCTTTGCATCAAATGCCGAGGGGAGCAGAACAACAGGCAGACCAGACGAACCCTTAATCCACTTCAGGTCAAGGCTCAGCTGCTTTTTTGCAGGGAAAAGGGTCTCACCCAGATAGGGCTCACGCTGTTCAGCCATAGTTTCCCAGTATGCTGTGATTTGTCCAGCAATAATCAGGTCAAAAATAGTCATTATTACATACCTCCTTTGTAATTACTTGAGGAAAGTCACGCCACCCTTGAGGGCAGTCTTAACCTCAGTTGTGATAAGTGCATCAGTAGCAGTGTCCAGCTTGTTCAGGTCAACAAAGCCAAACAGCAGCAGAGTTGCATTTGCATCTCCAGCAGTTACATCCACGTCATGGAGCAGAACGCCGACAGCGTTGGATACACCCTCAGTAGTGGAAGCCTTTGTGAAGGCTGTACCCCTTGCAGTGAGGTCACCAGTCACAGGAGTACCCGCCTTGATAATCTTCTTGCCGTCATCACCCGCAGAAATTCCAGTATTGTCAACCATAATGCTCACGCCAACCTGAGGCTCAGCGAACATAAGAATCTGATTGGATGCAACCGCAGTTGTCTTAGTTATGCCAGTTTTGTTCAGCATCTTTCATTCCTCCTTAATCATTGAAATATGGATTCTTGACGGGAGAGTTTTTGATTTTGCTCTGAGCAAGCCTTGCACCGATTCCATCAGCAGTCTTGCCCTTGTTGTTATTCTGACGGTTCAGCCCGCCACCTGTACCTGTGTCAGAATTTGAGTCAGTAGAACCAAAGAAGTTCGGGTATGCTTTCTTGACATCTTCAAGTGCAGCCTTGAAGTCAGTGGTGTCGTTTACTCTCACGGATATCATAGCCATAATATCATCAACACTGGAAGCGTTTCCACCAGCTTTCATGATTTCCAGCTTGTTCTCCGCAAGTGCAGCCCTTGCCTCAGCTGCCGACTGAGCATTTGTCGCAGCATTCAGCTTTTCTTGTGTCTTTTCTGCCTCAGTTTGCTGAGATGCCTTCCAGGTGTTATACGCTGTGATGGCATCCTTTGCTGACTGTTCGTCTTTGAAGCCAAGCTCCTTCAGGATAGACTTCTTGCCAGCAGCCTTCTCCTGAGCACCTATGCGGTTGAGGTCAGCTTGAGTGAATGTCTGGTCATTCTGAGAGCCGTTTTGGGTATCTCCTTCACCTGAATCTGTGCCTGAACCTGTGCTTGAATCTGCACCAGCTCCTGCTCCATCAGGGGCAAAGAACCTTACAGCACCCCTCATACCAAACATACGTTCAACGAATAGTTTCATGATTGCTCCTTCCAATTCCAGCTTGATTTTGTGGCTGGTTCACATAATTTCTTGCTGTTCTTTACGGTCTGCATCAAGTGAAAAGACCGTCTATGACTAACCACTGTGTTGTCTGATATAAGCTTTCCACGCTTCAACATCGGGATTGTCAAGCGGTTTTGAAGCTTTATCAGCCAAATCTTTGGCAATGTCATCTAAACTTTTGTCCAGAACTACAATCTGTGTACACATACCATTCGGATGGTCAAGCGGTACATCTTTCAGCGAATATATCTTGCCATCACGCTCTTGACAAATCTCACATACCCTAGAGCTATGAGAAGCAACCCACTTGAGCCCAGTTACATAAGGATTTTTCTTGGCTGTCTCAATGATACTCTGCTGATAAGCATGAGTTACAAGGGTGCGTGCAAGTCGTTGAGCATTATAGTCAATAACCCGCTTTGTCCCTGGATAGACCTTGCCCCAGTCCCAAGGCTTTTGAGCCCCAGGCTTCACGTATTTTTCAAGGTCTTTTGCTATATCATAGGCACTTTTGTTTTCGGCAATACCCTTGGCGACAATTTCATTGATGTCGCTTTTGGTCTTTTTTGTATCATTCCAGATAGCTTTTGATAAGCTCCAGTCACCGTCATAGACCTTGCCTGTTGTAACCGCTGTCACGATTTCCTGAGGGATATGCGAGAACGCTTCATGAATTGTCAAACCAGTTGCATCAAGGTATTTTTGGACATCCTCCACAACGCCCTTTGACACATCCCTGATACCCTCTCTAATGTACCCCTCAAGGGTCTTACCTACATCATCAAAGGCTTCATATGTCTGGAATTTCAGCTGCTCCAGGTATTGCCTTCTCATGATTGAGCTGACGTTTGTCTTATCCCTCAAGGATTCAGCTTTTTCACGAATATCCTTTGCGACATCTCTGTACAGCTTGCGAATCCTGGCTTGGTTACGTCTATTTGCAGCAACTCTGGCCATCTCACCCCGATAGAATCGAAATTCAGCCATCAGGGCTCACTCTCTTCATCAGGTTCTTCAGGTCTGGAAACATCGTTTGTATCCTGTTTCTGTGTATCTTGACCCGAATCAGACATTTGAGCGGGTTCACCAGGTATAGCAAAGCTGTCTTCAAGCATCTGCCGTTCCAGAGCTATTTGCTTGAGCTCATTGTCAGCTTCTTCATCAGTGAGATTTCTCCACTTTTTCATATAGCTCTTTCGGGACAATGTTTGAGCTTGTACCTCAGCAATATCAATCTGCTTTTCCTCAGCTTCATCCTCAGGGAGAGAGTACTGATTATCAACTCTGACCTCAAAAGGTACGTCAGGGACAACCTCGTTGGAATAGCTGCTTGCAGCCCCAGGATACAGATGAGCACCGTCAATCAGGATTCTGACAAGCTGCTCCAGAGCGGGTCTCCATTCCTGCATCTTTTCATCACAGCGTACTATCAAGCCCCAGTACAGAGCTTTCAGTGCCTTGCCGCTAGTGACAATGCCTTGTAGTGCATCAGGTGATGTATCAGGGATATCGAGAGTGCTATATGCAGCAGATTTAATACGATTCAGCGTGGTATTCAGTGCACCCGAATACCCCATGGATGACTCCAGCATACCAACCTGAGGTGACGCTTGTTCTGTGTTCTGGTCAGATGATAAGTCCCAGAATGCTCCAGGTGCAGAAGACAGCTCGACAGTGGAAGCAGGATTCATGTCAACTACATACTTGACGGAGTTCATGCCCTTGCGTTCTGCATCAATATCGGCAGAATTCAGTCTGCTGTTCCAAGCTTCATAGTTCATAAGCTCCTTGACTTCAGATACACCATCAAGGTCACCTGTGAGCCCATCGTTACGGATAACAACAGCGGGAATATACGTGAATTTTGTCGCTCTTGCAGGGGTGATTTCATCAAGCAGAGTTCCAGTGCCGTCATAAACACCCTCTTCAATCCAGCAGAAACCGTTCTCCATCCAATACTTTTTCTTGTATATGCGTTGTTCGGTCTTTGTCGCACTATCATACATGGTGTAGAAGCACACTATTTTTGTCAGTACGTCAATGTCATCACCGTCTACCTCATATACAAACTCTAGTGATGGAGCAAAGCTGATAGATATTTTCTTTGTTTCCTCGTTGAAGTTGACAAACAGGGCAACACGCTTGCCAATGAAGCAATCTTTCGCAGCTTTGATAAGTTTACCAAAAAACCTTGTCTTTTCCAGCACCTTGTCAACATAGGCTTGCATCACTGAAGCGTTGTCCTTGGCTGATTGAACAGACTTCTCATCATCAGGAGAGAACACTGGGTCAACCCACAAATCAGGCTTCTTGGAGAACAAAAATCTTGCTTCTTTGTTGATAAGGCTTGCGGCTTGCTTGATTCTCAGGTCTGTCGGTACATAATCGCCATTTGAGCCCTCTGGATTGAAGCTGGCTCCTTGCTCATATACTTCATAGTATTCGATGATTTCAGCAAGCTCTCTCAGAACCCTCTGACCATACAGCCCTTCAACCTCAGCTTGAATCATGCTTCTTGGAACAGTATAGTATGACTCATAAATAGCCACATCAGGTTCACGAACTTTGTTTGCCATTGGATTCACCTCACTTTCAGGTCATCAGTTGTTATTCCTCTTGTTCAAAAACATTGTCATCGGGTATCGGTTCATCGGTTTCCTCGTATGTATATTTACAAGGTATCTTGTCCACAGCATCCTGATATATGATACCAGTCTCAATCTGCCGTATCATCATACCGATATCGCTGTAGTGTCTTACCCTCTTTGGGGATATCTGTTCTTCAACTATCATGATTGTCCCTCCTTAGTATTCAACGTAGGTGTATACGCTATCATCGGGATAGTTAGTAGCCGATGTGTAATCTTCAAGTGTTCCCTCAGGAACGTAGATTACACAATCTCTAGGCAACGCTTCAAATGCATTTGAAGCAGATAATGTCGGAGGTTCTTCAGAAACAAATTTGACAAAAGTAAGTCCATGCAAATTTGCAAGTGCACTACCGCCGATAGTTGAGACACTTTCGGGTATAACAATACTCACCAAAGACATACATCCAAAGAAGGTCGCATCAGAAATGTTATCTATGTCATCCGACAGCTCTACATGCACCAGTGAGTATGAATTTCTGATAGAGCTAGAAATATTAAGATTTACCCCGCTGCCGATTACAAGTTTGTGTAAAGAATTTCTGTACCCTTGCCCAAGAGGTGTCTTAACCCCTCCAGGAGTTATAAGCATTGAGCCATAGTTTGTTCCGCCAAGCCCTATTTCAGACCCCTCGGACAGTGATACAGTGATTACATATTTGCCAGGCTCACTATATGTATGAGTAGCAGTTTTTATTGCCGCTAGTGAGGTTCCAGCCATAGGTGTTGGAGTTGTAGAATCACCCCAGTCAACAATGCACTCTCCATCTAAAGCAAAGCCTACTACTGGAGACAAGCACAAGTCCTCAAAATTACAGTACAACCTCGTTTTGCCGTCAGCAGGCGGGGTCAGGTCAACCTGTCCGACAGGATTCCATGAGCCATCATTGTACTCATACCTGATTTCTGTCTTGTTCTCAAAAAATCGAGACCCATTTGCGATTGTGTGACCTGAACCAGCAGGAAACTCACCTGCGGGCTTGATATCTGTTTTGTCTCCGACAAGCATATACCAAGTGAGCTTGTCTGGTCTGATGACCTTGCTTTGTAAGATATCAACCATGATTTTACCTCCTTTTTCTGTGTTTTTGTTTGTACTTCTGTATACCATAGTTGCTTACAGCTTCAAAATCTCGTTGTTCGCAAATCTTTTGACACCTTAACTGCCTTGCACGCTCACGCTTGATAAGGTAATGCTGCCAGGCTTTGCACCGTACAGAGCAGCCTGGACACCTCTGAGGGCAATCCTGATTAGTTTGTGAGTTGTAGCAAGGGTTCTCCATGGTTTACCTCCTTGTTGTATAGTTGGGGCAGCAGGATTTGAACCTGCGGATGAGGGAGTCAAAGTCCCTTGCCTTGCCACTTGGCTATGCCCCAATGTACACGGCACTTTTGTGCCGTGCATATCAGAAAGGAAGACTCAACACCCCGTCAAGCCGTTAGGTCAGCTATGATATGAAATTCATGTCTTCTTTGAGTCCAGCCTGTTTTGATAATCTCTATACTCATCTGCGGTGATGAGTTGTATGTTGTTTTCTTCAGCAAGATTCTCAAGCCATTTTGGCTTCACGCCCATCCACAAGATTTGAGCTGGATGAAGATTTTCAATCATTGACTCAAACCCTGCTTTAAATCGGGAACTTGTAGCAATCAAGCTCTCATCTTTGGTCTGTTTTCTGTCGTCATACACATTGCCTTTGCTAGTTACGCAGACCAAAGACCCTCTCGGTGCTCCATCCCATGTATAGTCAAAGCTTGATGAATCGCTCCAACAAGCGTTGTATATTACTGGAATACCATGACTTTGCCACCAGTACGCCATGAAATTGCATCTCCACAGATTCCATATCTGCATAGCTCTTGGCATATCAGTATACTGAGAGAAGTCAGGCGAAATGACAGCCTTGAACTGCTTGAGAAAATCAGTATACTTATTGATATATGTCCAAATTCTCTCAAACTTGTAGTCATAGATGAAGAAATGAACAATGTACTGCTTTCGTTGACTCTTAGATATCAGATGACACTCATCAAATGCCACAGTTTTCAAACGTTTACCCTTGAATTTGATACCCTTGATTACAGGCATATCATATTTGCCGTACACAAGCATATCAGCAGGGTACTTGTAGAAATTGTGTATATCATGTGTGCCGTCAAGCACTGATTTCAACATAATTTACCCTCCTGATTTGTGATTTTTTGGCATATACTTGATGTCTGCAACGTTGTAGTTATCAAGACCGTACCAAATAGCCGAAAATGTATGCGGGTCAATATTGAACTCATCAAAGATGACAAATCCCTTATTGTCCTTGGCATACGTCAGGTCTTTCAGCTCACGTATAGTATTGATACAGTCACTGCTGCAGTATATCTTGCGAAAACGTTTAATTTTCTTGGTATTCTCCAAGCGGGATATCTTATGACAACCCCTCATCTTGAAGCCTTCTTGTTGATAAAAGCGTATTGTCTTGGGCTCTGCACAGTCAGCTGAGATTTGAACTTCATCATAGCCGATTCTCTTGAGCTCTTTCGCCGTCTTGTCATCTGTCATGTGGTTCTTGTAATATTCGCCGTAAATGTACAGAATCTTATTGGCGTCATCAACAGCCATATCAACAATAGCGTTGTATGAGGTCTCAAATCCAAAGTCCATACCGTGGAAATGAAAAGTCCTTGGTATACCCATAGCCAGCTTGTGTACTGTGTCTGAGTCAAGAACCTTAAACTGAGGCAGAACCTTCATGCCGTTGACCCCGAATCTGCCTTTTTTAGCAACTCTGTACAGGTCAATGTCATAGGTCTTCATGTCTTCAAGTTCATCGATGTACGACTGAGGCAAAAACAGGTTATCTTCACACACGCTATGATGATAGTATGTCTTGTTCTTGACAATAGTTCGCTTCTGATACAGGCGTTCATCATCAAGAATAACTTGCTCATTGCCCTCGTCATCAACACGCTTGAAGAAGTGTTGATATACCCAGTTGCTTTTGTCTACAGGATTCAGCGACAGTATGAAGTGAAGACTCAAAGTTGGGTGTCTCAATCTACCTCTTAGCTCTTTGTATCCTTCATACTTGATTTCACTTGCTTCTTCCAGCCATACTATGCTTATACCGTTGATTGACTTCAGCTTTTGGGGCTTGTCCATACCCTTGAAAATAATCTTGCTGCCGTTCGGAAAGTTCAGCTGCATAGGGCTTGTCTTGGTTATGACCTTATGGCTTGCTTTGCGTTGAGGATTCTCTTCAATCAAGTCCAGGTCACCCAGAATCTCAACAAACAAGTCAAAGCAGCTCTCTCGTATAGTATCATATACTTCACGTACAACCAGCACTTTCCGCACTTCTTGTAAGCACTTCAAGATTATTTTCAAAGCTATGTGATAAGATTTGGATGAGCCATAACCGCCGACAAGAAGATATGTGTTGTAGTCCCAGTCAAATATGAAGTCCTCAAATCTTGGGTTCACCTCTTTGTCAATGGTCATGGTCTCACCTCTCATCTTATCATTTATCACTTCACACTAGGAGGGTGTCAGTGTCTTCATACAGAACTTTGTACAGAACCTTTCTTGCCATACCGTTTACCAGCAAACTCCTGAGCATTAACCCTGCCAGGCTCAATTGCGTTTAAATTGATGCTGCCTCTGTAAATTGCATTGGCAAATTCGCTAGCAGTGTACTCTTTTCCAGTGCTGTCAACAATAGTCTTATTCTCAGTGACTCTAAACGTTCTAACCGAGGACTCAAACACCTCTCCAGCACCTGGTACATTCTGATAGTCCCTTGTGGTTGCTGTAGTAAATTCATCACCAGGAGACAGCTCATCAAGAAAACTGTTGACTGCGTCACGCAGTTCTCTTCTGGTGTCAGCTTCTCTGATAGCTTGCTCAGCATTGGAATATGCTTGAGAGTTTGATTTCACCCCAGCACCTGCTTTTCCACTTGATGCACCTTTGTTACCCATCTTCTGTACCAACCTTTCTATCAGCTCTTGTAATTCTGATTTCAACTGTACTATCTTCATCAGCTCCAAGAGCCATAGCTTGTTTTTTAATCTTGTATTCTTCTTGTTGCATCTTGAGTCTTTTCTTGGCAAGCTTTTGTTCGCTTTGCTCTTTCTTGGTATTCCAACCAAAGCCAGCTCTCAGTACAAATTCTCCACCACGGCTGCCATCTCTGGAGTAGAGTTGACATTCAGCGTACTCTTCAATGCGTTGTCTTGCTCTCATAACAACATCAGCATACTCAGGTGGTATCTTTCCAGCCTTGGCTCTTGATTGATACGTCCTCAAAGTATTCGTTGTTATACCCAAGTGATTGGCCATACCCGACAGGGTGTATGGTTTAGTCTGAACCATAATCTTTTGACCGTTCTCATCAAGAATCAACTCACCGTCTTTATTTCTCAGAGGTGACAGACATGACCGAAAGTATGAGTCAATGTGTCTCTGGAGGGCTTCAGGCGTTCTGTATTTGCGATACCCGCCTACAACGTGAGCAAAGGGGTCAAGCCGTCTGAGTTCCCTTTGTTTTTTCCTTGACATAGCATTGGCGTGAAGAAATGTGTAGTCAGCCTTGATATTGGTCATATCAAAGAAATACCTGCGACCGATATGCTTTTTGTAAGCACCGCTCATCTTAATATTTCACCGCATTTCTTCATTCATAACGCTTTCAGCGTTATGAAACTTTTTATTATAGGTTTATTATACTATACTTTTCCGAAAAAGTAAAGTCTTTCATTTTCCGTGTCAGGTAATGTTGTAAAAATCAAGTATTTTGCGAAGCAAGCCCAGGGTGCATACCCGTAAAAATGCGAGAGCAACCCTGAATGTTGAAATCACGTAAGACCCCGATATATGCCCGAGCATAACCCGAAAAAACGTCCGCACGTTTCCAAGTATTGTAAACGCACGATTTATTGGAATTATTAACGAAATATTTCTCAATGATTTCGTATTCGTTACTGACCCAATAACTCTCTTAAAAAATCGGCGGAAATTTACAATAAAAAGTAAAAAAATCGGCGTGAGTTTTACAATAATTTTACATAAGTCATCAATAAAAATTTACGCCGTTTTTTCTCGGAAAATTTCTTTTTATATAGAAAAAATATTATTATTGTATATTATATATATTTTCTCTATACGCTATTTTATAAATAAAAAAACGGTATGGAGCAATTTACAAGTTACTCAATAAATTTACATAAGTCATTCGCCGATTTTTTTAATAAACGCTCCAAGAAAATACCGTTTTTTTACGTTTTTCGTCCAAGATTCCGCCGATTTTTTACCCCTTTTTCACGAAAACCCGATTTTTTCACTTTTTCCTCTCTCCTTCATTTTTTCGTCTACGGCGATTCAGTGAGAAAAAAATCGGCTTGGAGCAATTTACAAGTTGCTTTGGGTTTTATCACGTGGTTGTTCGCCGATTTTTTAACTAAAGCAGTCAATAAAATACCGTTTTTTTCGCTTTTTGCTCCAATAATTCGCCGTTTTTTTCGCCTTAATTTTTTCTCGTATTAATTTTCTTTTAACGAATTTTAAACCAATTTAATATTTGACTGAAAATTTGTTGGTCTGTTTTATATTTTGGAAATATTTACTGTAAAACCGCTTACAATAGCATCGTTTTATACTCCAATACGAGTTTACTAATTGTTAATATTTAATTTACCAAAAATACGTTTACTTGTAGCTCCAAAAGTAGTATACTATACTTGTAAGATAACAAACACCCCGAACCAAGGAGGAATTCACTATGACAAACACAAATATCAAGACCACTGAAACCAAGACCCAGAACAACGGCTGGGAGAGAATCGCAAAGAAGAATCTCAAGAACACATACAACTGGATAGTTGGGGAAACCGAGAACGGAGTGCTTGATGGTGATGTCACTCAGGAGGAGTTCCAGAACTGGATGACTACTGACGCTCTTGAAGAGATATACCATGAGGCAATCACTACTCTGTACACTGGCGACAGCTGCGGAGGTGAAGCCCCCAAGGAAATGAGATTTGCAGGCAAGGACTTCTGTTACAAGTACCTCATCTCACTCTTCAAGAAGGACGGCTACACTGTAGCAGCACCTGAGGCAAAGACCAAGAAGCCCGCTACAACCAAGAAGCCCAGAGCAAAGAAGACAGCACCCAAGACCGTACAGGCAACCCTGTTAGCATTCACTGGTATGAAGATAGCTGAGTACACCGCTGAGGTCATCAAAGGTGGTTACAGAATCACTACCAAATCTGGCAAAGTCATGGAGTTCAACAAGGACGGCACACAGAAAGTCACCGACAACAGAAGCAACAACCCGAGATTTAACAACAGACTGGAGATTGCTGGAGCTTAATGCTCCAGTTTTCTTTTCTCTTTCTCTCACCTGATTCTAATATTTACTATTTGTTAATATTTAATTTACCAAAAGTAGTATATTTCCATTGTGGAAAGTAGTATACTATAATTGTAAGGGATGAGGTGAAAGGTGAAGAGGTGAGGTTCAGCCTTGGAACCGTGGAAAGAACTTACTGGTTGGCTAGACACCATAAGCTAAGCAAGCGTTGATTGACCGCTGGGACACGTCAATCACCCTAAGCAGTTAAACAAACAACATAAATCGCAAATCACTAAGGAGGACTAATTATGGAAAACAATCACATCCACGACACTAGCAAAGTAATTATTGACAGCAACCCTGCGAACTCTAAGCTGCTGCAGAAATCAATAGTCAATCTGTTCAGTGGCGAAAACCCTATTCAGGCTGCATTTGATGTAACTGAAGAAGCTGTAAATATGTTCTACTCAGGAACAGAACTCAATACGTTCGATGTCCCTTGTTACCTTGCAGCCCTTGACATTATCAAGCAGTCACTCATGACCTTGTGTTCCTCAGAAGACATCAAGATGTATGAGAAAATCAAAGAACACACTGTTGTGAACACATTCCACATGGGACACGATGATG
>JAEIGA010000619.1_pt1 | contig 52710 bp, 43 predicted proteins | sample 9270691 | NCBI WGS metagenome assembly JAEIGA01 (sample SAMN17057246, study PRJNA624740) | gut metagenome | biome: biome; isolation source: fecal sample | host: Bos grunniens | place: China: Xizang | collected 2019 | reverse complement strand
TTGCCCCTCGACTTGCATGTGTTAGGCCTGTCGCTAGCGTTCATCCTGAGCCAGGATCAAACTCTCCGTTGTTTTTATTTCAACTTTTCGTTTTTTCTTTTTTTATTTGGCTCGGTTGATGATTTATTAAAGTCAGTTTTTTCACCTAAGTTAAGAATCGTTTTCAGAGAACCGCAGTCCCTTCAGTCTTGTTCTTACCTTGTGCTTCCTGTTATCTTTTTAGTCTATCGCAAATACTTCAATGTTCGCTTTATTGCTTTCACCACACCGGCTCACTTGCCGTGTTTCTTTCCGAAAGCGAGTGCAAAGTTAATACAAGTTTTTTAACTGGCAAAATATTTTCATATTTTTCACCAAATATTTTTACTTACTTTTGTTTAAAACACTAAATTTCAGTATTTTAAATATATGTTAAAATACATTAATACCAATTTAACATTTGTCCCACTTTCGAAACAGTCTATTTTTTAGTGTTTTTAAGGTTTCAAAACGAAACCTTTATTTCGTTTTACTTTCAATTTAATCCAATATCACCCAATTTATGCCAAAAAAGGCGATTCGGCAGGCAAATCAAGGCGAAACACTATTCGTTGCACCCCATCTTGGTAGCGAGTGCTCGAAATACGAAACTTTCCTATTTGCGCTGTATGCTCTACATGTGCACCCACGCACAAACATTCGTCATAGTCGCCCACATGCACAATTCTCACCGTTTCGCTAACATCATCGGGCAAACGCTCCATATCGAAACGCTCCTTCACCTCGCTTTGCGTAGCATACTCCACCGTAACTGGCATATCGGCATCTATCACCTCGTTCACCTTTGCCTCGATAGCTTGCACCTGTTCGGGAGCGAGAGGCTGTGGCAAGTTATAATCGCATTTCGACTTCTTTCGCTCGATGTGCGCACTATCGGCACGACGGCAACCAATCATCTTCACCATCGTTCCATTAAGAATATGCTCTGCCGTATGCATCGGCGGGAATTCCTGCTTATTATGTTCGTTTAGTTCCATAATTTCTCTCATTATATATTATATGTATATCACTCACCACAAATTTCCAATGTGTGCTCGCAACGATTACCATCAAAAAAGGCTTCGAGCACTTGAGCGAAAATATCATTTGGCGAAACAAGGTCGAACAAAGTCATCGATGAACGCAATTTAAAAGCATCTATTTCGCCATTCATCAAATCCTCAACATCAATGCCCCTATGTTCCAACACTACTTCGGTTATTTCCCTCAACCTTCCACCAAGCTCTTCGTAATTCAAAAATTGGCGAGCCTCCTCTACCCCATCGAGCGCATAATATCTTGCGTTGTAACTTCGACCAAGGCCTTTCACTTGAGGAAACACATACCATATCCAATGCGATCGTTTACGCCCAGCACGCATTTCACCCAACGCCAATTCATACGCAAAATCCAAGGCCTCACAGAATCGATTTAAATCATACCCCATCCTATCCTCATTGCTTTAAATCAAAGAAAACAACCACGCAAACTTTAATCAATCTGAGATATCCGCATATCCCAAATTCTGACGACTTTGTATATATGAATATGCAAACAACATATTGGCTTGTGTTTCGGGTGACATATTATACTCTTTTATTTGAGAAATAATATTATTCTTGAATTCGTCAGTTCCATTAAACGACTCCTTGAAATACTTTGAAATGACCTTTTCGGTCGTTTCGGGTGTTTTTATTAAGAAAAAGAATTGAGGCTTTCCTCCTCGCATGAGTTCTCTTACATAAGCCAAAGGTATAATTTGCACTTCCGACTCATCTCTACCCATATCCTCCAAATATCGGTTATAACCTACTTCTTGAAAGAATTCTTTTTTTATTTGAGATGTTACATATTATTCGAGAGTATCACATTCTATAACATTCGACATAGGTGGTTCCACCACACCACTAATCGTACCCAACATATCATAGAACACTCCAGTTTCAGTCTTTCGTGGTTTCAAAAACACCTTATACGAATTTTTCTTATCACCTTTCTTATAAGGCATAATCCATATAGCCGACACTCCTATTGTGTTTGCCAATATTGATTCAGATAATTTTTTCAACTGTTTTGTACCCGAAAGATCTTCAAGTCTCATCGTACGCCCCACACCCAACGGCATATCTATCGTGAGATTGGTTCTTACTTGATCGTAATATGTAGCCAATTGCAAGTCGCACTCATACACATTTTCTGTAACTTGCTCTATCGATTTTATCCTCAAGGTTCTGTCATCAGTTGTGTTTTTCTTAGTCTCCAAGAATGCTTGTAGCAATGGCTCAGTTTCTTTTTTAAGCGTTTCCGACAACTGATACACATCATGCAAGTTTCTATCTTTGACGACTATTTTTGCATTCGGTCTTTCGATATAATTTATCTCTACTTTATATGGAATTGATATGGTCTTTTTCCCATCATTACAAAGCACCTCCATTTCAGCCACATCTTCACTATAGAATCCTTTACTAATAGCACTTCCATAATCAATGAATTTACTATCACCCAACGGCTTCATCAAATTATCCTTTAAAATTCGATTTGCCAAGGTTCTTGGGTAAAAGAAATTGTGTCGTGAATAATTCAAGAAATAAGACATTCCATCCTTATGAGATTTCATCCATTTCACAACCACAATCACCGCTCCAAGTATAGCAATCAAACTCGCAGCAAACCCTACAAGATCAGATATAAACTTCCAATTCAATTCCATAACCCCTTCTATTTATAGAATGCAACCCAATTGGTGGTATAGCCCGATTCTATTTCATGGATTTCGACTGCAGTTCCACATGAGTGGCGCCACCACGAATAGTTCCAACCTTCGCCCATATCCATATAGATAGCATTGCTCACTCCTGCTTTAGCCAGACTTGCCACAAAATCTTTGAAAAGTACAAATCCGTCAGAATCGATCACACACAATTTGCCTTCAAGTTCACACAAAGCACGAAACTCGTTCTTGTCGTGCGTATTTTTAGGATTAACACGATAATCTTGCTTCACTTCGCCATTGCATATCATCATCACTTGCGAATACGCCATTCCACCCTTTTCGGCAGCTTTATCAAGTAGTCGATCATGTTCGCCATAGGCAAATTCCCACTCGCTTCCGCCATAATAAGCAAAGCAACCTGTGTTGACAGCACATTGATATCCTTCATATCGAATACCACCCGACACATGGTCGCCAGCAATGTTGGTGTGTTTAAACTCGTCGAGATATGTTCCCGTGAACGCACCTGCTGCACAGAACACCACAGCCGTATCTTCCTTTGTTGGCATAACACCCATAGCAAGGTCGATGCGCGAGAATTGTGGATAATACGCAACCAGCCCTTCGAGCGAATCAATCTTCACATATCGTCCATCGTTTTCGCCAAGCGTATCCACAGCCTGCTTTTTCTCAACCTCGCCATCAGCGTTTTCATTCGTTTTCGCTCCTGTTGAGCAACTTCCTATCACAAATGCGCATGCAGCGCACATCATTATTGTTTTTAATAGTCCTTTCATAGTCATTTTGTGTATATCATTGCAAAATTGCAACCAAAATTAATGTTTTTTCTTCAAATGCACTACAATGTTGCAGAAAAAAGCACTCCCCCACACTCTCATATTAAATTTGCAATACAAAATCATAGGGGCAACATCATAATTTAATACCCGAAGGACACACGATTAGTTATTTTTACAGCCCAAAGGAATAGAGAAAAGAAAAACACAATACACCCTATGATTGGTATTGAGATTCATATATTACTTAATTTATAGCACACTTACTTAATCTATAGCTCTACAAAAAAACACACGAAAGGCAGACGCTGATTGAAGCATCTGCCTTTCACTATTATATTACTTGTTATGTTTACTTCTTCTTTGCAGTAGCAGCCTTGCGACGCACCACCTTCTTCTTAGGCGCATTACCATCATCCTCTACAATCTTCAAGCAGTCGGCAAGAGTGAGAGCTTCGATATCTACACCCTTTGGAATCTTGTAGTTTTTCTTCTTGTAAGCGATATACACCCCGAAACGACCGTTTAGCACTTCAAGTTCAGGTTCTTCGTCGAATGTGCGTAGCACCTTTTTAGCCTCACTATCGCGTTTTTCCACGATAAGTTGTTGTGCTTCTTCGAGAGTGATAGTTTCAGGAGCATATCCCTTAGGGATCGACACGAATTTGCCGTCGTGCTTGATGTATGGGCCGAAACGACCCACTGCCACAGTTACCACAGCACCTTCAAACTCACCCAAATCGCGAGGCAAATCAAATAGTTTCATAGCCTCTTCGAGAGTGATAGTATTGATAGATTGCTCCTTCTTAAGCGATGCAAATTGTGGCTTTTCATCGGCTTCGGCACTACCAAGTTGCACCACTGGACCGAAACGACCAATCTTCACCGACACTGGCTTACCAGTCTTAGGATCATTACCAAGAATGCGTTCGCCCACCTTGTGTTCCAAACGAAGATTTGACACCTTTTGCACATCTGGATGGAAAGTACCATAGAATCGAGCTATACCCTCGTTCCACTTTTCCTCACCTTCGGCAATCTTATCAAAAGTACCTTCCACTGTTGCAGTGAAATTGTAGTCCATGATAGATGGGAAATATTCTTGCAAGAAATCGTTCACGATCATACCAGTATCAGTAGGGATAAGCTTACCCTTATCGGCACCTGTATTTTCGTTCTTCTTGGCACTCTTCACAGCACCTTTCTTGAGTGTCAACACCACATATTCGCGTTTTTCGCCTGCCTTTTCACCCTTTTCCACATATTCACGATTTTGAATAGTAGAGATAGTAGGCGCATATGTTGATGGACGACCGATACCAAGTTCTTCAAGTTTCTTAACAAGAGTTGCTTCGGTGTAGCGTGGTGGATGTTGAGTGAAACGCTCAGTTGCAGTAATGCTATCGGCAGTAACCACCTCGCCCACATTCACTGCAGGAAGCATATCCATGTCGCCATCGGCCACATCGTCGTCGGTCGACTCCATATACACTTTCAAGAAACCGTCAAACTTCACCACTTCACCTGTTGCTGTGAAATGTTCGCTACGATTAGATATATTAATATCAACATTAGTCTTTTCAAGCACAGCATCGGCCATTTGCGATGCAATAGTGCGCTTCCATATTAGGCTATACAATTTCTTTTCTTGAGCCGTTCCTGGAACATCGTGCTTATCGATATATGTAGGGCGAATAGCTTCGTGAGCTTCTTGCGCACCCTTAGCATTAGTGTGATACTTGCGCACCTTCAAGTATTCTTCACCTATTTGCGACTTGATTTCGTTACTGATTGTAGCTATAGCCAACGATGAAAGATTTAGCGAGTCGGTACGCATGTATGTGATATGTCCCGATTCGTATAGCTTTTGAGCCACCATCATTGTTTGCGACACAGTGAATCCCAACTTGCGCGACGCTTCTTGTTGCAAAGTAGAAGTAGTGAACGGAGGAGCTGGCGACTTCTTCACTGGTTTCACAGTTACATCACCAACAGTGAACACTGCACCATTACATGCCTCAAGCAGTTCGCGAGCTTCGGCTTCAGTAGCCAAGCGCTTGTTTAGTTCGGCATTCATCACAGTGTTAGCACTTTCTGGCTTCATCTGAGCCACTACGCGGAAATATGGTTCGCTTTGGAATGCTTTGATTTCCTTTTCGCGTTCCACAATGAGACGCACTGCCACACTCTGCACACGGCCAGCCGACAATGCAGGCTTAATCTTCTTCCACAAGATAGGCGACAATTCGAAGCCTACGATGCGGTCGAGTACGCGACGTGCTTGTTGAGCATCTACAAGATTTATATCGATATCGCGTGGATTTTCGATTGCATTAAGGATAGCATTCTTTGTGATTTCATGGAATACGATACGCTTTGTGTTTGCGGCATTCAATTCGAGCACCTCATACAAGTGCCATGCGATTGCCTCCCCTTCGCGGTCCTCATCGGACGCCAGCCACACCATATCGGCTTCCTTTGCGGCTTTCTTCAACGCCTTCACGAGTTCCTTCTTATCGGCAGGTATTTCATATTCTGGAGCAAAGTCCTTGTCTATATCTATACTGAAGTCTTTCTTGCGAAGGTCGCGTATGTGTCCATAGCTTGATAGAACTTTATAGTCCTTTCCCAAAAACTTTTCTATAGTCTTAGCCTTTGCAGGAGACTCCACTATCACCAAATTCTTTGACATCTTTTATTCTTTTCTGTTGCTTATTGTGTATTTATTCACGGCCATCTCTACAACCGCATTTTTTTGAATCGGCGACAAAATTAGATAAAAAAATCGTTTCAACAACTCTATTTTTTCATTTTTCTCCTTTGTCACACCTTATATATACTTATATACCTATATATATAGGTATAATTTTTTTTATGACACAAATCCTTTTTTGGCATAATATTTGTAACTTTGTATTCGAAGAAAATAGTTAACGCTGTAACACACGCAGCACAATAAAAACACATTAAAACTAGGAAAAATGAAGAACAGAATTTTCAATCTCATCATCATCGATGAAAGTGGCTCAATGTTTAGCATCAAGCAACAAGCTATCTCAGGACTTAACGAAACTATCCAAACTATTCGCAAAGCTCAAGCCGACCATCCCGACCAAGAGCATTTCGTATCGTTAGTGTCGTTCAACACCGAAAGCATCAAAACTATCCACCACTGCATTCCTGCCAGCGAAATCAAAGAAATCGATGCCGACAAGTATCTGCCTAATTATGGCACACCTCTCTATGACGCAATGGGATTTGCAATCAACGACTTACGCAAGAATGTAGCCGAAGTTGATACAGTTTTGGTTACTGTTATTACCGATGGCTACGAAAATGCTTCGCGCGAATATTCAGGCAAAGCCATCAAGGCTCTTGTTGAAGAATTGAAGACCAAAGGCTGGATATTCACTTATATCGGAGCCAATCAAGATGCTGAAAAATTTGCTCATGGTATAGCCATCAACAATGCGCTCAACTTTGAAGCATCCGACGAAGGCACTAAAGCAATGTGGGAGAAAGATGCTAAATCAAGAACTAAATTGTTTGATTATCTCGCATGCGCTTGCCACTATCCCAAATATAATGCCGACAAAGACTTCTTCTCTGAATAAACTTTTTGGCGCTTTGTGCGTCTAATATATAGAAGCTCCATAAATAGATGAAAAGTTAAAATTGATAACCTTATTTTACAGCCCTACTATGAATCACACAAGAGAGAAAGCCAGTAGCTCATTTGCTACTGGCTTTCTTATTATCATAACCTTTTAAACTTCTTACTTAGTCTTTTTTGCGGTTGTTTTCTTAGCTGTTGACTTTTTGACAGCCGTTTTTTTGGTTGCACATTTCTTAGCAGTAGCTTTTTTAGCCACAGGCTTGCGCGCTTTCTTCAATTTCAACACCATAGCTGTGCGAGCTGGCAAATAAAGCTTCAACCAACTTACGCCATACTTGCTATATAGCTCGTCGTGCATTGTGAAGTGCTTCACATCCTTGCTAATGTTGCCATGTCCGCCAAATTCAGGATCATCGGTACTCATCAACACTGAATATTCGCCTTCAGGAGCAAGAATACCATAATCGGCAAACGACTTCATTGGATTGAAGTTGAACACAAACACAAGATCGCCACGCTTGAATGCAAGCACTTGGTCGTCGTCCTTTTCCCACAACTTCTCTACTGGGAGACTTTGGAAATTGCGTTTTCCGCCTATCAAGCCTATCATATCATTGTCGAATGCGTTCAAGAAACGATATTTCAAGTCTTCACGATCCACCAAATCCCATTGACGGCGAGCATACTTATAGCTCCAACCATTTCCTTCGCGTGGGAAGTCAATCCACTCTGGGTGACCGAACTCGTTACCCATAAAGTTGAGATAACCACCATTGATTGTAGCACATGTAACCAGGCGAATCATCTTATGAAGAGCGATACCACGATCCACATTCATATTATCATCGTCAACCATCATGTGCCAATACATATCGCTATCTATCAAGCGGAAAATCAAAGTCTTATCACCAACAAGTGCTTGGTCGTGACTTTCGGCATAGCTGATAGTCTTTTCATCTTCGCGACGATTGGTAAGTTCCCAGAAAATCGAAGTTGGATGCCAATCTTCGTCTTTCTTTTCCTTTATCATCTTGATCCAATAGTCAGGAATACCCATTGCCATGCGGTAATCGAAGCCCATTCCTCCCCATTCAAACTTAGCAGCAAGACCTGGCATACCACTCATTTCTTCGGCGATAGTAATTGCCGATGGATTCACCTCATGAATAAGTTTGTTGGCAAGAGTGAGATAAGTAATAGCATTCACATCTTGTCCGCCATTGTAATAGTCTTCATATCCGCCAAAGGCTTGACCAAGACCATGATTATAGTATAGCATCGAAGTTACGCCGTCGAAACGGAATCCATCGAAATGGTATTCTTCGAGCCAGAATTTACAGTTTGATAGCAAGAAATGCATCACTTCATTCTTTCCGTAGTCGAAACAAAGTGAGTCCCATGCTGGATGTTCGCGACGGTCGTCGCCATAGAAATATTGATCGTAGCTTCCGTCGAAGCGACCCAAACCTTCGGCTTCGTTCTTCACTGCATGTGAATGTACGATATCCATAATCACACATATACCCATTGAGTGAGCTGTGTCGATAAGGTGCTTCAATTCTTCAGGAGTACCGAAACGGCTCGATGCCGCAAAGAAGTTTGACACATGGTAACCGAACGAACCATAATAAGGGTGCTCTTGGATTGCCATAATCTGAATAGCATTATATCCATCGGCTTTCACACGAGGAAGCACATTTTCACGGAATTCGTCATATGTACCCACATCTTCCTTATTTTGACCCATACCAATGTGGCATTCATAGATCAACAATGGTGATGTGTTTGGTTTGAAATCGGCATCGGTAAACTGATATGTAGTTTCTGGAGCCCACACTTGAGCCGAGAATAAATAAGTTACTTCATCTTGAACCACACGAGTAGCATATGATGGAATACGCTCACCACAACCGCCTTTCCAATACACGCGCAACTTATACAAATCGCCGTGCTTGATGGCTTTGGCTGGCAACGACAATTCCCACACGCCATTTTCACCTCGTTCAAGGCAATAATCTTCGCGTTCTTCCCAATCGTTGAATGTTCCTACCAAATAGATGCAAATAGCGTTGGGCGCCCATTCGCGGAATTTCCAACCTTTCTTATCGCGATGTAAACCGAAGAAATGATGACCATTGGCAAAATCGCTCAACGAGCCATTTTCGCCCACCAACTCGCGTTCTTTTCTCAATGCATCTTCATGACGACCTTCGATTGCTGCTCTAAATGGCTCCAACCATGGGTCTTTTTTGAGAATTTGAAGTTTTCTTTTCATATTTTATGGTATTATTCTAAAGCTGTAGCTACACGCCATTGAAGTGCTAAGCCAACAACTTATCTATTAATCATAAGTTAATGATTAGCAAAATTATATAGAATATTGCACAATTCAAATTTTTTAGAGGCTAAGTTTTGGGCTCTTACGCAATTTCTTTGTAAAATCGGCGCATAAACAAAACTCCCGCTACAAACAGCGACACGGCAAACGATAAATACACTCCTACAATACCGCCACCAAGCGGGAAGGCAAACACATAACAAGCAGGAATACCAAGCACCACATACGACCAAAACGCGTATTTCATCACTGGCATCACACACTTTATACCACGCAAAGCATTGGCATAGGCTACTTGGGTTGCATCACCAAGCTGATACACTATCCATGGCACGATAAGCGACAACGCAATTCCTATCACGGCTTCGTCTTGGGTAACTAACCACATCACATGCTTACCAGCAAGCAAGATCATGAGCGATGCTGCCAACGCACTACCCAATATTATTACATATCCTGCTCGGGCACATCTGCGCACTTTCTCTTTTTCTCCGGCACCAGCATAATTGGCTATCATTATCGACATACTTGCACCGAAGCTATAATATACCATAAATCCGAAAGTACCCATCACGAGCACTACTTGATAAGCTGCAAGATAATCGGCTCCAAGCCAACCCACAAACACTGTTGCAACGGTGAAAATGGCTGTTTCCATTCCCATTTGCATCGATATCGGGAATGAGAGTTTTGTAACCTGGAGCATTTCGCCAAATGTAACGATTCCATCGATGAATCCGCGCAAATATGGTCGATATTTACTCATCACACATATACACACCACATAGACCACAAGCATAAGCACTCGAGCCACAAGTGTGCTCACTCCTGCGCCAAACAAACCCCACTCAGGGAAGCCATACGCACCATATATCAACAAATAATTACCTACGACATTGAGCACATTGCCTCCCAATAGGATTATCATACCCAATTTTGTGTCGGTAATTCCGTCGGTAAATTGGCGCAATGCGTTCACAGCCACCATAGGCAACATCGACACAAGGATAACTATATAATATGGACGCATAAGTGGCAACAGATGTTCTGGTTGCCCCATTTCATCGAGAAATATGTACATTATGAGCATCACCACGCCACACAACAGCCCAAACAACACATTAAGCAATAACGCCGTTTTCACCGCTACTCCTATACGTGAAGTTTCACCTTTAGCAAAATAGGCTCCTACTATTGGCGTAATCCCGTAAGAGAAACCCAAGCACACAATGCTCATCAAATTAAAGACGCTATTCACAAACGACGCCGAGGCTAACGCATCGGTGGAATAACGACCCACCATCATCGTATCCACAAATCCGGTTATAATCACACCAAGCTGCCCCAATAGAATTGGCAGCCCTACTGTCATTATCTGTTTGTAATATTTTGCGTTTCGTTCTCCTACATTTTTCATAATTGCGCAAAGATAACAATTTTACACAACACATATACACCAAAAATCAATTATAATTCCTAACTTTGCCCATATATTACAACTCATTATTTGCATCGTCCAATTATGCTAAAATCTATAATACTCTTAATATTATCACTCTTTTCGATAGGGCTTGCCAATGCTCAGAATGCTCTATCTGACAAAGACCTCGAACTTCTCGACAAGGAAATCGAGCAAAAGGCTATCTACGATAAAGCCAAGATTGCACGCATCGACTCTCTGAAAAACAACGCATTGACATCGACAACCGACGACCACAAGCGATTTGAAGCATATTTCGACTTGGGCAAGGAATACGAAACTTTCATTTCCGACTCGGCTTTGTTCTATTTCGACAAGGCTTTAAGCATTTCCAACACGCTCAAAGACTCTACATTGATCATCTGCGCCAACCTTGGTCGCATCAAGACTCTTGCCATCTTGGGCTATTTCATGGAAGGTATTACAGCTCTTAATAAGGTAGAATCTTCTACCATTCCTGAATCACTCAAAGGCGAATGGCTCGACACAAGCCGACAACTTTATGCCTATATTACCACCTATGCCTATGGCAACAAGGAGCTATACGACAAATACAACAAGCTACTCAACTATTATCGCGACAAGCAAATCGAATATCTCGACGAGGACTCTCCTACCTACAAACTCTTCCTTGCCGAGCACTATGTTGCCAACAACGAAATCGTCAAAGCAAAACTACTTTTCGGCGAATTAATCGATGAAATTCATGCAAATAGCAACATCTATGCACGCGCCGCGCACAACATGGCATCAATCAAAAAGAGCGAAAACAAACAAGATGTTGCAGCTCACTACATGGCTCTCGCAGCTATGAGCGACATCAAATGTTCGGTTAAGGAAACTATGGCGATACAAGAATTAGCTATACACCTCTATAATAAAGGAGATATCAAACACGCCTATAACTACATTTCTTCATCACTCGCCGATGCTGTATTCTGTAATGCACGTTTGCGCACGGCCGAAGTGTCAAAAATCATTCCTCTCATCGACGGCGCCTACAAAAAGGAACTTGAAAAACAACGCGAAACATTAGTTTTTACCAATTTCCTTGTTGGTATTCTTACTGTTGGGCTTATTATTATCATCGTGGTGGTGGTTGGGCAGTCTAATCGCGCCAAGCAAGCACGCCAAGAACTTAAAAAGGCCAATAGCATCAAGGAAGAATACATCGGTCACTTCCTCGACATCTGCTCTATCTATATGGAACGCCTTGATAACTTTAGTAAGATTGTTACCCGCAAGATCACTGCAGGTCAAGTGGAAGAACTCCTTAAAATGGCTAAAACCAACAAGTTTACCGAAGGGCAGCACAAACAATTCTACGACGTCTTCGATGCCACATTCCTTCACATCTACCCTACTTTCATCGATGATTTCAACAAATTACTACTTCCTGAAGAGCAAATCACAATCAAAGAACCAGGACATCTCTCAACCGAACTTCGCATCTATGCTTTCTTGCGTATGGGCGTTGAGGACAGCAACAAGATTGCAAGCTTCCTCAATTATTCGGTAAACACTATCTACACCTACCGAAATAAAATCAAAAACAAAGCGAAAGATCGTGAAAATTTCGAAGAAAATGTAATGAAAATCGGTTCTTTCTCTTAATATATCGATTTATATTTCGCTTATTTTAAAATTAATTCATTTCACTATATCTCAAGGGTTTATAATTTTATAAATTCTTATTTTATTTATATTCCTCTTATATATTCATACTTTGATTGATTTTACTATCTATCTTTGCATTGTCAATGAACAAAAGATATGTCTTTCGTTCATTTGAGCACTAGATTCCTAACCTATGATTTACGACAAGAAATAGAGTTTTCTTGCAATTTAGAACAGATAGTTTTTTGATTCATTTATATAATAGTTGTTGCATTTATCCTAAACGGGTAATCAATAGGTAATATAAGTAATGTTTATTAGTTGTTAGTTTTTTGGGTAAATTAATTATTGCCCTACAAGGTAAAAAAAGATTGGATTTAGAGTTGACCGTTTCTAAAACGGCGACAAACAGTAAAGCACTTCGTGATGAAGTGCTTTATTTGTTTTATTATGTTATTAATTATTGATTATCCCAAGACTTTTCGACAAGCCTGTGCATCAAGAGCCAACTGCTGTTTCAATTCATCAAGCGATCCCATCTTCATTTCCGAACGCATGAATTTCACAAACTTCACTTTTAGCATTTGTCCGTACAAATCACCGTCAAAATCAAAGATATTTACCTCGAAAGTCTGATTTCCACCTTTTATCACCGTTGGACGCACACCGATATTAGCCATACCACCATATTTGCTGCCATCCTCAAGTTCAACATTTACAGCATACACGCCCTTGTGAGGCAATATCAATTCAGAAGTTATATCAATATTAGCTGTTGGATAGCCCAACTTTCTACCATTCTTGAAGCCGTGTACCACCACGCCTTCAAGTTCGAAAGGTCTTGAAAGATAGTTCTTTGCCAAGTCCACACGACCTTCTTCAAGAATCTTTCTTATTAGCGACGAGCTCACCGGACTAAATTCACCTTGATACTCATTGGCACGCACCACATCAACTCCTATTTGCTTGCCATGCGCTACATAATCTTCGAAATATTCGCCTTTCACGCATCCAAATCGGTGATTGAAGCCCATCATCAATGTATCTACGCCATAATCCTCTTTCAAAAGCTTCAAGAACGCCGATGAGTCAAGGCGCGCCAATTCTGGAGTGAAATCAAGCAAAATCACCACATCAACCCCCATTTCATCGAGCAAATTCAGGCGATTTTCAATTGTCATCACCATTTTCAACCCACATTCTGGGCGCAACACTCTTTGTGGATGTTGGGCAAATGTTACCACAGCACTACGAGTGCCTCGTTTTGCCGATTCCTCATGCAACGATGCAAGCAATGTTTGATGTCCTAAATGCACTCCATCAAACATCCCAATAGTTGCAGTGAGACGATCATCACCAACAGTATGTTTTTGTCTTATTATTTCCATCTCATCGATGTTTTTTATCCAATTACCCTTTTCAATACATCCACAAATTCCTCTCCAGGACTCACCAATGCCACACCGAAACCAAGTTGCGATGCTGCATCAAGATTTTTTTGCGAATCATCCAAGAAAAGTGTCTCGTTAGGGTTAATTCCAAGATGCAAAACAGTGTACTCAAATATTTTTGCATTTGGTTTGGCTGCTTTTGCCTCAAACGACAACACCATTCCATCAAAATAATCTCCTATCGTCTTACCATCAACGCCAAAATATTGAGCTATTCGACCATTAATGTGTATTGGATTGGTATTTGACAGCAAAAACACTTTATAGTCCTTTCGCAATTCTTCCAAAGCTTTCAATCTTGCCATTGGCACTCCCACAAGAAAACGCCCGAACGCCTCATCGATCTGAGCATCGCTAACACCTTGTGGTAGCATCTTCTTCACCTCAGCATGAAACTCATCCACACTTATCGCTCCTTCTTCAAGAGCAAGAAAAGCGCCAGTTTGAGAATATTCACCAAACACACTTTCGGCGTTCTCCATACCCAACGCCTCGAATGCGCGCACACAATCCTCACGCTTCAAGTCCAAGATCACACCACCAAGGTCAAAAAGTAGGTTTTTATAATTATTTAGTGCCATATTTCGTCTTTTTTCTTAGGAATATTTGTCATTATCCCCATAACTTCTGCAAAGTTAGACAATTATTGTTATTGCGCATCACGACAGTTATTCTTTTTATGCTTCTTTTAATCAAAAGTTATTATTTCTTAAATTTTCTTAATTTACCACTTATTTGCCTATCTACGACCACAATTAACACACATCCATAATACATTTTCCACAAATATGTCGTATCTTTGCACATGGAATGGATGCGGAGGGGGCAAGATGCTCCCTCTTTTTTATAACTTATACGCATTATGATTGAAAAATCAGAACTAACTAAAGTAATTGAAACAGCTCTCGAAGGAAGCGAATTGTTCCTTGTTGATGTAGCTGTGAGCCGCGACAACAACATCGTGGTAGAAATCGACTCTATGGACTGCGTGAGCATCGACGATTGTGCTAAGCTCACCAAGGCTATCGAAAGCCATTTCGACCGCGACGTCGAAGACTACGAACTCGAAGTGGGTTCGGCTGGGCTTACATCACCTTTCAAGGTGAAGCGCCAATACGAAAAGTATATCGACGAAGAAGTGGAAATTCTTACAAAAGATGGTCGCAAGCTCAAAGGCACTCTTAAAGATGCTACCGATGACAATTTCACAGTAAGTATCACCAAGAAGGTTAAGCCTGAAGGTGCTAAACGACCTGTCGAAGTCACCGAAGATGAGACATTTAATTATGACGAAATAAAATATACTAAATACTTGATTCAGTTTAAATAGAATTATGGCAAAGAAAGTAGAAACCATCGACATGGTGGATAGATTTTCAGAGTTTAAGGAGCTGAAAAACATCGACAAGACAACTATGATTAGTGTCTTGGAAGAATCATTCCGTAGCGTAATCGCTAAAATGTTTGGTAGCGACGAAAACTTTGATGTTATTATGAACCCCGACAAGGGCGACTGTGAAATCTATCAAAACCTTACAGTAGTACCCGACGGTGAAGTTACTGACCCAGTGACTCAAATCAGCCTCACTGATGCTCAAAACAACCCAGACGATCCAGACCCTGACTGCGAAGTAGGCGAAGAATACACTAAGAAGATCGACTTTGCTAAGTTCGGTCGTCGTGCTATCTTGAATTTGCGTCAAACTCTTGCCAGCAAGATTCTTGACTTGCAAAAAGATGCTATTTACTCTAAGTTCAAGGAAATGGAAGGCGAAATTGTGTCGGGCGAAGTTTACCAACTTTGGAAAAAGGAAATTCTTCTTCTTGACGACGACAAGAACGAACTTCTTCTTCCTAAGGACCAACAAATCCCAACCGATTTCTATCGCAAGGGCGAAACTGTTCGCGCCGTAATCGAACGTGTCGACAATACTAACAATAACCCTAAGATTATCGTTTCTCGCACAAGCGAAAACTTCTTGCGTCGTCTTTTCGAACTTGAAGTTCCTGAAATCCACGATGGTCTTATCGTTATTCGTGCCGTAGCTCGCATCCCTGGCGAACGCGCTAAGATTGCTGTCGAAAGCTACGACGAACGCATCGACCCTGTAGGTGCATGTGTAGGTGTGAAGGGTTCACGCATCCATGGTATCGTTCGCGAGTTGAAGAACGAAAACATCGATGTTATCCCTTACAGCAACAACCCATATCTATTGATTCAACGCGCGTTGAGCCCTGCTAAGGTATCAACTATCCGCCTTGATGACAACGCTAAGCGTGCCGAAGTATTCTTGCATCCAGACGAAGTTTCTCTTGCTATCGGTAAGGGCGGTCTTAACATCAAGCTTGCTTCTAAGCTTACAGGTTACGAAATCGATGTATATCGCGACCTTGACGAAAACGATATCTACTTGGAAGAATTCAAGGACGAAATCGAAAGCTGGGTTATCGATGCTCTTAAGAACATCGGATGTGCTACTGCTATGGCTGTGCTTGACACTCCTCGCGAAAAGCTCATCGAAAAGGCCGACTTGGAAGAAGATACTGTAGACCATGTACTTGCAGTGCTTCGTGCCGAATATGAAGATATCGAAGAATCTTCTGAAGAATAAAAAAACTCCTATGTGACGAGGGAGGGGCGCACCCTCCACTCTTCACTTATTTATAGCGTGCGCTCTGTTTCACTAAAATTGATGTTCAATAAACTTATTATAAATATATGCCAGTAAAAATAAGTAAAGCAGCTAAAGAATTGAACGTAGGAACTCAATCAATCATTGACTTCCTCAGCAAGAACAACATCACAGTTGATTCTAACCCTAACACTCGCATTAGCGACGAGCAATACACTATGCTTGTTAATGCGTTCAAGTCCGACCGCGACCAAAAAATCAAGTCGGAAGACTTTTTCAAGGGTAGACAAAAGGAAAAAGTTAAACCTGCTAAGGCTGAACAACCTGTAGAAGAAATCGCAGCTACTGCAGCTCCTGTTCAAGGTCCTAAGGTATTAGGTAAAATCGACCTTAGCCAAGCAGGCAAACCAAAACCTGCGGCTCCAGCTCCACAACCTAAAAAGGAAGAGCCTAAGCCAGCTCCTGTTGCTCCTAAACAAGAGCCTAAGAAAGAAGAACCTAAACCAGTTGAAGTGAAGAAGGAAGCTCCAAAGCCTGCTCCAGCTCCTCAACCTAAGAAGGAAGAGCCTAAACCGGCTCCTGTAGCCGAAGCTCCTAAGAGCGAGAGCGACGAAGTATTCTCTTTGGGTACTCCTACTCTTACTAATATCCCTAAGGTTATTGGTAAAATCGACCTTTCTTCTATCAATCAACAAACTCGTCCTAAGAAAAAGTCAAAGGAAGAGAAACGCAACGAACGCATTGCTAAAGAAAAGTCTCAACAAGCTGCACGCGTTGCCACAAGCGGTGAAACTGGCGACCGCAAGAAGCGCAAACGCATTGGCAAAGAGAAAATCGACATCGAAAAGAGCGCAAAACAAATCAACAACGATCCTTCTCGCAAGGAACAAAAACCAAACAATAACCAATCTGCACAACCTCAACCAGGTCAAGGCAAGCGCAACAAGGACAAGAACAAAGCTAAGCGTCCTTTCAAGCCTGAAGTAAGCGAAGAAGATGTACAAAAGCAAGTAAAAGAAACTCTTGCTCGACTCACTTCTAAGCCAAGCAAGAAGGCTGCTAAGTGGCGTAAGGAAAAACGCGATGCTGTGAGCGAACGCGAACGCGAAGCTGCCGAAATGGAAGCAGCTGAAGGAAAGATCCTTAAGCTTACTGAATTCGTTACTGCCAACGACTTGGCTGTGATGATGGATGTGCCTATCAACAAGGTTATCGGTACTTGTATGAGCATCGGTGTTATGGTTTCTATCAACCAACGCCTTGATGCCGAAACTATCAACATCGTTGCCGAAGAATTTGGTTTCCAAACCGAATTTGTGAGCTCGGAAGTTGTTAATGCTATCACTACCGAAGAAGATAAGGAAGAAGACCTTGAACCACGCCCACCAGTAGTAACTGTCATGGGTCACGTTGACCACGGTAAGACTTCTCTTCTTGACTATATCCGTAATGCTAATGTAATCGCTGGTGAAGCGGGTGGTATCACTCAGCACATCGGTGCCTACAATGTAAAGCTTGCAAACGGTCGTCGCATCACTTTCCTTGACACTCCTGGTCACGAAGCCTTCACAGCTATGCGTGCTCGTGGTGCTAAGGTTACCGACATCGTTATTGTTATCGTTGCTGCCGACGACAACATCATGCCTCAAACAGTGGAAGCTATCAACCACGCTTCGGCTGCTGGTGTGCCTATCGTATTTGCTATCAACAAGATTGATAAGCCTACTGCTAACCCTGAAAAGATCAAGGAAGGTCTTGCTAACATGAACTACCTTGTTGAAGACTGGGGTGGTAAGTACCAATCACAAGATATCTCAGCTAAGAAGGGTATCGGCGTTGACGAACTTATGGAAAAAGTGCTTCTTGAAGCCGATATGCTTGAACTTAAGGCTAACCCTAATCGCCAAGCTACTGGTTCTATCATCGAATCAACTCTCGACAAGGGTCGTGGTTATGTAGCTACTGTACTTGTTCAAAATGGTACGCTTAAGATGGGCGACATCATTCTTGCTGGTACTCACTATGGTAAGATTAAGGCTATGTTCAACGAGCGCAACCAACGCATCCAAAAGGTTGGTCCTGCTGAACCAGTTCTTATCCTTGGTTTGAATGGTGCTCCTACTGCGGGCGACACATTCAATGTGATGGATTCAGAACAAGAAGCTCGCGAAATTGCCAACAAGCGCGAACAACTTCAACGCGAACAAGGCTTGCGTACTCAAAAGCGTATCACTCTTGAAGATATCGGTCGTCGTAAGGCTCTTGGTAGCTTCAACGAACTTAACATCATCGTTAAGGGTGACGTAGACGGTTCTATCGAAGCTTTGACCGACGCTCTTATCAAGCTTTCTACTCCTGAAGTACAAGTGAATGTAATCCACAAGGCTGTGGGTGCTATCACCGAAAGTGATGTTGTACTTGCTTCTGCATCTGATGCTTATATCATTGGTTTCCAAGTGCGTCCTTCTCAAGCTGCACGCCGTCTTGCCGAAAACGAAGGTGTCGACATCCGTCTTTACTCTATCATCTACTCAGCTATCGAAGATGTTAAGGATGCGATGGAAGGTATGCTTGAACCTGAAACTAAGGAAGAAATCCTTGGTACTGCCGAAGTACTTCAAACTTACCGCATCTCTAAGGTTGGTACCATTGCTGGTGCTATCGTGCGCGACGGTAAGGTTAAGAAGAACTGTAAGGTGCGCGTAATCCGCGACGGTATCGTGCGCTACACTGGCGATCTTGGTTCATTGAAGCGCTACAAGGACGATGTTAAGGAAGTTACTACAGGTTTCGACTGTGGTCTAAGCGTTGCAGGCTACAACGACATCAACGAAGGCGATATGATCGAATCATTCGAAATCGTTCAAGTGAAGAAAAAACTTTAATCTATCACAATAGATACTCCCAAAGGGCTGGCACAACGCCAGCCCTTTTTTCAAAACACAAAGTCAGTATAAACTATAATCCACATTAATCACAATGACATTCTACCTCAACATAGGCAGCAATCTTGGCGACTGCACTGCAAACCTTCACCACGCTATCGAAGCACTCGAAAGCGCGTTGCACTCATCAGCCCAAGTGAGTAGCATCATCGAGAGTCAGGCATGGGGATATAGTAGTGATAATATCTTTTATAACATTGGAGTTGCTATCGATAGCGACATTTCGCCACAAGAAATGCTCACTATCACACAACGCATCGAGCGCGAGCTGGGTAGCGCATCGCATCGCAATGCCGACGGCTCCTATTGCGACCGATTAGTCGACATCGACATCATTGCCGTCGACGACACCGTTGTCAACACACCCACACTCACCATTCCGCACCCACTGATGCACAAACGCGAATTTGTACTTGCCCCTATGGCAGAACTCGCACCACGATGGATTCACCCCACACTCCACAAATCAGCATCACAACTCATTAATGAGCTTTAGTCGCACTATAGTGAACATTTTGCACGCTACTCTATTCTATTTCAGCACTCCTTTCTTATAAAATCATTCTTTTTGTCTATATGTCCAAGAGAATTTACTAACTTTGTAAATTAATACACAAATAAAGTTATGAAAATAGCGATTATTAACGGACCAAATCTCAACTTGCTCGGCGTTCGTGAGCCGTCGATTTACGGAAATGAGGGTTTTGAAAACTATCTAAAAACTATTCAAGCCAAATATGGCGATGAAATCGAGATTTCTTATTTCCAAAGCAACCACGAGGGCGCAATCATCGACGAATTGCACCGCATTGGTTTCGAATATGATGGTATTGTTCTCAATGCTGGAGCCTACACTCACACTTCGATAGCTATTGCCGATGCTATAAGTGCTATCACTACTCCTGTGGTGGAAGTACACATTTCTAATGTGCACAAGCGTGAGGAATTCCGACACCATTCGATGATTTCACGAGTGTGTCTTGGCGTAATAGCAGGATTTGGACTCGACAGTTATCGTCTTGCAATCGAAGCACTGAAAAACAAATAAAAAAAATGACTGAGGAATTAGAAGACTACATACTTTCGCACATCGACGAAGAAGGCGAACATCTTGCGCGCCTCAATCGCGAAACGCACATCTATCACCTTCGCCCTCGCATGTGTTCAGGACACTTGCAGGGACGACTATTGAAGATGTTTGTGCGTATGATCAACCCTCGCAATATCCTTGAGTTGGGCACTTTCACAGGCTATTCTGGACTTTGCCTTGCCGAAGGTCTTATTGCTCCCGATGGTGAGCTACACACTATCGAAATCGACGATGAACTCGAAGATTTCATTCGTAGTTACTTCGAAGCATCTGCTTTTGCCGATCGCATTCACCTTCACATCGGTGATGCTCGCGAAATCCTTCCTTCACTTGGCAAAACATTCGACCTCGTGTTTATGGATGCTAATAAACGCGAATATTGCGAATATTACGACCTTGTGTTCCCTATGCTCGCACCTGGTGGTTTCATCATTGCCGACAACACTCTATGGGATGGTAAAGTGGTCGATTGGGGAAAGAAACTCGATGCTCAGACCGAAGGTATTCTTCGCTTCAACGACATGGTAGCACACGACGACCGTGTCGAAAAGGTAATCATTCCTCTTCGCGACGGACTAACAATTATCTACAAAAAACAACAGCATTAAAAAAACAAATCATATATATGGAAACAACAAGACAACAAAAAATAGCTCGCCTTCTACAAAAGGAATTGAGCGAAATATTTCGCCTGGAAACAGCCAAAATAGGCAATGTAATCGTGAGCGTGAGCGCAGTACGCGTGTCGCCCGACTTGAGCATTGCACGCGCCTACCTAAGCATTTTCCCTTCCGACAAGGCACAAGTTCTTATCGAAAGCATCAATAAGAGCGCTAAACAAATTCGTTACGACCTTGCTCAAAAGGTGCGATTCCAACTTCGCAAAACTCCTGAGCTATTCTTCCACATCGACGACTCGCTCGACTATATTGAGCACATCGACAATCTTCTTAGCCGCACTGTAAAGAAGGAAGATGTTCAAAACGACGAAGCTGCCGAATAACGATTTCCTTTAAAAGCACTTGGTGTGAATCTTACAACTAAAATAGCTTGGCGATACCTGAAAGCGAAGAAAACGCACAACGCAGTCAACATCATTTCTATCATTTCGGTGTGTGGAGTGGTGATTGCTACCACTGCTCTCGTGTGCGTGCTTTCGGTATTCAACGGCTTTGCTGGGCTCATGAGCGATAAGCTCGCCAAACTCGACCCTCAAGTTAAGATTCAACCCGTTATTGGCAAAACTCTCAATGCCGACAGCATCATCAATGTCCTTCGAAGCGTGGAGGATATTGAGTTGTCGCAACCCGTAGTCGAAGAACAGGCTCTTGCGATATACTCCGACAAGCAAATGCCTGTAAACATAAAAGGTATCTCTCACGACTACAACAAGTTAACTCAATTCGACGATGTGATACGATTTGGTGAGTTCGAATTGGGCGACAGCACCGATAAGTACGCCATTATAAGCATCTTAGTGGCAAGCAACCTACAATCGGGCACAGGATTCTACGATTACCTACGCATCTACACTCCTAAGCGTCAAGGAGTTATAAACATCGCTAATCCTGCCGGCGCTTTCCGTCAGGACTCCCTCCACATCTCCGCAATCTACCAAACCGACCAAAACACCTACGACCGCGATATGGTTTTTCTTCCTATTGAGGTCGCTAAGAGGCTGTTATCCTACGATAACAACACGGCAACGGCTGTAGAGCTAAAATTACGCAAAAATGCCGATGAAACCGCAGTTATCAATCGCATTTCATCAATGTTGGGCGACGATTACACTGTGAATGACCGACTTATGCAACAAGCATCGGCCTACAAAATGGTGAATGTAGAAAAATGGGTAACATTCCTTCTTCTATCATTCATCCTCATTATTGCATCGTTCAATGTAATAAGTTCTCTTTCCCTTCTTATTATCGAAAAAGACGAAAGCATCACTACTTTCCGAAATCTCGGAGCGACAAACCGACAAATCACTCAAATTTTCGTAACCGAAGGGCTACTCATCTCATTTATAGGGGCTTTAACAGGTATTTTACTTGGGGTTATCCTATGCCTACTCCAACAAGAATTTGGACTCATTAAACTGGCAGGCGACAAGGCAGCTGTAATTATCGACAGCTATCCTGTGCAACTGATTTTCAGCGACTTAATTATAGTTTTTGCGATGGTTGCAGTTGTAGGACTATTCACTTCGGTCATCACAGCACTATTTATGCGCGCGCGCCTCAACAAATAGCAGTATATCATTTAACAAAATACTCTCCCTTTTAACCCTAAATATTATATTTTTTTCGTAATTTAGCTGATATTTTAGAACTTGAAACAAATAACATATTGATTCACTAATAAACAAAACCTAAACTAATGAAAAAAATCTACTTGCTTTCACTCGCAATTCTTTGCGCGTGTGTTGCTAACGCAGCTGGCGTAATCAACATCTACGCCAAAAAAACTTCCATTACATCGCAACTTAATCTGTATGCTTGGACCAATTCAGGTGAACTACTTAACACTTGGCCAGGCACTAAATTTAGCGAAACAGTAACTGTGGACGGTGTTGAATATTGGAAAATGGCTGTCAATACAGGCTCTAACGATACTTGGAACCTTATTTTCAATAATAGCAATGGTCAAACAGTCGACATGAAGGGTCCTTCAATCGACACTTACTACGAAGTGAAAAAAGGTGGTAACAAAGGTCTCACAGCCACTACTGTTGCTAATATGAACCCTAATGCTACTGGTTATTACCTATATGGTAATGAAATCAACAATTGGACATTAGACAGCAGCTACGAATTCCAAAAAACAAGCACCGACAAGGTGTATACCCTTTCTAATGTAAAGGTGTGTGGCTTCTTCAAGGTGGGTAACTCTGACTGGTCGGCAAGCTTCGGCCCTATGGATTCTAATGCAGCTCTTGCTGCCAACACTCCTATCACTCTTACCAACGATGGTTCGAGCAAGAATCTTTACACCGACGGAACTTACATTGCCACATTCACTCTTGACATGACAGGCAGTTCACCTGTACTTTCGTTCACTGGTAGCAAATCTAATTCTGAAGTATATCTTAAAGGTGAAGTAAACAACTGGAGCGACAACGCTAACTGGCAATTCGAAAGCCACGGCGCCGGCGTTTACACTCTTGAAAAAGCTTTCCAAGCATCACAAGGACAATTCAAGATCACTGCTAATAGCTACTGGTATGGCTTGCCTGCCGACAGCGAACCTGCCACTCTACAATATGGCACAACTACTCTTGGCGACGGCAAAAACATGGTTCTTCCTACTGGTACATTCGCATCAAAGATGTCTTTCTATGTAAAAGAAGACGGCACAACATCTATTTCGGTTGAAGAAGGTGTCCTCATCGAAGGCATTTTCCTTCGTGGTACTATCAACAACTGGAACGCCGAAGAAGCTTATAAATTTACCGAAGTGAGCGAAAATGTATATGAACTACGCGACATTCGCCTACAAGGTTTCTTCAAGATTGCCGATGCTCAATGGGCTAAGCACAACTACGGCTCTACCGATGGCGCTAATATCAAAGTAGGTTTCAACAACTATGTTACCAATAGTGGCGACAGCAAAAACTTCACACTTAATGGAACATACCAATGCAGCCTTATCAAGCTCGACATTTCGGGCAACAGCCCTATCTTGACAATCATTGGTGAAGCCACTACTTCGGGTATCTTCGTGGCTACCGATGCGCTTGGCAACAACAACGAAGAATGGGAATTTATCGATAACGGTTCGGGTTATTACACTCTTGAAAACAACCTTCAAGACTCTGAATTCAACATCAATGTAAATGGCAAGTTCTATGGTTTACCAACCAACGCAGATAGCATACTACCATTTGATGAAGTAATTGAACTTGTTGAAGGTGGCAAGAAAATGGCTATTGAAGAAGAAACTGCTATCGGCACATTCGAACTCACTATTGCCGACAACGGCAGTGTATCTATCATGGCTTGCGAAGGCGAATATGATGAAAATTCTGCTATCACTGAAGTAAATGCCGACCTTAACGCTCCTACCGTATACTACAACCTACAAGGCGTAAAGGTAGCTAACCCAACTAATGGCATCTTCATCAAGAAGCAAGGTAATACTACTCTAAAGGTTGTGTTGTAATTCTCACACCTCTTTTACGATAATAATAAAGCTCGACGATTTTTCGCCGAGCTTTATTGTTTACTATATGTTATTGATGTGTTATTACATCATGCCACCCATACCTGGATTCATTGCTGGAGCTGGATTTTCTTCTGGCTTTTCAGCGATCACACATTCAGTAGTCAAGAACATACCTGCGATTGAAGCAGCATTTTCAAGAGCTACGCGAGTAACCTTAGCTGGGTCAATAACACCTGTTTCAAACAAGTTTTCAAACTTATTAGTGCGAGCGTTATAACCGAAATCACCTTTGCCGTCCTTCACCTTTTGTACGATTACAGCGCCTTCAAGACCTGCATTGTAAACGATTTGGCGAAGAGGTTCTTCGATAGCGCGACGAATGATGTCGATACCTGTAGTTTCGTCATCGTTCACACCCTTAAGGTTTTCAAGAGCTTCAACGCAACGAATATAAGCTGTACCACCACCAGGAACGATACCTTCAGCCACTGCAGCACGAGTTGCGCTCAAAGCGTCGTCTACGCGGTCCTTCTTTTCCTTCATTTCCACTTCCGATGGAGCACCGATGTAAAGCACTGCTACACCACCAGCAAGCTTAGCAAGGCGTTCTTGAAGCTTTTCACGATCATATTGTGACTTAGTAGTTTCGATTTGAACCTTGATTTGAGCCACACGGTCAGCAATAGCTTGCTTGTCGCCAGAACCGTTCACGATAGTAGTGTTTTCCTTGTTTACAGCAATCTTTTCAGCTGTACCAAGCATATCGATAGTAGCTGCTTCAAGCTTCAAGCCCTTTTCTTCCGAAATCACGATACCACCAGTAAGGATTGCGATATCTTCAAGCATTTCCTTGCGACGATCGCCAAAACCTGGAGCCTTAACAGCACAAATCTTCAATGAACCACGAAGACGGTTCACTACAAGAGTTGCAAGAGCTTCGCTATCCACATCTTCAGCGATAATCAATAGAGGACGACCACTCTTAGCAGTTGCTTCAAGCACAGGAAGCATATCCTTTAAGTTAGAAATCTTCTTATCGTAAAGAAGGATGAATGGAGCGTCCATTTCGCATTCCATCTTTTCAGTGTTTGTCACGAAATATGGAGAAATGTAACCACGGTCAAATTGCATACCTTCTACCACTTCCACTGTAGTGTCAGTACCCTTAGCTTCTTCAACTGTGATCACACCTTCTTTCTTCACTTTGCGCATTGCTTCAGCGATAAGACGACCTATTTCTTCGTCGTTATTAGCCGAAATCTTAGCTACATTTTCAATCTTATCGAAATCATCACCCACTTCTTGAGCTTGAGCCTTGATGCCTTCAACCACCTTTGCAACAGCCTTATCGATACCGCGCTTCAAGTCCATTGGGTTAGCACCAGCAGCCACATTCTTCAAACCTGTAGTGATAATTGCTTGAGCAAGCACTGTTGCAGTAGTTGTACCATCACCAGCATCGTCACCAGTCTTTGATGCAACTTCCTTCACAAGTTGTGCGCCCATATTTTGGAACTTATCTTCAAGTTCCACTTCCTTTGCCACACTTACACCATCTTTAGTGATGTGAGGTGCGCCAAACTTCTTTTCGATAATCACATTGCGACCCTTAGGACCAAGTGTTACCTTCACAGCGTCAGCAAGAGCATCAACGCCTTTCTTTAGCTCTTCGCGAGCCTTGATATTGAATTTAATTTCTTTAGCCATTGTAATTTAATGTTTTTGATAGTTATTAAACAAGATTTATTATTCTACGATAGCAAGAATGTCGCTTTGGCGCATCATCAAGTATTTTTCGCCTTCCACTTCGATTTCAGTGCCTGAATACTTACCATAAAGCACTGTATCGCCCACTTTTACTACCATTTCTTCATCTTTTGTGCCATTACCTACTGCAGTAACTGTACCCTTAAGAGGTTTTTCCTTTGCAGAATCTGGGATAATGATACCACCCAAAGTAACTTCTTCAGCTGCAGCTGGAGTGATTAGCACTCTGTCTGCCAATGGTTTAATAGTCATAATATTTCTATATTTTAAGTTTATATTTTATTTTTATTTTAGATCTTCTTTCTCATAAATAACATATAGTGTGCCAAAACGCATACCTTGCCATTTTGTCACACTCATATTATAACAATGACACACTCCAAAAGTTCACAACGACACTATATAGGCACTATAGATAATATAGTTGATATTATCAATTCTTTGTATCCTTTTGCTTTTGCACAAAGGTAACGATGTCGGAGAGGACTTCGGGTGAGATGGTTTCTTCAATTTTGATATATTCGATAGTAGAGCCGTTTTTGCAATGTTGGAACAAGTGGTTTAGACCTTCATATACTTTTATCACATCGCCTTCTTTGTGTGGAAGCAAGGCTCTGAGTACTGGTAGATTATCATTCACTATCACTTGAATATCCTTAGTTCCATTCACAGCCATCACTGGACATTTAATGGCCTTAATAACTTCGGCAGGGTCATACGACACAAAGTAATTTATCCAAGCATTATCAGTTTCGACCAATGTAACAAGATTTGCTCTCAATTGCTCAGGCAACGACACTTTCGTTTCACCCACAGCCATCGAAACTATCATTTGCGAGTTTGCTTTAGCCATAGCCCCATAAGCAATCTTGTAAACATACACTTTTTCAAGCGCTTTGCAATAATCTTCAGTCATTGCTTCGGGAACTCCTTGTGTTGGCAATATCAATCGATTTTGACCCACGAGCACCTTATCACCACGAATAGCAGTTCCAGCAAGGCTTACTATAAAATCGGTCTTACCAGCTCCTGCAAGGATAAATGCAATCGTTCCACCTTCGCTATGACCGAGTAGTCCAACTTTTCCAAAAGCCTTTGTATCACGAAGATATTTCAATCCAGCCTCAGCGTCTTGCGCATAGGTGGCTGTTGTGGCATTCTTCACATCTCCAGTCGATTTCCCAACCGAACGGTCGTCATAGCGCAATGTTGCCACCCCATTTCGTGCCAAATAATCGGCAATCACTGCAAATGGGCGATGCTCAAATATTTCTTCATCACGATTTTGTAACCCACTACCCGTTACGAGCAGCACAACAGGCGTTTTTCCTCGTTCATAATCAACTGGATAGCTTATCGTTCCACTCAACGACGCTTGATCATGAGGATTCACAAATGTAACTTCTTCTGTTTTATATGGGAATGGAGGTTGCGGTGTTTGAGGACGGTTATACACGGGCTTACCTGCCTTCAATGTCAATGGCATGCCATGTCCCATTTGCGTAAAAGTGCCTCGTATCTCATTAGCCACCTTTACTCCTTCATAAACCACCTTCATCTGAGGAAATTCCACCACAAGCGAATCGGCTGTGCATTTTTTAAGTTGCGCAGGCAACCCGAATGCTCCTTGGTCGGGGCTATCCATAGTACAACTATCGCCTTCGATGTGAATCACAACAGTGAGCGCATTCATTCCCACTTGTAGCTTTCCGTTCCACGAACCATTGATTCGTTGAGCACTCGCAACAAGCATCGCCAAGCAACATATTACACTAAAAATCAGCCTTTTCATCACTTGTTATTTCTCCTATTAGCTCAAAGCATCGATTAGCGACGAACTTACAAGCATATAAATCACCATACCCACGATATCGCTCGTGATCGTGATAAACGGACCTGTTGCCAACGCTGGGTCGATCTTTAATTTTTCAAGTGTAAGAGGTACAAATGTTCCGAACAATGATGCAAACAACACCACGCTAAATAGTGATAATGTTACAGCTATTGTCGTTACATCTTTAGGACCGAAAGAGAACACATTGTACACAAACACAATGAGTGATATGATGAGTGCATTCACTATACCCACACCAAATTCCTTAAGCAACTGCTTTCCTGAGTTCTTTATATCAAGACTACCATTTGCAAGACCTTGCACGATGATAGCCGAAGATTGAATACCTACACTACCACCTGTACCACCGATAAGTGGAATAAATAGTGCCATTGCTGGGTTGGTTGCAAATCCTTTTTCGAAATTACCAAGAATCATTGCATTAGCGATACCACCACCGATACCGATAAGCAACCATGGCAGACGAGCCTTAGTTTGAGTAACGATGCTGTCGTCACTTTCCACATCTTGCGAGATACCCGAAGCCAATTGGTAATCGCGTTCGCTTTGTTCACGCACCGCGTCCATCACGTCGTCGACAGTGATGCGTCCCACAAGTCGGCCTATCGAGTCCACTACAGGCATTGCCACAAGGTTATACTTTTCGAAATCGTGTGCCACATCTTCAATTGGAGTATCGGTCTTCACCACGATTGGGTCGTCTTCCATAACATGTTTGATCTTCGACACCGATGGGTGAGTAATCATCTTTTGTAGTGGGAACACGCCTCTCAATCGATTGTCGTCATCTACCACATACACATTATACACTTCATCGATACTTCCTTCTTCGGCTTGAGTACGCATTTCCTTCACACATTCTTGCATACTCCAGTTTTCGTTCACGATAATCATTTCGGTACCCATAAGACCACCGGCTGTATCATCGTCATATTTCAACAGGTCGATAATATCGCCCGCTTGTTCCACGTCTTCGATGTGCGAGATAATCTCATCACGCTCCGATTCATCAAGTTCTTGAAGAAGGTCTACCGCATCGTCGGTATCAAGAAGCTCAAGGGTTTCGGCAATTTCCTTTGGAGGCATCTGTTCGAGTTGACGACGACGGTCATCCTCGTCCATCTCCATAAGCACTTCGGCTGCTGTCTCTTCATCGAGCAAACTTTCGAAAAATTCCTCATCGGCAACATCTAATTCTTCGAACAACTCTGCAATATCGGCTGGGTGCAAGTCTTTAAGCAACCTGCGACCAAGCTCAACATCCTTGTGGGCGATTATCTCCCTCAAGTCATCCATAAACTCCTTATCGTATTCTTTCATAACAGCCTATTATTTTGTTTGAACACGGTTTGCATCTATTATGTTTGTTAACTCTATGAATTGAGCCACGCTCAATTGTTCTGGACGCATTCCGAACACTGGTTGTGCCAGTACTTCGGCATTTCCGCCCACCATTCCACGCAACGAATTGCGTAGGGTCTTTCTGCGCTGTCCGAAAGAGGTCTTTACCACAGTCTTGAACAGATGTTCGTCACACCCCAAATCGGTAACGCCATTGCGTGTGAGCTTTATTACGCCACTTTTCACCTTCGGTGGTGGGTTGAACACATGTTCGGGCACCGTGAATAGATATTCTATGTCATACCAAGCTTGAAGCAACACCGAAAGGATTCCATAGGTCTTCGAGCCTGGAGGAGCTGCCACTCGTTGAGCCACTTCGCGTTGGAACATTCCGCTACAACAAGGTATTTGATCCTTATAGTCCAACACCTTAAACAATATCTGCGACGAAATGTTATACGGGTAATTGCCAATTACACAAAACTCATTCTCACCAAACACTTCCTTCAAATCCAACTTCAAAAAGTCGGCCGAAATGATTCTACCATCGAGTTCAGGATAGTGTTCGCCAAGATATTCCACACTTTCACGGTCAAGTTCCACCACCTTCAAGTCGTGGCCATCTGCTATAAGATATTGTGTAAGCACGCCCATACCTGGACCTATCTCAAGCACCGGTTTTTCGCGATATTCAATCAGAGTATCAGCGATTTTCTGTGCCACACTTAGGTCGGTAAGGAAATGTTGCCCTAAATTCTTTTTTGCTTTTACTTGTTGCATAATTGTTGGCTTTTAGTCTTGTTTTTTAGCAATTTTCCAGGTTCTTTCAACGAAAATGCTCTCGATATTACGCAAAACGGATAAAATCACCTATCTTTGCAAAATACAAAGATAGTGCAAGCCGAGTGAAGAACAAAATTAAAAACGAAGTTTTTGGTTTTTTATTCCGAGGCGTAGCCTATAGTTGGTCACAAGTTGTAATATATATGCTAAAGAAAATACTCACATATCTAATTCCCCTAATAATCGGCGTCGGGCTGTTTTATTTCCTATGTGTCAATGTCGACACCACACAGCTGCTCGATTGTTTGCGTTACGATGTCAATTATTGGTGGTTTGTCCTCATTGCTTTCATTAGCATTTGGAGCCATGTGTTCCGTGCTTTGCGTTGGCAATTGCAACTTCGTGCCATCAACATCAACGCACCTCTACATCCACTCGTTTGTTCCATCTTCGGAACCTATGCAGTGAACCTCATCTTCCCTCGATTGGGCGAAGTGTGGCGCTGTGGATACATTGCCGACCGTCAAAAAGCATCTTTCACACAAGTAGTTGGTTCGATGGTTGCCGACCGCCTAACCGACACTATCACAGTGCTTTTGCTCACTATTTTCACATTCTTCCTGGCGCAAGACGCATTCTATGCTTTTCTTGATACCTACCCTCAACTCAAAGAGAAACTTTTTGCAATAGCTACATCGCCACTCACTTGGGCTATTGGAGCAGCTTGCATCGCTATAGCTATTTGGCTTCTCAAGAGCCAATCACAAAACAAATTCATAGCTCGCCTACACACTATGGCACACAACCTTTGGGACGGCTTTTATGCCATCACCAAGATGAAGGGTAAATGGACTTTCATCCTTTACACTGTGCTAATATGGGGTTGCTATTTCATTCAGCTATACCTTGCAAAGTTTGCGTTCACATTCACCCACGACCTCACCTTGGTGGCTATGCTTGTATTGTTCGTGCTAAGTAGCATCGGTATGGGCGTTCCTACTAATGGTGGACTTGGCGCATACCATGTGGCTATCATTTTCGGGCTATCACTTTATGGTGTGGGCACATTCGACACATCTAATTTCGACCCTCGCGCATCGGCTTTCGCTATGCTTGAATGGGGACTACAAACTGTGATGCTCGTGATTCTTGGAATTTACACTGCAATCTATGTGGCTATCGACAAACATCGCATCGCCACAGGAAAAACTATAGTACACACTTCGGGCGATAAAATGAGCCTATAACTTTTTTTCAATCACATCAATTATGGCACAAAAGACTGACTATTTTGACGACGATTTTGAAGATGATATCATCGAGGAAATCGATGATTCCAACAATAAAACCATTGATTTCGATAGCAACGACAACCTAAACAATCAGGACAATAAGGTAGACCCTGAAAAGGAGAAAGAAGAACGCGAACTCGAAAGCGACACCATCGTTAGAGGTTACAATCGCCTTCGACTCACCCTTTATAGCATCGCGGCGCTTATTGTCATTACTTTGTTCACTTGGTTGTGGCTTAGATATTTCTCACCCTACACTGTCGAAGCTGTAGAGTCGGGACGCATCATGGAAATGAAATGTCAAGGTCGACTATTTAAGACCTACGAAGGACTTCTTCTTTCTGAGAAATATGTCGATTACCCCGACAAATGGCTCGAATGCGACTTCCCATTCTCGGTTTCCAACGATTCGATTGCTCGTGTAATCATGCGACTCAAAGGCTCTGGTGAACGAGTAAATCTCACCTACGAAGAATATCAAGGCACCGTGTTCTGGCGAGGCGACTCACACCGCATCATCACAGGCGTTGAGGTTGCTGACAAGAATAAATAAAACTAAAGGAGTGAAACACATTCTCACTCCTTTTTTATTTTTCACCACTTTGGATTACCTGCATAAGTTGCCTTTTTCAATGGCTCTGGTTCATCGCTTAGCAAACGATATAGCTTAGGTGATTCCAATATCTCTTTTGCATCGCACTTTCTGCCATCTATCACCACCGTGCGACTTATTAAGCGTATTCCATGGCTATAGTCGACATAGAAATTGCCGTGACGCACAAACAATGGTTGTTGTACTTTGCCATCTGGGTGGCACCATCCATATATCGCCTCATATTTGTTCATTTCTTCGCGCGATTGAATCTTGTAAGTAAGCACAACTTCCTTCTTTAGTCCCGAAATAAATTGTCCAAACTTATATCCTTTTGCCTTATAAATAGCTTTGATGGCATTGTCGCTATCTTGAAACACTATCGGCATCATATTTCGGCCTCCCAATGGACGGAATGGGAAAATATCGATATGTCCTTCCGATGCTTCAGCAATTCTATCCACAAGATATGTTGTAGGTAGGATACAGCCCAATGTGTCGGCTATTTGTTGAGCTGCAAGAGGACCCATTGGCATACGCACAAAATCGTCATCACGACCCACCGACAAGAAATCACACGACACCAACATCTCTACGCGATGTGGCACGCGAAGCACTTCCACCGAGTCCACCACTGGAGTAGTGAACACAATCTTCTGGAAGCGTTTCAACTCGCTCGGCATTTCGCCTGCCAATATTGCTTTTACGATCATATCTTCGCGTTTCCAAAACTCCACGGTATCTATGCTCTCCATAAACTCTTTTCCACTCAATGTAGCACCGGGTTTATTAGCAAAATAAGCGATAGGCTCATTCACGCGCTCCACACGCGCATTTTTGCCATACTCCACTTTATCCACTGCCACAGCATTCATTGCCACAGCACACACCATCATCAATGCTATTACTAATTGTTTCATAACGATAATAATTTTATTTCTTGACTGCGAATGTACGCAAAAAATAATTGATTTACAACGAATCAAAAATATCGGGCCTCTCAAGGTGAACATATTTTAAAAAATTTCATCCAAAATTGCTCTCTAAAAACTTATTTATCACTAAATTTGTGGAAACATCATTCTAAAAACTATTTTCATGAGACTCTCATCATTAATATTAGCATTTTTCTTGTGCCTATCGGCTTGGGCAGGCGATGTATATACCGTTATTGCGAATCCTGGCGAAAACGCATCTAAAAGTGTACGACTTAATTGGCACTCCGACATCGACAACGATGCTACGCAATGTTTCTACACCGATTGCAGTGATATTCATTGGGCAAGAGCTAAAAAAGTGGCTCCACAACAAGAGATATGCGAAGTTTTCGATAGCATGTATTCTAAGACGCCCGAGGGAGAGAATTTCTACGAACGAGTGCGTTTCATTCGCAACACTGCCGAGTTAAAAAACTTAACACCTGGCACTCGATACATGTATCGCATAGGCAACGACCTTAAAGATGGCGAAACTCGATATTTCCATACTGCTCCTCAAAGTGGCGAATGGTCGGCGGCTATCATTTCCGACATTCACACCTACACTCCACTTCCTAAACGCGTTGAAGCGGCCATGACTATGCTCGACACTATCGAGGCTAAGAATGGTACTCACCTTGATGCAATCCTTCATGTGGGCGACATCATTGCATGGGGCGGTTGCTACTCTTTTTGGCGCAATCTCTACAGCAACGATCATTTCAAAAACCATCTTTGGGCTGGTATAAACGGCAACCATGACAACATGGACCGCACCAACAAGCGCAACAATAAAGAATTCTTTCGCAACACCAATAACAACCCTCTCAATGGCTACGACTCTCAAGAAGGCGTGTGCTACTATTTCATCTATGGCGATGTGCTGTTCATTATGCTTAATAATCAAGTGATGCACTCCGATGAGGGACTTGCAACAGCTCAAGAATGGGTTAAAAAAGTGATTAAGAAGAATCAACGCAAGACTCGCTTCACTGTGGTATTCGAACACTATCCTTGGTTCCTCGGTGGAAACGGAAAGACTTTCCAATATGCTCGTTGGAGCAAATTCTTCGATGAAAATGGAGTAGACCTTGCTGTCTCGGCTCACAACCACATCTATTTGCGCACCGATGCCCTTTACAACGACCAAGAGACCGATGGCAACTCGGGCACTGTGTATCTTCAAACTCCTTCGACCGACAACGAACGAGGCGAATCTATCAACGAATGGATTTACAACAAAGACAAAATCAAAATACGCTGGAACGAGGGTCCTAAAACTATGGGTGCTATCCTACTCAAAGCCAACAGCGACCAACTCTCGCTCACTGCCTACGACCGATATGGCAATGCTCTCGACAATGTGATTGTGAAAGCAAAAAAGCGTAAGTAACATTTATTTTAAACCCCATTTTTCACTAACAAAACTACAACCACTATGAGAATCTCAGCTCTAATATTAGCATCGGCTCTAAGTCTTTCGGCTTGGGCAAGCAATGTGTATACAGTTATTGCCAACCCTGGCGAAAATGCATCAAAAAGTGTTCGTCTTAATTGGCATTCCGACATCGACGGTGAAGCAACTCACTGCTTATACACCGAATGTAGCGACATCCATTGGGCAAGAGCCAAAAAAGCTACTCCACAACAGGAACTTTGTACTGCCTACGATAGCATGTACTCTAAGACTCCTCAAGGCGAAAACATTCACGAGAAAGCACGCTTCATTCGCAACACTACCGAGCTAAAGAACCTTAAACCTGGCACTCGATACATGTATCGCATAGGCGACAACCTCAAAGACGGCGAAACTCGCTATTTCCACACTGCTCCCGAAAGTGGCGAATGGTCGGCTGCCATAATCTCCGACTTCCACGCCTACACCCCTCTGCCTAAGCGTGTCAAATCTGCTATGGCTATGCTCGACACCCTCGAAGCCAAGAATGGCACTCACCTCGATGCTATCCTTCATGTGGGCGACATCATTGCTTGGGGTGGTAGCTACTCGTTTTGGCGCGACCTATACACCAACGACCACTTCAAGAATCACCTTTGGGCGGGCGTAAACGGCAACCACGACAATATGGACCGCACCAACAAGCGAAATAGTAGCGAATTCTTCCGCAATGCCAACAACAACCCTCTCAATGGTTACGACACTCAAGAAGGTGTGTGCTATCACTTCACCTATGGCGATGTGCTATTCATCATGCTCAACAACGAAGCTATGCACACCGACGAAGGACTTGCTGCTGCTCAAAAATGGGTTAAAAAGGTCATCAAACGCAACAAGAAACAATATGTGGTAGTGATGGAACACTATCAATGGTTCTATGGCACCAATGGCAAGACTTCACACTACAATCGTTGGCAAAAACTATTCGACGAATGTGGTGTCGACCTTGCTATCAGTGGCAACAACCATGTCTACGCACGCACAAATGCGCTATATAATGGCGTAGAAACCGACGGTAACTCGGGTACAGTGTATATTCAAACTACTTCGAGCGACAACGAGCGTGGACAAGAGCTCAAAGAATGGACTTTGAACAAAGACATCATCAAAACTCGCTGGAGTGAAGGCTCAAGAACAGTAAGTGGTATCCTATTCAAAGTCAACAGCGACCACATTGCGCTCACTGCATACGACCGCAACGGTAACGCATTCGACAATGTCATCGTAAAAGCAAAAAAGCGCAAGTAATGAAGGACTTTATAGCTATCGATTTCGAAACTGCCAATGCGCATCGCACAAGTGTGTGCAGCATAGGTATTATTGTGGTGAGAGATGGCGAAATTTGCGACCAGTTCTACAGCCTCATTCATCCTGTCCCCGACTACTATCACCCCATCAACACAAGCATACATGGACTCGATGATGCCGACACATGCGATGCTCCCTATTTCCCCGAAGTATGGGCACAGATCGAGCCTCTCATCGGCGACCTGCCATTCGTAGCACACAATAGCCCATTCGATGAGAGCTGCTTGAAATCGGTATTTGAGTACTATGATATGAGCTACCCTCAATTCCAGTTTCATTGCACCTGTAAAGCTTCACGACAAAAACTTGGAAAGATGTTGCCCAACCACAAACTACACACCGTTGCCGAATATTGTGGATATGACCTTCTCAATCACCACAACGCGCTTGCCGATGCCGAAGCTTGCGCTCACATCGCTATCCAGCTACTCTAAGCAACTTTTTTTCCACACAATATCACAACAAGAAGAGCGCAACCCTCAACAAGTTGCGCTCTTTCTATTATTTGTATTGGAATTTTTCTTACTTAGCTACTCTTTCAAGCCACTTAACCATTCCAAGCATTACGCCCATTGATACAAGACATACTACAAGGAATACTGTCCAGCATTGCCAGATTGGAATTGCGTTGTACATAAGAGGGCCAATCCACAATAGCAAGTTACCTACAGCAGTAGCACCTAGCCACAAACCTTGGCAAAGACCTTGCAAGTGCTTTGGAGCGATCTTAGATACGAATGACAAACCAAGAGGAGAGATGAACAACTCAGCAACTGTCAAGAAGAAGTATAGAGCGATAAGTACCCATGCACCAGCCTTCACTTGTTCTGCTACTGGAAGTGCGCGATAAGCATCAGCTGATGGATAACCCATATACAATGAATAAACTGCCAAGAACAAGTAAGCAAGACCTGCGATGAACATACCGATAGCAATCTTTCTTGGTGTAGAAATTTCCTTACCACGAGCCGATAGTGCACCGAAAATCCACATTACTACTGGAGTAAGCACGATCACGAAGAATGGGTTAACTGCTTGCCAGATTTCTGGAGCGATTGTTGATGTATCAACGAAGTCGCGTGCAAACAATGAAAGTGATGTACCGTTTTGGTGGAATGAGAACCAGAAGAAGATTACCACGCCAAGAACTGCAAGAAGTGCATAGATGCGTTGCTTGATTTCTTGAGCCATAGCCTTCTTTTCTTCAGCTGTATATTCTACTGTTGCAGCAGCTTCCTTCTTTCCTGGAGTTGGGAACATCTTCTTAGTGCAGATGAACACTACCAATGAGATGAACATTGCAGCTACTGAAGCCATGAATGAATAGTGGATACCTTCGTTAAAGATTTGAAGATACTTTTCGCATGATGCAAGCATGTTAGCTACATCACCACCACATTCAGCCATCAAAGCTTGCAAGTTAGCAAAGTTTGCCATTGCTTCACCTTCAGCCATGAATTGGTGACATAGTGCTGGAAGACCTGCATTGTAAACCATTGCGTGTGATTCCAACCACCAGCTTCTCAACAATGGAGCTACGAATGGAGCCACAAGACCACCGATGTTGATGAATACATAGAAAATTTGGAAACCTGAGTCGCGTTGGCTTGAATACTTAGGATCGTCATACATTTGACCTACGATTGCTTGCAAGTTACCCTTGAACAAACCGTTACCAAATGCGATAAGGAACAATGCCACGCAAGTAAGAGTTAACAACCAAGTTGAGTTTTGAGCTGTAGCAAGGATTGGAATTGACAATGCAACATAACCCAATGCCATTACGATAAGACCCGACATGATTGTACCCTTGTAGTTTTGAGTCTTGTCGGCAATGAAACCGCCTGCCAAACTCAATACATAGATACCTGCATAGAAGAATGAATAGATCAATGAACTTGTTTCTTCACTTACGCCAAACTTAGAACATAAGAACAGCACAAGAACGGCGTTCATAATGTAATAACCAAAGCGTTCACCCATGTTGGCAAGAGCCGCAGGGATAAGACCTTTAGGATGGTTTTTAAACATAATTAATAGTATTATTTAGTTAATATAAAGTTTTGTTTTCTCTCTTTTCTTAGTTGCCCAACTTTGCTTTGTAGGCAAATGCATACACACGCATTTGCTTTATCATAGCGAGCAAGCCATTGCTACGCGTTGGCGACAAATGCTCTTGCAACCCTATTTCCTTCAAGAAATACAAGTCGCAATCCAATATCTCTTGTGGAGTATGCCCCGAAAGCACTCGAATAAGCAATGAAATAAGACCCTTTACGATGATTGCATCGCTATCGGCGCGAAAATCTATCTTTCCATCTTGCTCATCGGCCACAAGCCACACACGGCTTTGGCAACCTTCTATTATATTATCCGGAGTCTTAAATTTATCTTCAAGAGGTTCTACTGCATTTCCAAGCTCTATGATATAGGCATACTTGTCCATCCAGTCGCTCAACCCCGAAAATTCCTCAATAATTTCGTCTTGTATGTTATTTATAGCACTCATTTAGCCCATTTTACAATTTGATTGCCAAAAATACGCATTTTTTTTGAATTTTCCCACATTCCTTTTCCCATTTACTCATCAAAACAACAAAAAAAATAGGCGTATCGCTTTGCGACACGCCTATCTGTAATGAGATATGTTTAGTCTTCGATTAGAAGAACTTAATCATTTCGTTTTCAACAGTTGTTGACTTGCGAAGGATTGCATCGATGTTTTGCATTACTGCAGAAGCACCACGAGTTGAGTTGAATTGGCGTTCTACTTCAGCACCTGGAGTGCGTTCGCTGCGGTTGTGCTTAACAACTTGGAACACATACACACCTGAGTTACCCTTAACCATTGAGCTCAATTCACCTTCCTTAGCACCGTAAACTTCAGCTACGAACTTGTTTTCGCCCATACCGATACCAGCAACGAATGGTTGACCGAATGTTACTTGAGCTGTATCGATCTTGCTGTTCATCAATTCAGCATAGCCAGCCAAGTCGTTAGCCTTACCATTGTACTTTTCGTAAAGTGCATTTACCTTCTTATCGTTAAGAGCTTGCATTGAAACGAATTCCTTGATGTTAGCATCGTTCAATGGCATGTAACCTTCATCATAAACTTCTCTTAGAGCTACAACTACCATCTTGTCCTTGTTTTCCTTATCGAAGATAGGAGAAACTGAACCCTTGCTTGCACCAAATACCCATTGAACAGCCTTGCGAGTGTTTGCTATACCGTTGATTTGAGGAGTTGTGCTTGTAAGTTCGAATGGCATTGGTTGGTAACCCATCTTTACAGCGTTTGAATCAACTGCTGCAAGAGTGTTGTTAGTGTTGATGAATGCTTGCAAGTTATCACGAAGGTCGTTGATAGTCTTCACGCTTGGAAGAACCTTGTGAGAGATAACTGCTACATCATATAGTTGCTTTGGAGCTACTTTCTTGTTCACCTTAGCGATGTAAGCCATTTGGTCGTTTGCTGTAAGAACGAAATACTTAGCGTCAGCGTTAAGAACCTTAGTCTTTACTGAGTCAGCTGCACCAATAAGTACTTGCCATACATTTTCTTGACCTTGTGCTACCTTACCGTCTACTACTTCAGCAAAGTTCTTACCACCGTTAAGAGCAGCCATGATAGAATCTTGAACATTCTTGTCGCCTTGAACTGTTACAACATTCATTTGCACTGAGTCAACAGCCATTTCCTTGCCGTTAAGCTTAGCAATTGTATATTCGTTTGAAATAAACTTAGGTTCGCTCACTTCACCAACCTTAGCCTTTTCTACGAATTCCTTGATTTGAGTATCGCGAATATCGCTTAGTCTTGTCTTGTTTTCGCTGATTACAAGTTCGCTGAAGCTACGCACTGCGTCTACACCTGCGTTAGCACGAAGAAGTGTCATTGTAGTATCGATTAATGCCTTTGCTTCGTCTTGGTCTTGAGTTGATGGAACTACATCTACTGCAATCACAACACCAGTTCTCAATTCTTCATCAAGCTTGAACATATTCTTAACTTCGTTGTACTTAGCCTTCAATTCAGCATCAGTAACTTCAAGTTCTGCTTCGTTAAGTTCAGCAAAGTTACCCTTTACATAAGCTACTTCTGATGTTACAGCATTTTCTTCAAACATTGCCTTTGTGTCCAACTTGTTAGCTTGCAATGCACCCATCATAAGAGTTTGAAGTTTTGATTGCTTGATCATCATTTCCATATCTTTTTCAAGACGCAACCAGTTAGCCTTAGCTTCTGCTACTTGATCAGCAGTGAAGCCATATTTTGCAGGGTTGAACAATACATCATACATTTGAGCTGGTGATTCGAAGCCCATTTGTTGAGCATATTGAACCATCATTGGGCTTGCTGTAGCACCTGTCATTGCTTCAGTCAATTCAAGGTCTGTAACATACACACCCACTGCTTCAAGTTCCTTGTTAAGCAATTTTTCTGTGATCATACCTTCGATTACATTGTTTTGAATCAATGCACCGTCAGGCATTTGAGCACCACTATTTTGATATTGTGCGCTCACTTCTTCATAACGCTTTTGGAATTCAACAGCGTCGATTTTTTCGTCACCTACTTTAACGATAGTTGTTCCATCGCCAAAAAAAGCTTGTCCTGAGTTAAGCAAGTCACCCAAGATAAACGCCAATAGAGCCAAACCGATGACTACTGTCAACAGCACGGCTTTCTTTCTAATTGTTTCTAATGCAGCCATTTAATTATTTAATTTTTTGTTTTTATTTCCGTTAATTAAACCAACAAAACTCCACACATATATAATATATGCGGAATATAAGCACGCAAAGATACCATTTTTTTATATACCTCACAAAAATTTAACTATGTTTTTACTTGTATATACCTTGTAATTGCACTATCTTTGCACCCGATTTCAATTTTATTATTAACTTATGTGGAAAAATTTGGCTGCTTGCAACCACACAAAAAAATGCTAAAACTGCGTTCTACAACAATCCAACCAACACATTTTTGAGGTAGAAAGCCCTGCATTTTTCCACGTTAAACACTTGGAAAATATGAACTATTTATTCACATCTGAATCGGTGTCGGAAGGACACCCTGACAAAGTTGCCGACCAAATTAGCGACGCTATTCTCGACCGCTTTTTGGCTTACGATCCTAACTCTAAAGTTGCTTGCGAAACTCTCGTTACCACAGGTCAAGTGGTAGTGGCAGGAGAAGTAAAATCAAATGCTTACATCGACCTTATGGAGGTAACTCGCAAGGTTATCAAGCGCATTGGCTACAACAAGAGCGAATACAAGTTTGATGCCGAAGCTTGTGGTGTATTCTCTGCTTTGCACGAACAATCTCAAGACATCAACCGTGGTGTTGACCGCGAAAATGCCGAAGATCAAGGTGCTGGCGACCAAGGTATGATGTTCGGTTATGCTTCTAACGAAACTCCTGAGTTCATGCCTATCTCACTTTCGCTTGCTCACACTCTTCTTATCGAACTTACAGCTATTCGCAACGAAGGCGAAGTAATGACTTATCTTCGTCCTGATGCTAAGAGCCAAGTTACTGTGGAATACAATGGCGACACTAATAAGCCTGAACGCATTCACACTATCGTAATCAGTACTCAACACGACGATTTCATAGCTCCTGCCGACGACAGCAAGGAAGCTCAAAATAAAGCCGACAACGAAATGCTTGCTATCATTCGCCACGATGTGGAAACTATCCTTCTACCTCGCGTATTGACTAAGCTTAGCGACGACACTCGCGCGCTATTCGACGACAAGCTAATTCTTCATGTCAACCCTACTGGAAAATTCGTTATCGGTGGCCCTCACGGCGACACTGGTTTGACTGGTCGCAAGATCATTGTCGACACTTACGGTGGTAAGGGTGCTCACGGTGGTGGTGCATTCTCTGGTAAGGACCCTTCTAAGGTGGACCGCTCGGCTGCTTATGCTGCTCGTCACATCGCTAAGAATGCTGTTGCTGCTGGTATTGCCGACGAAATGCTTGTTCAAGTTGCCTACGCTATCGGTGTTGCACAACCTGTGAGCCTTTATGTCAACACTTACGGCACTAAGCATGTCGATATGGAGGATTCTGAAATTGCCGAAAAGCTAAAGGCTATCTTCGATATGCGCCCTGCTGCTATCGAAAAGCGTCTTAAGTTGCGTTTGCCTATCTACGAAGAAACTGCTGCTTATGGTCACATGGGTCGCACTCCTGTTACCATCACTAAGCACTTCAAGTCTAACTACGAAGGCAACAAGAGCATCGAAGTAGAACTTTTCACTTGGGAAAAACTCGATTTCGTCGAATCTATCAAGAAGGAATTCAACATCTAATAGGATAATATGCCCATTTCAAGCGACACATTATTCAAAATCGTACTATCAACGATCACATCGTTGATGTCGTTGTGTGCCTATGCACAAGCCGAAAACAGCGAATATTACTTGCCCGATTTGTATCATGGTATCGATGTTTCCAACCATCAAGGACGCATCGACTGGAACAAAGTAGCAAACGACGACAATGTTCAGTTCGTTTACATCAAGGCAACCGAAGGCGCAACCTATGTATCGCCCACATTTGAGCAAAACATACGAGAGGCACGCGAGGCAGGACTAAAGGTAGGCTGCTACCACTTCTTGCGTGCCACTTCTTATATTCACGACCAATTCAAAAACTTCATCGAGCGTTGTCGCAAGGACGAACAAGACCTTGCACCTCTCATCGACATCGAAGTCAAAGGCCGTTGGACTGCTAAGCAAGTTGCCGACAGTGTGATGCTATTTGCCGATCTTCTCGAACAGCACTATGGCGTGCGACCTGTCATCTACACTGGCACCAACTTCTTCAATCGTTACCTTGCACGCAGTTTCAGCGAGGGTTACGAATTGTTCATCGCTAAGTATTCCGACAACGAGCCTATTCTTGCCAACAATGTGCCTTACACTCTATGGCAATTCACCGATTGTGGCGAGGTAAATGGTATTCATACCGATGTTGACCAAAGTCGTTTCAACATTGGTAAGTCTCTGAACGACATTCTCTTCAATCCTGCTCCACGCGACTCAAATTTCATCGCTATCACGCGCATGACTAAGCCTATCATCTCCATGACAATGCAGAATCCGGCTAAGTTCAAAAACCGTCGCGACGAGAGAATACGCCGTCAACAAGCCGAACAACGACACAACGAGGAGAAAGCAACCCAACGACGACTCAAAGCTTACAAGGAAGGCAAAAAACGACATCCTCGTAGCGACATCGACGACGAAGAGGATTACATGCCTGCTCCTGCACAAAGCCAAACTAAAAGCACGCGCGCAAAGATCTAAAAAAAGGCGTACTCATGGCACGCCTTAATAAAAAATGGTTCTCTTTGTGTGTTTTTCATGTTTCGGCACAATCTCACGACTCCGCCTCAAGTTAATCTCTGATTGATTTTCACAACATCTATTAATTTGACCACAAAATTAGCTGTATTGTGGGCAACTTCATTGCACGCCTATCATAAAATTTGAAAAACGGGCGGATATTTCCACACAATTAGCTTTATTTGCAATCTAAATCCTCAGCTACATTTTTTATGGAGAAACTGATGCAATATATATGGCAACACCGACTTTGGAGCCTCGCGGATATGACCACCGTCGATGGCAAGCCTATTCGCATCATTGATCCAGGAACACTCAACACCGATGCCGGCCCCGACTTTTTTAACGCTAAAATCTTGATAGACAACAATATGTGGGTGGGCAACGTAGAGGTGCATGTGCGCGCATCCGACTGGAAAAAGCATCATCACGACCTCGATAAGGCGTATGATTCGGTGATTTTGCATGTCGTTGAAAAGGATGACGCACCAGTGTATCGCACTAATGGTGAGCTAATTCCGCAAATGGTGCTACACTATGCTCACGACTTCGGCGAGCGCTATTCTGCCCTTGTCGCTTCGACTCAAAGCTTGCCCTGCGCTGCACTCCTTCGCGACACCCCTTCACTCACACTTTCCGAGTGGATTCAATCGCTTGCTTTCGAGCGTTTACAAGCTAAGACTGAACGCATTAAGGCTCTCTACGACAACTTCTGTGGTAGTTGGGAGGAAGTGTGCTATGTAACCTTATCGCGAAATCTCGGATTTGGCATCAACAATGACGCTTTCGAACGATTGGCGCGACGCACCCCACTACGACTTTTGCACAAGCATTGCGACTCTTTGCTGCAAATCGAAGCTCTACTTTTCGGACAGGCTGGTATGCTCAACAGTTCGTTGCATCCTCACGATGCTTATTACCAACAACTCTGTTCGGAATATGCTTTCCTTGCCAACAAGTTCACACTTGCGCCAATAGAAGCCGAAGCATGGAAATCATTCCGCATTCGTCCGCAGAATTTCCCTCACCGTCGCATCGCGATGCTCGCGCACTACATTCACAATGGTTTCCGACTCATGGAAAACATTCTCAATGCCACTACCGAAGAGGCTTTGCGACAACTATTCACAGTAGAACTCACTGGATATTGGGCTAATCACTACTCGTTTGCCGACACTGCAACAAGCGCACACAAGGCACTTGGCAATAGCTCAATCGACATCATTCTCATCAACACCGTTGCGCCACTTTTCTATGCTCACGCAGCCATTACTGGCAACTACGACTTTGCCGACCGAGCTATCTCACTGCTCGAATCGCTCCGAGCCGAGAAAAACTCCATTGTCGACACATTTGTGAAAGCTGGCGTGCCTTGCAAAGACGCACTCACTTCGCAAGCACTCATTCAAGCCAAACGCGAATACTGCGACACCCGAAAATGCCTTTACTGCGCTATCGGACACCGTCTCCTATCGCAAGCTGCTATGAAAAAGCCTTAACCACAACGATTCGTTGTTCCTTTTACACACGAAACAAGTCATTTTAATACCCCTCGAACTTCATAGCCTTTTTTATCGTTAAATTTGTGAGTATCAACACAAACTTAGTCCACAAATAGTAAGCTATGAAATTATTTCGATTATCAACTACAACAGTTGCTCTCACTTTGTGCCTTATAGGCTCGGCACAAACACTCACCCCTATTCCTTACGGCAATTTCAATTCATGGGTAGTGCGCGAAATCAAAGAATCGCCCATCATCGGAGGCAAAACAAAAACCGTTTATGCGATAGGACCTAACGACACTATTAAAGGCGGCATTCCCTACAAAAACGCAAGCAGTTCACCTTGGGCAACCTCCAATATCATGGCAAAAGTGATGGGTATCACCAAATGTAGCAATGCCGTATTTCCCGACACTCGTAGCAACAACGACCGATGCGTGAAATTGACTACTATTCTCGAGGGCGTAAAAGCCATTGGCATAATCAACATCAAAGTGCTTGTGTCGGGGAGCATATTCCTCGGCGAGATGTTAGAACCCATCTCAAGCACCAAAAGCCCATATAGCAAAATGGAAATGGGTATCCCATTCGACCGCCGCCCCACTCACCTCGTCTTCGACTACAAAGTATCGGTGCCCGACGACAACCGAATGATGTATTGCAGTGGATTTAGCCCCCGCAAGCAACTCGACACCAGCGACAATGCCGAAGTTTATATCATTCTGCAACGAAGATGGGAGGACAGCGACGGCAATCTACACGCATTGCGAGTTGGCACAGGGCGCGAGCGCTTCAACCACACCACCCCCTATTGGGTTAACGCCCACAAGCTGCCTGTGCTCTATGGAGACATCACACAACACCCCGACTATAAACCATTCATGGGGCTTATCAGTGGCGAAAAAGCTTATTATGCCCGTAATAGTCGTGGAAAAATGGTTCCTGTGCAAGAAGAAGGCTGGGACGATGCCAACGCCACCCCTACCCACATGCTCATCATGGCATCATCGGGTTGCGGCACAGCCTACGAAGGCACTGTGGGAATGACACTTTGGCTCGACAACATCGCCCTACAATACTAAAAAAACGATGCGAAGCGAATGCTCTGCATCGTTTGTAATTCCTTTAGACACAAGAACATTTTTTCTGGACAAAATGACATATTTTATTTAAAGACAGAAGGACAAAACACACTTGTTCATCTTGCTTTCTCTGCCTCTAAATAATGTCGAAGACATTTGACTCAATGCCAGTAAAGGCATTTTTTATGAATAGTCCTTCGGACTATACTTATGATGAGTAAGCATTCTCCTTCGAATTCGGTTAATACCCGACTAACGATTCACCATATTAAATTTGCGAACAAAAGTCGATTCTGTGGGCGAATAAACAAACAATCTTTCCGACAAAAAACATATTTCGTATGAATAACTTCTCCTATCAGGTATTTTGTTATACATTGGTCGTTGTGGTATTTCAGTAACTGAACCATCTTCTGATGTATATATAATAATTTTAGGCTTAGGTATATATATATATCTATATGTATCCTTATAAAAGTTTATATATTTACCACCTTCGTATTTCTTTTCCACTTGGTCAAAACTGAAATTGTGATGTGCATAGTCCGACAGATAGTACACTTGCGTTTTTATTCGTGTGTTCCACACTTTTTTAAAATCATCATATACAAAATCGACCCTTGCCCACAAACTATCGGTAAAATACCAACGATGCCATTTCGACATTGTAGCATAAGGTTTCTTGTCAAATTTCCATTGACGACCCGAAAGGCGGTCAAGCGTGGTAAGTTTCTTTCCTGCCAACGCTTCATCTTCGGCTATTTGCTCTTGCTCCTCTGATGTTAAATCGCGCTCGTAGGCTATTAAATGTTCCACACTATCGAGCATTGCGCTTAGTAGCATATTTTTATTGTCAAGATAGTCCACTTTGTAGCTCACTGCAACGCGTCCTCCATCACGAGTGGTCTCATTCACCACCACATAATCTCCTTCGGTGGCTTTTCCTACCTTACTAAAATCGAACACACTATCGGCTTTGTTCGACATATAATACACATTCTCTGTTTCTTTCAACGATCGTATTCCATCGATTATTACCGAGTATTTTCGTTTCACATTGATACTATCAAATTGCTCAGTGAAATGGCTCCTCTGCCAGTTTGCTGTATCAAGACGGTGCCAAGCATTTTCCATCAATTGCCATTGTTGTGGCTTTTGAACCTTGCGCGACATTGTTTCTATGCCATATTGTGTCATGAATGTGCGAGTAGGTATGCCTTCGGGATATACACAGTCAAGCACCAATCGATTGGCAGACAAAGTCGTGATGTCATAATTCACAGCACACCATTCTCCACCATCAACTTTCTCTTTCATAACCAGATAGATTCCGTTTTCACGGTCCCCTATTTTTGAGTGGTCAAATTCGCGTTCTATTTCATCACTAAAATAAAACTCGCACATTTGCCAATCGGGCAACTCTCGTTTGAAATTCTTTGCTATGGTGCAATGTAATGCCATTCCATCTTTGTCAAATAACACTTCGGTGCGTTTGCGCTTTCCTGTTTTTCGATCTATTTCATACCATGTCTTTCCAACAAGCAAATCTTGCGTCGAAATCACGGTTCCATCTCCTTCTTGTGTATCAGTTTCATAGTCCTTACCTTCTTCGGTGTTAACAACAAAACAATGTTGTTCTGCCTTGGCAACTTTAACATCACCCATTCGCATATTCATATCATCAAGTTGATACAACTCCATACACACAGCCTCGGTGTAACCTTTACGCTTCTTCCCTTGAAAAACCACATATTTGCCTTCACGACACTTACCTACTTGCTCTTCATCGAAGATATCGGTCTTCTCGTTACTAAGGTAGTATGTTTGTACTCGCGCTTTGGTGTTACCATCTTCGTCAGCTCCCACTATGAAGCGTTGGGTGCCTGTGAACTTCACATAATAATCCTTACGAGTTTGCATCTTTGAGAGATCTATCTCATACCACTCCTTATTGATTAGCATCTCCATAGTAGATTTAGCTTCAACATGAAGCATTGAAACTAATAAAAATACTACAACGATTAGAGTAAGTCGATTTCTCATAATTATAGTTTTTAGTTTTTCTTTCAGAAGGAGAGTTTTCTCAAAATGATACAATGTGTGTGTCGTAGGTCATTGCGCCAAACACGCCCCAACCTCCATTCACATTGCTCCATATCTGAATTGGATTGGTATACAAGTCAAAATCGCTGATTCTGAACACCTCGATGTCCTTCAGATAATAATATAAATCGGGCGAAAGATGTTGTAATTCAAGAATAACGTATGGCGTAATCACACTATTCGCCCTCATTCTTGTTTCCACTGTAAACTCATATTCCTTCCCATTTATAAGTTCGTCACTAAACACATTCGAAAAATAAGCAGGCAAAAAACCGTATGGTTTTATCAAATCAGAATCATAAAATATAGGATCCTCTGAGCCGAAATAATCTACACTCATAGTAGTAGGGTAAGCTTGATTAGGCAAAAAATTTATCTTTCCTACATTTTTCACTATCAAACGATAATAATTTTTTTCATCCACCGGATCCACGATTTTTAAATTAATTCTCATCACAGTATCAGAGCCAAACATATCAGTAATCTCTACTGTATCACCCGACGCTTCTACTGCCTTGTAATATTCTCTTGCTTTAATTTTTAATTCAGTTCCCATTACGTATAGGCGTGGTGTAGTCGTAGGTAATTGTGTATTTGCTTCCACTCTATCGAGTCCTATTACAGAACCATCCGACAACGGATTAGAATTTGATTCTGCTACGATTTTTATTACGTCGCCAAATTTAGGCACATATTCACTATTATAAGTAACTCCTATACTATCAAACACCATCGTATACACATTTCTATCATTAACCACAAGTTCCACCTTTGCATTCCTCAATGCTTGCGCAGATAATTCCTTTACTAAATACATATATTTTTTATCTGCAGATATCTTATTATAATGATAATAATCAGCACGCATATAGATTAGATTAAAATAATCAATATCATTAGCTTCTGTTACATAGGCATACACCACAGTATCCGGATTAACTATAGCATTTATAGTTAAACGATCTGTCCTATGTTCATCTGTTAAAACAATCTCCTTTTCACATGCCGATAGCGATAGTATCATCACCAATCCGAACAAAATATATCGTAGTTTCATTAATGTAAAAAATTAGTTATTAAAACTTATGTGTAAAGCTTATTGATGGCATTATTGGGAATGGACATTGTAATTTTAACAACATTTTGTTGTCATCGTTAAAACCAACATAAGCCGTATTTGCATTCATACGGTTATATACATTATACACGCTCAACCCTATCACACTCTCTCCAAGTTTGTGCTTCACTCCAAAGTTTACACCCAAATCAAGATGATGAACTGCCGGAAGCACATAGTCGTTTATCTCTTTAAAGCTTATCGCAGAGCGTAAACCATCTATAATATGGGTATTATCTATATAATATTCTGACACATTATCAAAAATATAAAGGGATGACGCTGAAGATACAGCAGTATATCTTGCAATTCCATCAAAATAAGCAAATCTGCCACCTAATGCCTGAGCTACAGGTATTGTTCCTCTGCGACCGGTTCGATAACTCCACGACGCATTTAGCTCCCAATATGATTTCTTGCTCACTGGAATTTTGTGCGAAATCATAATATTCAGATTGTTTCGACAGTCATTATTAGCATAAAACTCCTCGCCACCATTCAACTGATTGCCTGCACGGTCAAATTTCCGCAACGATTTCGACCATGTATAGCTCACCCAACCTGTAGTGTTGCCTGTGGTCTTTTCGAGCATAAGTTCTGCACCATACGAGCGACCATCACCCACCGAAATCATCTGACTCCAATCACGCATAGCAAAAGAATAATTAGCATTCTGCTTATACTCGATAATATTGTTCATTGTCTTATAATATCCCTCGGCCGAAACGCTCATTCCCGGCAATATATCATACACATAGCCCAACGCATATAGGTCGCTTTTCATAAGCGGAATATCCTTAGTGATTGGTACCCATAGTTCCGATGTACTCACAAGATTATTTGTTGCAAGTCGGTGAGTAGATTGTGCCATTCGTGAATAAGATAATTTCAGCGCGTGATCGTTCAGGAATTTCCAACGCATCGATAGGCGAGGCTCAACCGAAGAATATGTTTTACCCTGCACAGCGTGCAATGCCAAGCGAACACCAATATTTAGCTTAATATTTTTGCTCAATTCATAATCATCTTCGGCATATAGGCTATATTGCTTCAACTGATGAACACCGCCCATTATGGTATCAACATAACTGCTTTTTTCATAGACGTAAGTTTTTTTTGATGCCCACTTCAAAGTCTTATAATAGAACGAATTTTTTACTCTTACTTGTGGTGTAAACTCTTGTGATTTCACTTCTGTACCAATCAATATATTATGCTTCTTATTAGGTCTGAATCCTAATTGCGCACCTATCAAGCCTTCTTCCACTTTTGAGAAATAATCTTGATTTACATCTTCAATTTGCAGAAATTCTCCATCCTTTGGATCTCTTTCCTCTATTGGTATCGTATACGCATCATTTGTCTTTCTGCTGTAATAATAACTTCGCTGAATTATACTATAATCATATTTACTATAAGTCACGTTTGCACCCACCTTAAATCGGTCATTTATGTCCCAATCCCAATTTATCGCTCCACATAGATTACTCCACCCGGTAGATACGCTATCTTCTCTATTTACAATAGTTCTATACACTGTTGGAAATATCCCCAACAGAGGATTCTCTTCACCGTCTGATTCTATCTTAAGCGAATGAGTGTTTGTTGGGGCAGAGTTATCTATATCTTTGCCATAATAAAACGATGCTGATAGGCGATTTCGCTCGCTGAACTTATGTGTTATCTTGGCATTAACATCATAGTATTTCATATTTGAGTATGGACGAACCTCATCCGGGTTATCATACACCTTTTCAAGCACAGGATAAGCAATCAGGTCGAAATAAGACATTCTTCCACCCACTATAAATGATGTGTGGTCTTTCCATATAGGTCCTTCTATCATAGCACTGCCTGATAATGCTCCTAAGAACAAGCTGCCATGGTATTTTTTGAAATCGCCCTCTTTCATTGATACATCTATCACACTCGACAGGCGTGAGCCATATCTCGCAGGGAATGCTCCACGATAGAAGTCAATACCTCCCACCATATCGGGATTGATTGCCGAAGCGTAGCCTTTCAAGTGTTCGGGATTATAGAGCGTAGCTCCGTCAAGAGTGATTAGATTTTGATCGATATTGCCACCACGCACCGAGATTCCCACTGTTCCCTCTCCCTCGCTATTCACTCCGGGAAGTTTCTGCAAAGCTTTTAGCACGTCGGGAGTTCCCATAAACATTGGCACACGCTTTATCTGTAGTGGGCTCATTTGGATTGCACTCATCTGCGAGCTCTCTATGCCGAATTTTCTTTCGCCCACCACTTCAACATTGCTAAGTTTTACCCCCTCAGCAAGACGGCTCTTAGTCAACGTACTGTCTGACTTTACCTTTTTAATAGGTTGGGCATACATCATTAAGCCTATGACCAACAACATTGATATCAACACTTTCAACCTTAACATCACCGATTAATTTTAGGAAGGTTCTCTAAAATATGTCAAAAACTAATTACACATAATATCTCATTTTCATATTAAATATTAAATATCAAAATCATTTTTTAGCGTTCCACACCACGCGTGTTTTCACGTCTTCATCCACTTTTATTGGGAAATCCTTAGGTATGTAACAATTAACTCCATCCATATCAAATACCACTCGTTTTTTGTCTATTCCCACTAACTTTACATAACTCGTATTATCACTATATATATTACCCAATATATCACGATACACATAGCGCAATGCTAAAATCTTATCTTTTACAGCATATTCAAATTCAGGACCATCATCAATATCATTTTTATCATAGTCAGTCTTAAATATACCTCCTTCTTCAAATTTATACCATTTACTATCTCGATTACCATCATATACTTGCACCATTTGGGTATTGTTGTAAATATACGGATAACCATCATCATACCATAATGATGATTTCAATATCTCTATTGCTTGTTCATCAGTAAACTCTGTACAAACATCCACATATTTATCACCTAATAATACCTTACCCTCTTTTGTGGGATCCAACGGCTCATCACAACTCAACATACACAACACATATGCCAACATTAGTAATAGTATTTTAATCGATTTCATATCTTTTAGTTTTAATAGTTTATCACACGCAAAGATATACAAATTATTTCTCTATTAAAAATTAACTGTACCATATAATAGTTTAATAGTTTTTAGTTAATGGTAAAATCTCCTTCGTAATAGTCGTCACCAATTTGCACTTCGATAGTATAATCATCGGTAGACAGTGAGCCAATAGCAAATGAATGCGATTTGCTCTCAGTATTGCTCACTGATGAATACACCACAACTCCATCACCGTCGTATACA
>JAEIGA010000618.1_pt1 | contig 52712 bp, 75 predicted proteins | sample 9270691 | NCBI WGS metagenome assembly JAEIGA01 (sample SAMN17057246, study PRJNA624740) | gut metagenome | biome: biome; isolation source: fecal sample | host: Bos grunniens | place: China: Xizang | collected 2019 | reverse complement strand
TTCATTAAATGGATTTGTTTGATTTTCTACTACATTGATTTTTTCAATGTCTTCTTGTTTTTTATTACCTTTAATAATATCTTGTAATTTCTCATAAGTGAAATCTTCAATATAAAGACCACCTTCGAGTTTTTTACCTTCCGTTCTTAATTTGGTATCCATGTTTGGATGAGCGCCAATATAAGTCAAGAAAGCAACTCTTCTTGTTCCGTCATTTTCAATAATAGTTTTTCTAGCAGTATACATAACATTACTTGCTCTTTCTAATAAAACATTACCATTATTATATGACATTTTTGGAACAATCATTTTGTTTTTTTCGCCTGTTGTGTTGTCTACATCTTCTTTATCTTTAATATGACAAATAGCGATATATTCAACATCTCCCCTAGACAAGTCGACAATCTTATTTCTCAAATTAAGCATTAAAGTTCCTACTGAACCTCTTTCATCTAAACTTAATTTCTTTTGTTTCTTTTTTTCTAAATAATTAACAGTACCTTCTTCTATTGATGAATAAGCATCGAAAATTACTGTTTTATATGGATGTGGTTTAGATAATTCATCTAATAAATCCATAAGTTTAGTTTGTATGTGTTTTGCTCCTTCAGATTTAGGGTCGTCTGATGTGAGTTGTAGTGTCTTAACATCGTTATCACTATATCCTTTCAAAACTTCACCACCACCGTCTGTATCGATAGCAACATACAAAATTGGTTTTGGAAAAGTACCTGCTGATGTTGTTTTACCAGAGCCAGGTTTTCCCATAAAAATTGTAAATCTGTTGTGCGGTTCGGCAGAGATGCCTTTAACCATGTCTAACATTCCCATTATTCGCTTTTCTCCTTTTTATTTTTCTTCGCTTCTTTCGCTTTTTGTTCTTCTGCTCTTGCTTTCTTTTTGAATGTGTCTGATTCAACAATATCTTTAATCAACTCATCGTTTTGTTTACCAAGAGCCTGAATCACGTAATTAAGTTCGGTCTGATTCATATTTCCTCCTTTCGATATTTTAGTTCCCTTACGGGTGGCAGGGAGTAATTGATTCGAACAATTAATAATGGTTTTGGAGACCATTGTGTTACCGTTACACCAACTCCCTATGCAGAGAGTTTTACCTCTCTAACAAATTTTCTATAGTATATTCTTTTTCATCTTTTAACCAATTTAACCTGAGGTCGTGTTCTAAAGAGAGGTCGATATCTCTATTTTCACTATATAACATTAATAAGTTAGCTGATTCACTTCTCATTACATATTCACACCCTAATTCTTCGGCTAACAATAATAAACATCTTTCGTCATAATCAGGTTTGTGATAACTTCCCTCTAAATCATTTAATGCTACTTTAAATCCTGTTGATATATCGAATTCGTCGTCAGGATGACATTTAGAAACACCCCTTCTTCCATATTTATCTACTACCATTGTTTTATTTCCATTCACAAAGATTTGATATTCAGGAACCATGGATAAACAATCTTTAATATTACTCTTTTTTAATTTTTCAATCGCTTCTTCTAAATCTACTGCTTTAATCGCTTTACAAAACATCTTCATTCTCCTTTTTAATTTCTTTTCCATATTTACAATATTGTAAAAAATCACATTTCTTACACATAAACGTACACTTTTCTAACACATAACCTTTTTGCATATCTTTAATTACATTATCTATATTAGTCATAATTCTAATAGCCATATCAATATTAATTGGAGATATCGATACTTTAATTAAAGTTTTACCACTAATTTCTGATAAAAAATCTATATAATCCGCCATGTCTAAATTCAATTCAGAAATAGTTTCTATATACTTTTTATATGTTACATTTTGTGCTTTATCTTTAGATAATTGACCGTTTTTCAACACCCTTGGTTTATTCATTTCAGCTTTAGGTATGTTGATGTATCCAATATCAATATCTTCTAAAGTTAATCCGTTCATGTTAGCATATATTACAGCATAGATATACATTTGTTCATCTAATAATATATCTTCATTATCTTTGTTGCTATTACTAAACTTATAATCAGTAATTAAGATTCTACCTGTTTGTTTATTTCGCCAAACAACATCAATAACACCAAGCATATCATCGCTTTCTACTTTATATTCTCTATGCAACACTTCATAATCTTGAAAATATTCATCTATCTCATCGAGAATATTTGTAAAATAATCTTTCCATGATGTTATACTAAATGTTTCTTTCAATTCAGGATATAATGTTTCATCAGGAATCTCTCTTGTTTCTAAAACCTTATGACCCATTGAACCAAATTGAAAGTGAATATTATCTACTTTGTGTTTTTTAATATATTGAATTTCCCATTTCTTTTGACAATCTAAATATGTTGTTATTTCGCTATGACTTACTTTTTTCATTTTCATACCCCGCACATATAATAACTAGAAACTAGGTGTTTTTTATACCAAGTATCTTTTTTTTAATTTTTTCCAGATATTTATAATAAGTAATCTCGACAATGTTCATGCGTTCTAAAATTTCTTTTTTAGTTAATCCAAATAACAATAAATCGAACATTTCTTTTTCTCTTGGAGTCAATACCTGTTCCAAATAAATCAGTAACTCAGTCATATCGTCTTCACCAGCAGCGAATGTGAGGTCGTCTGGATTATCACTATATTTGATTTTTTGTTTATAAATTTCAGTTAAAATAGCGTTTCTAGCCCACACGTTACAACGCCTTTGAATTTCATCGAGATTGCTCATATTCTCTTTTAAACACCTATCTACGCACTCTACAACAGCTATCATCCCCACAGATTGTAAATCTTCATCACTTTCATGATTATTATATTTCTTCACGAGATTATCTACTGTCTGCATACAACTTAAAATAATTTCATCACGACTCATCTAAAAATATCCTCCCCATACTGTTCAGCACAGTAATCAGCAATTTCTTGTTTATAATCATTTCTAAAATAATTATATTCATCCATTTCCATACACAAATCTACCAAATCTTCTTTACTTAATTTTTTCAATTCTCTACGAACAACAACGTCTATATCGTCATTACTTGGTTCATACAACCATTCATTATTCTCTCCATAATAAACTATCACGAACTCTTTCCTCCAAATATTTAATATATTCTTTATTTGTTATTTGAAATAGTAAATATCTATCAATAGCATCTAAACGATACTCAAACGAATTATGTTCTTTTAACGAACGTTTAACACATTCATTGATAGTTAAATTACCTCCGTTATAACAATATAACCATTTGGCTCTATCGATTATTTCTTGTTCCATTTTCATCCTCCAAAGTAAACCCAGAACTTCCATACTTCGATGTTTAACTTTTGTTCTTTTAATTCTTTAATTTTGTTGTTATTTTCAATAAAGATTTCTACTTGTCTTTTAACTAATTCATGACTGTTTATTTCAGGATACACAACTAATAATGTTTGTATATCTTCGCCTTGTAAACTATCAAATATTTGATACTCGTGTTCTAAATATTTTTCTACTGTTGTTGTAACAGTTGTTTCGATTCTTGCGTTTTCTTCTTGATACATCGCTATTTTATTATCAATAACTCTGCTTTGTGAAAGGTTTACTCCTCCTTCAATAAAAAGTATGATACACGCTAAAGCAATAACACCACCAAGAACAATGTTAACCCACGGCAAAGCTTGTTCAAACTCATCTCTTGATTTTTTACCTATGATAAAACCTATAACTATCAATACTAATCCGATTACAAATAATAATATTAACATATTAACTTTTCTCCTCATCATCATACTTTTCTAACCACATAGGTGGTCGTGAACCTTGTCTATAACATATTACATAAAAACCGTCTTCTTCTAATGTATCAATATCGGCAGAACCGTCTTCCACTAAAAGAATTTTATTTTCTAATATTAATCGTAGTTTATCGTTTTCTAATTTTAAACGTTCATTCGCTTGAATTATAGTATCTATATCCGGTGCTAATCGATAACATTGTTCTCGTTCATCATAATAAACCATTTCTTTTTTACTCACTTCTCATCTTCTCCTGTAAATTTCTAATCGAATCTAACACAACATACATGATTTCTTCTCTACTCAACGAAGAATTGTTGTAAATCGTCTTATATAAATAATCTAATTCTTCTATGGCGAAATTAATAGCGAAAGTCATTTTATCCATTTCAATAACTTTTTGATATTTAAACGCATTTCTAATTGTGAATAAATCAAATTCTTCTCTTATCTTTCTAACGGCTTCATCTTTTTCACTTTCAGGTACATAAACTTCAATATCATCTTTATTTCCTGCCCACCTAAAATAATCATCTCCACCGTCAATAGCAATAGAATGACACTTACACCACACCATATCATGTCTATGTTTAGATTGTATAATATCTCCACATTTTTTACATTTTAAAATTTTGCTCATAAAACTCCTTTACATACCAGCAATTTCTAACTCTTTTTCTTTACACCACTTATCAACAAATTTCATTTCATCTTCTGTCGGTCTTCTATTATAACGACCTTTAATTTGATGAATCTTACCGTCTCTAATTTCAACAGTTAAACAACTTTGTTCTAAATTTAATTGACTCCTAATAAACACAACATTTGTTCGACCGTCTCTAATAGTGTTCACATAACTAGCGAGACAATGTTCTTGTTGAGACGCTTCATCTAAAATATCTGCTGTTGTGGTAGGAATAATAATTTTATAATATCTATCTTCAAACTCATATTTTCGCATGTTTTCTTGGTTCAATTCAATCAACTCATCTTTTTTCAATTCTCTCCATGCGTTATATTTACCTATTAAAATTTGTTTTTCACTCAACCAATACACGGGATATTTTTCTTTAATTTTACCATACATATCTCTTTGCATGTTTAAATAATCCACATAATCTTTGATTCTAAATTGATAGTAATCTCCAACACTCAATCGGTTTTTATTTTTAATAGTATAATTAAAGTATTGCAACAAACTAACTAAATCGCAGTTATATTCATTAACTAATATTGGAAAATAAACGTCTTTACATAAATTTTTGAATGTAGGATAACCTAACTCTAAAATCAAATCTTTATTTTTCTTAATAAAATTAATATCTATTTTGAGTTGCAAAACGGTTTTAACAATATCGTTCCAACCGTAATCCATATTTTCATTAGGATTCAATTCTCTCATCATACGTAAAACTTTTTCACGATTATTAAAACTATCAGGGTCTTGTTGATACTGATATACTAAATGTCTATTAGCGAAAGGATTCAATTTCTTATTACTTAAAATTTTAAATATTTCAGGAGTTTCTAAAACATAATCAATCAACGCTCTATCACAATATCCATCATACTTCCATGGCTCCCATGATAAAACTTTAAAACGCAATCTATATTTATTAGGTTTAAACGAACCAATATCATTAGCAGACGTAATTTTAGTAATAGTATTATCTTTACAATCTTTAATATAAAACTGACCTTGTGATATTAAAAACACTAATAACTTTTCAGTTTTTGGAGTTTTACGTGATATAATAAAATCAGTGTCGTTTTCATATTCTACATTAAAAACCATTTCTGCTTGTTTTCTTTTTTTAGTTTGTTTTTCTTCAATCTCATCAATATCTTTTAAAATAAAATCCTTAATATTCATTTTAGTTTATTGTTCCTTTTTCATTAATTACTTTATATCTTTTTAAAATTTCTTGTTTTTGTTCGTAAGTTTCACACATTTCTAATTGTGCGTTAATTTCATTACATAATATATCTAATTCAATTTCTTTTTTATTCAATTCGTTATATACTTTTCTAATTTCTTGCTCAATATAATCATTTAACTTAATTGAGTTAGGATAAACGGATACTGCTTCTTCTAAACTATTCGTTTTCACAACTGCTTGAATAGATTTTAAAGTAGAATATCTCAAATCCTGCATACGCAATTTCTCTGCTTTATTTTCATATTTTTCATGTAATTTTTTTGATTCTTTTTCGTAATAAATATCTAATAATTTAATGTTCATTTTCTTATTCTCCTTAATTTCAACTTTTGGTTTAATTGAATCGTCAACACAATTTATAGCATATCCCGACCATTCATTAGGTTCCCTCATTATATTTACTTGTGTTAATCCTAATTCTAAATATTTATTTAAGTCTAAACTACTACTTACTTTGCCATTACTACATAACCTAAATGCTACGGCAGGAACCTCATTGTTTTTTAATTTTTCTTTGTTAATATAACATTGTTCATATAACGAGTGGTGTATAGCCACGTTTACCAGAAACGTAGTAGCCGATTTATAATCATACGCTACATAAAATTTATCTGTATCTAATTGCATTTACTCCTAATTCCTTTTTCATATTTTTTAATTTCTTCTTTTTCTAAATATTTGATAAAATTATAAAAACCTTTTTTATTTAGTTTCCATAATGAATATCTACCTTGTTTATCAATTTCTATTTTATATGGTTTCACGTGGATACTCCTTGACAATTTTTAATCTGCCCTCAAACTTATGACCCCAAAAATCTTTAAATAATATATTGTGTCTAATCAATTTTTTACTATACTTTTGCTCTATTAAATTTTCTCCATGATACAACTCATACACTAAATAATATTCGTTTTCATCACTAACCAAATCTACTATTAAAGAAAAACCTAACGGAAATTCAAAACCACCAAGATTGCTAAAATCTTTTTGACGAGATTCTTTTAGTTTCGGTTTATCTAATTTTTCTTTTAGTAATTTATTAGTCATTTTAAGGTCTTTTTTAGTTAAAATTACAGTGTTATAACTCTTCATTTTCAAATCTTAAACCTCCTACCTCATCTAATGGTTTATTGCAAATTTCTAAATCAGGTGCCATACCTATAAATTCTAATGCACGTAAATCAAAATCACTATAATCACTCCACTCATCAGGGTCGTTATTTATTTTTTCTCTACATTGATTGACTAAATCAACATAATCTTTATAATTATAAATTTCAAAATACTCCACAATAGATTCTTCAAAATAATCTATATGATAAATTTCCATACGCTCTAAAATTTCAGTCATTGTATTAAATCTATCACTTTCAATATCGCCTAAATTCGCTCCTTGCCCGTCAAATAATCCCCATGTTCCGTCTTTATACTTAATTAAACCGAATTCTTCTATCGCTAAAATTGTATTAAACATTTCAACAGCGTTTGTCATTATACATTAACCTCCATATCTTCAAAATCTACGCCCAAATCAGCCCATACTGACGTGTTTCCGTCTAATTCTAATCTTTGTTCTAAATAATATAAAACGTCTTCCAAAGTGGCAATTTCGCCGTTTAAATAATATACTCTTTTAATCATAATTTAATCCTTTTAAGTGTTGTGCAGTGTGGTGTATCATACTCAACAACACAATCATTTTCTATACAAGATTCTACTGTAATTTCACACCACTCTATTTCATCAATTACTGATAAATCGTCATGCAATAATCTAAAACCTAAATCGCTACATAATTCATCTAATTCATCTAATTCATATTCTTTGGTATCTGCGAATCCGTCAGTATACCAAAAAGTCAATTCATATTTATTTTTAAGCATAATCTACCCCTCATATATACAATATTTTGGTTTTCCATTTACATAAAAGATATTTACATACTCATGGTCTATGATATCTTCAACACATTGAATATCTTGGTTGTTAAACACACCAGCAAGTTCTTCTATTGAATCATACATATCAAACCACATGAAATTACATAAATCTTCTAATGTTGTATTTTCTAAATCTTCAATAATAGATTGTGATTCTTCATCGTCATCAAAATACAAGTCGTTCATAAACTTTTTTGTGCTATCATAGATAACTACTCTACGAATATCTTCTTCTATTTCACAATAAAGTTCTACATTATGTTTATTATCAACTTTAATCATGGCACTTAATAAACCTCCAATATTTATCCCACAAATATTCTTGTGCATACTCTACAATATAACCTTGTTGTGCAAAAGACAAATTGTCATAATTTTCTAAATATGCTTGTTTAATCTCTATACATAAATCAATCATATCGTCATAAGAATAAAAATCTTCATGTTCTTTTAATGAATCCCAATGTAGTTGGTAAAAATGTTCTACCTCAATAGCAAGTCGCATATCGTCTTCATCGTATTGTTTTATTTGAATCTCTAACATATTATTCATCTACTCCTTTATATTCATAACAATAATAGTTTTTATTACAGCAAGGACATTTAATTACAGGTATAGGGTCGTTTGGAGATTCTTCTCCGTCTCCTATTCCGTAAGAAAATATACTATTACAATTAGGGCATTTTACTATATACTCATTTTTTGTTTTATCTAAAATAACTCTTATCACTTTATAACTCCTTTAACCATGATTTTATATCTTGGATGATATCATCGTCTTTCATAATAGCACTTTTAACGTCTTGTGTCAAGCGATTTTTATTAGTTTTTGCTTTATATCTCAAAAATAATGTTTCTGCTCTATCGTTCATGTATTTTGAAAGCACTCCAATAATAACGCTCCTATATTGATAACTCTCCCATGTTCTATTATAATAAGTTGCTTTATATTGTGTTATAAAGTCATCTCCTTTATATAACATGGCTTTGTGTCCCCAATTATTTTTTGACTCCCATGTTTCTGCTAAAATTTCATAATCTCCATGTTTAAATTTTGTCATATTGTAAATCTCCCTTTAAAAATTCTAATGCTTTTTTATGTTTTCTTGTTATTGTGAGTGGTGCATAACCTAACATTTTTCTAATCTCATATAATGGATAACCTAAATAATAATGGTAAAAAATTAATTTTTTCATGTCGCTTGGTAATTTAGATATTGAATCTTTCAAGTCAATTTTAGTTTCATAATCTTCATTAAAATGTAATAACTTTGCTAAATAGCCGTCATTATCAGTATAGTCAATTAGAGAGTCAATTTTATGTAAATTATCTCTAATATAAGTATTTAATTGACGGCGAACAATACAAGTCGCAAAATATTTAAAGTTTTTACTTGTTTTCGCAGGGTCATAAATCTTCTCTGCTTCATTGAAAGCACTCAATCCACGGGAGTATAAATCATCTTCATACAACAATCTATACTTAGCATAATATTTGTTTATAACATATAATACTAAATCTCTATCTAACATACATAAATCCTTTTAATCAAAATGTTTACCATAATCCCATGGTTTTTCTATATCGTCATCGTCTCCATATAATTCATTATAAATATTGTTTAATAACTCTATTTGATAATCGTTCATCGCATATTTTGATGATAGAAAATCAATATCGTATAAATCATTTTCAAATAACTCTTGCATTAAAATAAATACTAAACTTTCCATATATAACTCCTTAATCAATCAGCGTAAAACTATTACTATTTTCTAAAATTTCTCTACATGTTTTGCCGTCTTGCTCCATGTGTTTTACAATAGAATCCATGATATAATAAATACTATACTCTGCAAAAAAATCAGTAAATAAATCATAAATTTTGTTTGTAAAATAAGCAGGGTCTTTCACATATTCAGGGTATATAGAATCATAAAATTCATTATGCTCTATAATATATTTGATGAAATTTTTAATAAGTGCTATTTCTTCCATTTTATTCTCCCATTTTTATAAATAGTTCAATATAATCTAATACATGGTCTAATGTTATATGGTCTTCTTCATATAATGTGGTTTCGTCATCAGTTCCATTTTTGATTCTATTTCTTAAATCTATTAAATCGTCATAATCTTGTAATAAAATATCTTTCAACTCTTCATTATTAAAATCTTCTAATCCGTCTAAATTTCTTAAATGTTCATAAATATTCATATCTTAACACTCCAACCATAAAATTATATCTAATTTATCTTTAAAATTTTGTCTCTTCATCTCTTCATCTAAAATAGCAATATCTTCATCGCTCATTTCTTGTAGTTCTCTAAATAAACGACCATAAAAACCCTGTGAAAATCTCAATTCATCACATAAATCATATAACTCTTTAAATCCCATTATTCTAAAACTCCTTTTTCAACTTTAACAATATAGTGATTACAACAATAGTTGCCGTCTTCATACCAACAATAATATAAATAACTTGTATCTACAACTCCACTTTCAATACTATCTTCCATGGATTCAACAAAGCCGTCAATTTCTTGTTTAAAAATGTGTTGTGCTTTTTCAAGGGTAGTAAATACTCTTGTTGTTGTAAAATCAAAACCATAAGTATCTACTGATTCAATAGTTAAAATATAAATTTCATTATTCATCGTCTTCATCTTCCTTTATATCTAAATCTTCATAAATTTGCTCCCACTCATAACTAATAAAGTCGTTTAATGCAGTCATTGTAGGTGGATTCTCATCATCAGCAAAAACCATTTCAATATAATCCATAAACTCTTCTTCTTTACCTTGTGTTTCAATTTCATCTAAAACTTGTATAGCATTACCCCATACCTTATCTTGTAAATTATAAAATCCTAAATCTTCTTGTATTCTCATATTATTTATACTCCTTTAATTTATATAATTGTTGTTGTATTTCTAACATATTATCTATGTTATTTTCTAATTTTTTTATGTTGTTTCTCTCTTTTATAATATCTCTACTCAATTTTTGAGTCAATAACTCAATATATAATTGCACTTTATCATCACTCATCGAACGCATTTGATTACAACAATCTACATAATCCCATTTGCGATTACTATAATCTCCCTTTGGATTGAATCTATATGGTCTCACAATAATGCCATTATTATTCATCTCATATATGTAGAAATACTCCATTTTTAGTCATGCTCCTTTACTATTTTTAATATTTCAACTAAACACTCTAAACTATCTAAAACATGGTGGATTGTTGTTATATCTTCATCATATTTTAGTTCAGTTTTTAAGTTGTATAAGTCGTCAAAATCCTTATTGATATATTTTATTAAGTCGTTTAAGCCGTCATCATCTAATCCGTTTGAATCCAAAAGTATATTAAGTTTGTTTAAAATTTCTTTTTTTAACATATTATTTTAACTCCTTTACATATTATAGTAAAATCAAGGCGACACATTAAATTAATTGTGAGTTAGTTGTAATTTTCTCAAAAGCAATAGTTTCTTGGTTTAAACATGTAGGGCTTTTAATAGCGTTTGCAATTATTCTAACTTGCAATTCAGTTGTAAATAAAAGTTCAACTCTAATTGACTTTTCTACTACAAAAGTGCCGTCTTCATGTTTATATGCTCCATTTGTTTCATAAATTGTGTAGCCGTCAGTATATTGTTTTAAAACTGATTCAATCATCTTATAAGCAGTGATTGTATCATATTTTTGTGTTTTTGTATCTTTATCATTTAAGCCGATTGTTAAAATAAATTTTTCCATAATGTTTTACTCCTGTTTAATTATAATAATATTCAAAATAATCATCATTGTCATCTTCATAATTAGAAAATTTCACAAAAAATTCTTCATCATCTTCACTAACTAAAAATAATATTGTGTTAAAAAGTGATTCGTCAACTGATATAATAAGTTTATCATTAAAATAAAACATAAATTTTTTACTCCTTTTACCATATAACTTTTTTAGTTGTTGTTATTTGTATTATAAATAAGTTGTTTTTGTTAACGCCTGAATCTACAAGTTTTTTGATTTTGTTTATTGCTGATTTTGTATTATTATAAATACCATGTAGCAAGTAAGTTTCAGCGTTTTTATAATGCTCTTCAACTCTAAATTTGATTGTTGTTTCTTCCATAATTTTTACTCCTTCACTATCTATATACTATGCTGGTTGTTAATTTCCTTTTTATTTTTACAAAAATTTTTATGATTTTTACAAAAATTTTAAAATCGTATATGATTTTTACAAAAATTTTTACAAAAAAATTGATATATGTCGCTATTTTAAAGGACTTTTACAAAAATTAAGTGATTTTTTGTCAAAAAAGATTTTACTCTATATATTGATATATTGATATTATTACTATATTACTATTTCTTTTTATTTAAGTTTTAAAGAAAATAATAAAAATTTTGTAAAAAGTCGCTAAAATAAAGGGATTCAGGCATAGTTTTTGTCAAAATTTTTGTAAAAATTTTTATAAAAATATTTGTCAAAATTTTACCGGATTTTTATTTTGCATAATTATACACTTTTTTGCATAATTATACATTTGTAGTTAACTCTAAAATTCCGTCATTAAAAAACAACATGTAGTCAATATCTTGTTGAATCACTCTAACAATAAAATTTTCAAAATCTTGGTTAGTTGCTTTATGGTCGTTTATCAATACTAAACTTGCTAATTTTTTATAGTTGATTAACTCTACAACTTGGTCTAATTTGTCTCCAAAAAACATAATAAAAACTCCTAAAATTTATTTTTTATGGTTATTCCTGCGATACCAAAAAACGCTATTTTTAATTATTTTTCTAAGTCGTCTATTTCACTCCAAGAATAAAATTTTCTTAAAACTAACTCCATTTCAGTTCTTGCGTGAAAATCTCTATCAATATAGTTTTCACAAAGTTTGATTTTTTGTTTATTTGTAGTTGATGATATTTCATTTTCATACATAGTTCTGGCAAAATCAAAATGTTTAATTGCCTTTATAATTTCATTTTTCAAATTTTCAAATGTTTTATCCATAATTTTCACTCCCTTACATTTGTAGTTATTTCAGGGCGACGCATTAAGCGTCAAGCCCGTCAATAGCAATTTTTCTATTATAATCTTTTGTGATATATGCAAAATATTCAACGCCATTTTCAATGAATTTGAATCCTACACTAAAAGTATTGCAATTACCACCAATAATTTTAAAGTCATAACCATTGTATTTATTTGCTAACTCTATACAATAGTTATATGCTCTATATTTGTAAATACTTGCGTTTTTGTATAAGTCGTCAAGTGTATAATAATCACTCCACTTATAACTTTTGTAAACTGCTCTAAATTGTTTATTTGCTTTAACTAAATTTAACATAATCTTCATTTCCTTTTGTTTTTTGTTTTGTCATTTGCTGACGGTAGTAGTTAAACCAAGGCGACAGGGGAAAAATGCCCTTCAAGACAAAAGGATGTATATACTATATTATTGATTTTATATATAATATACTTAAACCACCCCCACCCCGTGCGATATTCTCTATACGTGCTTTATAATTTACACCCACAACTCACACATTTCAAAATCACACCCCTACCCCCTTGCTTTAGTAGTACCTATGCTCCACATAGAAAATTTTTATATTTTTTCATTATTAGTTATGTACACAAAAGGAGGTACCACGACATGATTCAAAATATGATTTTTGTGACCGAAGAAGAGGCTAACCGTTACTACGTAGCACCCGGTCATCAAGTAATGCTCATGAACAGAGATAAACCTATTTTCTATGTGAAATCATCAGATACTTTTGGTATGGCGACAATGGAACAGTATTCTTTCACTAAGATTCCCACCGCCCAGCCGCAATCACCTACATCAGCAGTAACACGAGAAGATTTTGATGCTTTTAAACAAGAAGTACTATCGCTTCTCTCAGCCCAATCACAATCAAAGGAGGTTCCATCTAATGAATCCGCTAAACAGGAGTGGTAACACCGCTAATTTCTATACTTTTGTTAATAACTTGGCTTCACCGCAGAATTTTGTAGAACAATTATTGCAAAATTCTCCACAAGCCAAGTCTCTACTTAATCAACCTAATGCAAATCCTCGTGATTTAGCTCATCAATTAGCTAAAGCACGTAATATTCCTATAGAGCAACTAACACAAGTAGCTCGTATGTTTGGGGTGAAATAACCCCCTTCCCTCAGTATCACCACTAACTAAACTCGAGTAATGTCGGTGTTGGTATAAATAATCATCTTATACAGGAGGAAATTATATATGATGAACGAAGGTTCAGGCTTCGCAGAAGGTTACGCTATCGGCAGAGACTCTAACTACAACAATAACAATGGTTGGGGTGGCTTTGGAGGCGATGGCGCTTGGTGGATTATTCTATTACTCATCTTCGGCTGGAATAACAACGGCTTCGGCGGAGGTTTCGGAGGAGGAAACAATATGAATTATGAAATCGGCAGACTCGCAACAACTAACGATGTCGCAAGTGGCTTCTCAACAAGCACTATTATGTCTACACAAAGAGATTCTCAATTAGCTACACAACAAGGATTCGCAGATGTACAACAAACACTATGTCAAGGCTTCAGCGGTATTAATCAATCATTAATGAACGGTTTCCATGGTGTAGATAATGCTATCTGCAATCTCGGGTTCCAAAATCAAGCGGGTTTTAATTCCCTCAGCCATCAATTAAGCGATTGCTGCTGCAAACTTGAAAGAGGTATCGACAGCGTAAATTATAACGCAGCTAAAAACACATGTGAAATAATCGGTGCTATTAACGCAGGTAACCAACGCTTAGTAGATATCTACACAAACGACAAAATCGACAAATTAAGACATGAAAACACACAATTAACAAATCAATTATCACAAAACGCTCAAACAAACACAATTATTAATACTCTTAGACCTGTAGCACAACCAGCATATATCACATGCTCACCTTATGAAAGTGCTTTCGGTTTTAACAAATATAATAATAGCGGTTGTGGATGCGGCTGTTTGTAATTCCTACAATAAGTAGTCGAGAAAATTAAATACTTCAGGAAGGGTGCTGGGTTTTCTCTACACCCTTTCTTGATATAAGGAGAGAAAAAATGAGTTGTAATAAATTACGTAGAACTACAATAATTTCACAATCCGTTACTGTAGTAGCTGTAGATGGTGTTGATACTTTAGTTATCGACCTACCTGCAGGTAATTACGGTAATCATTGTAAATATTGTATAGTAATAGCTCAAACAATTCCTGACACAGCCACAGTTAATATGCCTGTAGCATTTTCTATAGGCGGGGTAACAACTACTGTATATCCGTTTACTAGATGTGACTGCGCTCAAGTAACTGCTTGTGCTATTAGAACAAGAACTGTATACCCAGTAATAGTATCTACAGATGCTATTAGCGGGGTGTTTAAATCTTTAGGTGGGTTGTCTTGCTATCCTAATAATGTGTTAGATAGTCTACCTGTACCAGAAACAACAGGAGGTGTGTAATAGATGGATTATAGAAATGACGGAAGAAACCCTTACGGAGCTAGAGGCGGTTACGTAGATAGAGCGCCTTATGGTGACAGAGGTGGGGACTTCGGGAATGATATGAGAAGAGATTACGGGTCTGATATGAGAGGCGATTTTGCTGGTGACTATGGCTCTGATATGAGAAGAGACTATGGTTCTGACATGAGAAGAGATTATGACGGTAATGCTAAATTGTCTCCAGAAAAACTCCATAAATGGACTAAAATGCTTATGATGGACGTAGATGATAAATACAAACAATATTTCAGAAAAGAGCAAATCATCTCTAAAGCAGAACAAATGGGAATAGAGTTTGAAAAATTTACTCCAGAAGAATTTTATACTACAGTAATCATGATGTTCACAGACTTTAATGCTGCTTTAGGCACAGCTAGTGTCGAAGTTTATATTAAAATGGCTAAAGCTTTCTTATGTGACGCAGACGCTTCTGTTAAATATGGTAAGAAATTAGCTAAATATTATGCTGCCGTGGTAGAAGATTAATGTCTTTTAAATATACTAACGTGAATCCTTTAGATTTGAATGAGTCTGATTGTGTCACGAGAGCTATCTCACTCGCCTCAGGTTACAGTTACGCAGAGATACAAGACAAACTATATTATATTTCTGAGTTGTTAGACTGCGAGAAACTGTGTGTATGTTGCTATCAACACTTATTAGATAATGTGTTTGGGTATGAGAGATTGCCTGTTAGAAATTATACAGTAGGAGAGATTGCTGAGATGTATGATGACTGTATTCTATTAATAAGAATCGAAGGTCATCTGACATGTTCTGTGTACGGAAGCATCAGAGACACCTGGGATTGTAGCAATAGTTATGTAGATATAGCATGGTTAGTAGGGTAAAAATGAAGAAAGTTATATTAATTATAACTTTCTTTTTTATTTATAGTATAAAAAACACCCATTTTATAGTTATTATCAATAGGGGGTAATGCTACATTGAATACACAAAGAGCTTACAACAAGAAAAGAGAAAAATTAAATATGTTAGGTAATAAAACTGCCCGTAGAAAAAAATATAAAGACATTATTAAAGAAATGGGAGCTAGAAACATTACCTTAGACAATATCTCTAAAGGCGAGAAGATACCTGGTATGATAGATTTGATGGAATCAACAGGCATGACAATGGATGAGTTTGTTGTATTGGGTCAATATTCTAAGGCTATTTTAGATAGAGACACTAGAGCTTCTGAATTTTTAAGAGATAGTGCTGGTGAGAAGCCATCTAATGTGATTGATATCAATTCAGATGACAACGGGTTGTCTAAAATGAGCTTAGAAGAACTTCAAGCTATGAGAGCAGAATTACAGCAAGTATTGGAACTTGAAAAGAAGGAAAAATAGTGATTGAAAATCCATTTTTAGATACGTTAGAAGCTGTTGATAGGGAAATTAATATCAGATTAGCTAGAGATTCTTACTTAGAATACGTAAAATACACTAATCAGGGATATAAAGAATCTAAATTCCATAATTATTTATGTGAAAACATACAGAAGTTCATGGAAAAGAATACCACGCACTCTTTTGATATCTTATTACTATCCGTTCCACCGCAATTTGGTAAATCTACTACAGTAACAGAAACATTACCATCATGGTATTTGGGTAAAAATCCAGATAAAAAGATTATTATCTGCGGTTATAATGAAGACTTTGCTGTCAGATTTGGAAGAAGAAATAAGGAAAAAATACAAGAGTTTGGTGGAGAATTATTCCCTAATTGTGTATTAGCGGATAGTCCATGCTCTAACGTAGAATTTGAAACTACAAGAAAGGGACGTTGCATAAGTCGTGGTATTTTATCTGGTTTGACAGGTAACACCGCTGACTTATTTATTATTGACGACCCTATTAAGAACAGACAAGAGGCTGACTCAGAGACCACCAGAAACACAATATGGAACGAATACTTGAATTCAGTCAGAACTCGTATAAAACCTGGTGGTAAATTAATTGTCATCCAAACACGTTGGCATGAAGAAGATTTATATGGTATGTTAGCTAAAAAAGAAAAGAATGTGACTATCATTAATATTCCGTGCGAATGTGACGATGAAGAGAACGATGTTCTCGGGCGTAAGCTCGGCGACAGTTTATGCCCAGAAATAGGCAGAGGTAACGCTTGGTTGAAAGAATTCAAACAAGTTTACGTTGATAAAGAAGGTACTAGAGCTTGGACTGCACTTTATCAAGGAAAGCCAGTCGCCATGGAAGGTAATTTAATTAAAAAAGAATGGTGGCGCTATTATGACACGTCATATAAAGAATTAGAGTTACCTTATGTTATTATATCGGTTGATGCTGCATTTAAAGATGGAGACGACAATGACTTTGTCGCAATTCAAGTGTGGGGTAAAAAAGATAAGAATTATTACCTTATAGATGGATTAAAAAAGCATTTGAATTTTGTGGATACGTTAGGCGCAATCAGAAACTTTAAATCTCAGTACCCAGAAACGATTTTCATCTTGATAGAGGACAAGGCGAACGGAACCGCTATTATTAACGTTCTCTCATCTGAGATGGAAGGTGTCATACCGATTAAGCCTGAAGGCGGTAAAGTTACTAGAGCTAACGCTGTCTCTCCTACGATTGAATCAGGACACGTGTACTTACCACGATTCGCATCGTTCTTGGATGACTTCGTTGCGGAGTGCAGTGCGTTTCCGAACGCCGCACACGATGACCAAGTTGATGCGATGACACAGGCACTAACAAGAATGATTTTTATAGACGCTGATGTTATAGCGCCTAGTAAAATTATATATAGAGAATATACCCAAGATATGTGGGAAGATTTAAACAACGCTAATGATGACCTCAGAGCATTTCTTCTCGAAAAATGGGGATATCCATTAGAATATGAGGAGGATATGTAATTTTGAGTGAAAAATTAGATAAATGGAAAGATTTATATAGAGATGCTGTTGCTAAAAAACAAAAAATCACAGATAGAGTTTCCAGAAGAAATGCTTTATATAAAGGAGAGGCTCAGCCGATTGACCCTAAAACAGGTAAAATAGCTACAAAAAAGACAGCATGTAATAGAAATATGTGTTTTGAGTTAATTGAAACACAAATTAATAATGCTGTTCCTGCTCCTAAGGTTACTCCTAGAGACCCTGATAACATTGATTTGGCTTCTGATACTGAAGGCTATCTTCAAATGGAAATGGATAGAACATGTTCAGAAGAAATGAATGACGAAGCAGAAAGAGGTACTTTAAAACAAGGAACATGTTTTTATTTGGTCGGATGGGATGAATCACAATCTACACCAACTACAAGTGGGGAATTATTTATCAAATATTATCCGTTAGATAGCGTGTTCCCTCAACCAGGTATTTTATCCATTCATGATGCAGAGTATATTTTTGTAAAAGATTTAGTTTCTGTCAAGAAGATTAAAGATGTATATAATGTCGAAATAGAAGAATGCGGTGAGTTTAAAGGAATGAATTATCTCATCACAGTATATTATTATAATGATAATGGTTGTGTAAGTCGTTTAGGTTGGATTGAAAATACAGACACTATAGTTTTTGACGAAGAAGATTACGAATTAAGAAAAATTAAAGTATGTAAAGAATGTGGTGAAAAATTAAATAGCGCTGTAGAGTGTCCCAACTGTCATTCTCATAGACATGAATATATCACAAAAGAAACTGAAGAATTACAAAACGACATCGTTAAAGGCAACCCAAAGAATCCTAATGAAAAACCAGTTGTTATTGCTAAAAAAGGCACTTCAATACCCTATTATAAAATAAAAGAATTACCTTTTGTATTGAGACGTAATATTAGTGATGATACTAGTTTATATGGAATCAGTGATATCGACTTATTAGAAAACAATCAAATTAGTATGAATAAAATTCTTACTAAAATGGAAGAGAATATTATGAAAGCAGGTTCTATAGTAACAGTTCCTACAAACGTAAATATTCCTAACACTGACGAAACATTGAAGATTGTTAAAATTAAAGACCCTAACATGATTAAGGCTTTTGGTGTACAAGCAATTCAAGCTAATATGCAACAAGATAATATTCTACAAGAACAATTTTATCAAATGGGTCGTGATAGCTTAGGTATTACAGATTCTTATCAAGGTAAGAGAGATACTACTGCAGAAAGCGGTAAAGCTAAACAAGTTGCTGCTGCTCAAGCTGCTGGTCGTATGGAATCTAAGAGAAGAATGAAAGATGCTGCTTATGCTGATTTGTATAGATTAATGTTTAAATTCTTATTAGCATACTGCGATGAACCAAGAACCTTCTCTAAAATGAATCCTGACGGTTCTTTTACAAAAGGAACATTCAGTAGATACCACTTTTTAGACGGTGAATTAGGAAATGTATATTATAATGATAGATTTTTGTTTAGTGTTGATGATGCTAGTACCTTGGCTACTAACAGAAGCGCTATGTGGCAAGAAGCCACCAATAATATGGTTTCTGGTGCTTTTGGTAATCCAGCTGACCCACAAACCTTATTGTTGTATTGGAATGTAATGAAGAGTTTGAATTATCCTATGGCAAAATACGCTTTAGCTAGTATCGCTCAAAGAAATCAACAATTACCATTTGAATTACAACAAGCTATTATGCAAAATCCTCAAATATTAGAAGCTGTTCGTATGTTAGCACAAAATCCAGAAATGGTTGAAAAGGTTAAAGGAGGCGGGTTAAGTGAAAATAGTAAATAATAAAATAACTATTAATAAAGGCGAAACACCAACATATAACGTAGCGGTTATTGATAGAGATACTGGCGCTCCTTTCAGATTACCTGTATTACCGGATGGTAAAGCAAGACAATGGATTGTTGAATTTATTGTGAGACCTAGTATCTACGATAGAGAAGATGATTATGTGTTTAAAGCATTATTATTAAGAAATGATAAACAATTTACAACAGATAAGATAGAAACTTACCATAGAAATTCAGATAATGAACAATTATGGAGTTCTCTATATGATTTTGATGCATATGGTCAACAAGATACGAGGGATGCTCTATTCAGAGGAGAAACCGTATTAGGTTCTGGTGTTTGGGAATACCGATATTTCGAAAATGGCGAATGGAAACCTTATGAGTTCAGAATTAATTTTATGTTTCCTTATCAATATACATCAGTAATGGAAGCTAAAACATATAAATATGAAATTGTACTATTCGGTGGCACAGGAGCTGATGAGTATGACAAGAATGTTAGTTATGATTCAGACTTACCTATCTTAATTGAATATAAGAAATTTTTATTAGAATCTACAGACTTTGTAGTCGGAGGCAGTTTAAGTGAATAATCGTTTAATAGTTTCACCTGAAAATGAACAAACATCACTAACAGTTGTTTCGAAAGACGTTCAACAATATTTATCAGTTTCTACAGAACATAATGTTTCTGTAGTTTCTGATAAAGAACAACAACACGATATGGTAGCGTCAAAAGAAACAGCGTTATTGATGGTTCCTGTGCAAACTGTTAAACAAGATTTAGTTACTAAAACAGATAGTATCGTTTATGTGCCTTTAGCCACAAAAAATAGTTATGGTATTATAAAACCGGGAGAAGGTTTAACTATCAAAGATGGTGTATTAAGTGTAATCTATGCTGGAGAAGGCGGTGGAGTTACTGCGACATATGTTCAAAACTCTATACACGAACACAACATGGATGAAATGGCACATCCTTATTTACGAGAAAAAATACTCGAAATAGAAGCCATATCTAAGGGTAGAGCTAAGGCTCTAGCATATTTGACTTATAGTGATATGGTATTTGCGGTTAATAATTTTTTACCCGAAGAACATTCTATAGGACAAAGCATATATATCGGCACTAAAAATGTTCCAGATTTATGGATTTACAGTATAGAAGATGATTTTGAAGAATATGATTACATATCTGATGAATCTATAATAGATATATTGAATGAACACGGCTATATAAAAATAGGGTATTATCTATTGAGTCCCTTGGAAACAGGAAAAACGGTAGTCGGTAATTATGTTACTTTAGATACTATACAAACTGTTTCGGGTATAAAAACATTTACAGAACAAATAGGTTTATTAAATGCTGCTGAAGGTGAAGCTGATTTTATCAAACACATAAATAATAATTTTTTAATCACAAGTCATGATGGTAAAAGCTTATTAAATATTGATGAACAACTCGAAAAAATATATTCTTTTAATAAAGAATTGGCTAATAAAGAATTTATTAAAAGTTCATATCTATCATTCACAGAGTCTCAAATTTTAACTGAAGACCAAAAAGCATTAGTTAGAAGTAAGATAGGAGCCGGGTCTGGTAGTTTTAGCGGCGCATTTAATGATTTGAGTGGTATTCCTACATTAAACACAACTAATAGTTCTTCTTTAAGTGCTGGTGAGGAGACTATCAAAAATACTATAAAATTGCATAAGGTTTCTAAAACTGGATTGTTAAGCGATTTATTAACAGATTCTACACATAGAACAGTAACCGATTCTGAAAAACTTTTATGGAACAACAAAGTGTCTAATTCTGATTTTTTGAAATTAGAAGGCACTGTAGATACTATAGTAACTAAAACCACCATATTAGAAAATAGTTATAATGAATTATATTCAAAACAAACAGAACAAGCAACAACTATAAATAGTTTATCAGAGAATAAAGCAGATAAGAGTGAAATAAAAACAAAAACAAGTCAACTCACAAATGATAGTAATTTTGTGTCTGATGAAAAATACGTTCATACAGATAATAATTATACTACTGCTGAGAAAAATAAGTTAGCAAGTTTAGAAAATTATGATGATACAGAGTTAAGTGCCAGAGTTGATGATATAGAACAAAATAAAGCAGATAAGAGTGAAATTCCTACTGTAAACAATGGAACACTCACTATTCAAAAAAATGGGAATGATGTTGCAGTATTTAGAGCAAATCAAAGTACAAATTCTATCGCTAATATAATTGTTCCTACAACAGCAAGTGATGTGAATGCTCTACCAAGTACAACGGAATACGGCGCGAGTTTAGAACTATCAATAGATAATACAAATTATGTAATAATAGCACAACTTAAAGACCAACACGGAAACAATCTTGGCACAGCACAAACTATTGATTTGCCTTTGGAAAGTGTTGTTGTTAGTGGTTCTTATGATAGTGAAAACAAAAGAGTTGTTTTAAAATTAAAAGATGGCTCTACTATTACCTTTAGTGTTGCTGACCTTGTGAGTGGTTTAGCAAGTCAAAGTAGTTTAGACCAAACTAACACAAATCTTAATAATTTAACAATAAGAGTTAATACTGTTGAAACAAACATTTCAAAGAAAGTAGACAAAGTTGAAGGTAAAGGACTTTCAACAAATGACTTTACAACAGCATATAAAACCAAATTAGATGGTTTAGAAAATTATGATGACACAGCGGTTAGAAACTTAATTAGTGCCAAATACACAAAACCATCAACTGGTATACCTAAGACAGATTTAGCAAGTGGTGTTCAAGCATCATTAGATAAAGCAAATAGTGCTTTACAATCTGTTCCAAGTGAATATATAACTGAAACTGAACTTAATAAAAAAGGTTATGCAACTAAAACAGATGTTAGTGAAGAAGTTAGTGTCTTAAACACTGCTATTGATAAAAAAGCAAATCAAACAGATTTAACCACGATTAGTGGAAAAGTTGGCACACTGGAAAATAATTACACATCTTTAAGCAATACAAAAGCAGATAAGACAGAAGTTTCTGCTGGTGTAAATGAAGCAAAAACTTATACCAATACTGAAATCCAAAAAGTTCGTGGTACTAGTGGAGAAAGTTTAACTCTTGCTGGTCTTAATAGTGCTATTGCTACTAACTCACAAGAAATTGGAAATTTTGAAACAGGTCTTGATAATGTAAGGAAAGATATAACCGATTTAAACAACAATAAAGTTGATAAAGAAACAGGCAAAGGGTTGTCATCAAACGACTTCACTACTGCCTATATTAATCAAATAGCAACTAATGAAGGTAATATTAGAGAAATTAATACCAACATTGGAACAATACAAGGGAATATAACATCACTTCAAAATGCCAAAGCAGACAAAAGCGAAATACCAGATGTTAGTGATTTCATAACAAATACAGTAAACAATTTAACAAACTATTATTTGAAATCAGAAACATATAGTAAGCAAGAAGTAAATAACTTAATTGGTTCAATGACATCTATTAGTTTTGAAGTAGTAAGTGTTTTGCCAACAGCACCAAGCGGAAACATAATTTATTTATTGCCTAAAACCGCAAGTACAAACGATGTTTACGAAGAATATATTTATGTAAACAATTCTTGGGAAAAGATTGGCGATACAAGTGTTGATTTAAGCAACTATTACAACAAAACCGAAGTAGATACTAAGTTAGGTGAAAAACTTAATGTGACTGGTGGCGCATTAACAGGGTTCTTAAAAATGGCAAGTGCTGAATTGACTGGCTATTTAAAGATGGCAACTGGAACAAACAATGCTATTGTGTATGGAACATCTAGTAAGAATGTTGTTGAAGTAAGTTCTACCGCAGAAAGCGATGGTACAACAAGAACCATTACAATGGGAAATTCTGATGACTATTTAAAGTTAAAAGGAAAATCATTAACATTTAATGGTGGAGGTGTAGCAACACTTAACGATTTAAACAATTCAATAAACAATGCAAAACTTACTATTAAACAAAACGGAACAGAGATTGGTAGTTTTACTTCTAATGCTATTGAAGATGTTGAAGTAAACATTGAAACAAGCGATAGTGTAAAGTTATACGATAGCACAGGTCAAAATACAGATGGTGGTATGACACAAAAAGCAACTACTGATGAGTTAAACAAGAAACCTAATTTTGTAGAAACCGAAGAAGTTTCTATCACAGTAAATAGATTGCTTGATTTGATTTACCCTATTAACTCAATAAGATTATCAGATAATGGCAACGAGCAAAACTTTATGGGTGGCACTTGGATAATCACAGGTCAAGGTAGAACTATTATTGGTGCTGGTGTACTTGGTGATAATAATTACAGTGTAGGCGATTTAATTGAAGCAGGATTGCCTAATATTACTGGTGAAGGTCAGTTTACCCCAAGAGGATTTCCTGGTGGAACACCTGAAAAATGGTCAGGTGCGCTACAAGCAAAAGTTATTACTTCTACTGGATATCTTGAATATGTTGCTGATAGTGGTACATCAAGACCTGCTGGTGTAATGATAGATGCTTCAAAATCTAACCCTATTTACGGCAAATCAAACACAGTTCATATGAACTCATTTGTAACTTATATTTATAAAAGGATTGGTTAAAGAGTATGGCAGATAAAAGTATTCAAATGCAAGACCCAAAAACTGGCGAAAATGTTTATCCTATAACAATTACAGACAATATTTATTTACCTAATGGTACACCTTTAATGAAATACTTAAACTCTTTACCATTTCCATTAGGAACTCTTATTCATAGCACATCAATTCTTAAAAATGCAGGATTGCATATGGCTGATGGTGGCGAACTTATGATAGGTGGTGTATATGATGACTTTTGCAAATATGTTATTGCTAACCCAAGCGAGTTTCCTATACTTTATGATGATAGTGAAAAAACTGCTCTTGAAAAGTGGCAAGAAGAGTTTGCTACCTATGGACAATGTGGCTATTATGTAATCACAGACACTTATATTAAACTACCAGCCATTACAAAATTAACTGGTGGCTTAATAAGTACTGAAATGAGTAAAATGGGTACAGAAGCAAAACCTGTTTTGCCTAATATCACAGGTGAATTTGGTAAATTAGGTTCAAGAAATAGTGGAACTGGTCCTTATTTTAATACAGCCAATGGTGCTTTTGCTGTTAAGGCAGTATCTGGTTATGTGGGTTACGATACAGATGCAGTATCTGGTACTTATAATTTTAACACAACTTTTGATGCTTCCCGTTCTAATCCTATATATAGCAGTTCAGATAGGGTAGAAGCAGAAAACATTAAATACCCATATTATATTGTTGTGGCAACAGTCACAAAAACTGATATTGAAGTTAATATTGATAATGTTGTTACTGAATTGAATAATATAAATTCTACTTTAACAAAAGTAACAAATCAACCAGTATTATTATTTTCTTCAACAGGAGCTACAAGTGGTAGCGTTCCACTTTCACAAAGTATAAGGAACTTTAAAACATTAGTTTTTGAAATGGATACAACAAATGGCTACTTAATACAAAACACATATGTAGTTACTCCTACATTAACTACTTTTACTTATTTTGGTGTTTATGGATACTCTACAAGTTATATAAATATGCAGTTTGTATCTGATACTCAAATGACCATTGTTGGGGTTAGTGGTTATAGATTAAGAAATATATATGGAGTTAATTAAAGGAGTAGTGTATGGCTGAATTTAATATAGATAATATAGCAACAGACCTTAACAATAAAATTGGTAAAAGTGAATGTGTAAGATACCCTGTTTCAAAGTGGCAAAGTAGTGATGGAAAAACTTGGTATGTTGTATATAATGATGGGTGGATTGAACAAGGGGGTAAATATACTCTCGCAGACCAAAATGCTTTTTTAACTATAACTTTACCATTACCTTTTAAAGACACTAATTATACTGCAATTTTAACAGCAGGTGGTGGTGCAGTAGGCACAGCTAATACACTTGGCGACCATAACTTAATAGTAACTGGTGTTCAAACAGTTCAAACTCGTGGGTATAATAATCCAAAAAATATTTATTGTTGTGGTTATTAAAAGGAGAACATATGAAACTTTTAGGAATTGAAATGTCAGAAAAAGAGTTCGATTATTTAATGTGTGAACAAAACAAAGGTAAGGAACTTAAAGTTGCCGATGGTAAAGTTATTGCAGTTGAACACGAAGTTACCGAAGAAGAACTTAAAGCACAAAGAAAGTGGGAAATACAAGAACGACTTAATCAACTCTCACAAGACCTTGTTCAAGCGATGGCTGGTGCTTACTTTGAAGATTTGGAAGAAAGAAAAACAGAGTTCCAAACTTTGCACAATGAGTTAAGAGTTCTTGAAGGCAAAGAGCCAAGAGAATATACAAAAGAAGAAAATTCAATAGAATAGTATAAAAATACCCCCTTTTTTAGTTATTATATATAGGGGGTATTAATTTACCTATTATGGCTGCAAAACGGTCTAGCAACCGAACCTCGCCAACAAAAATGCTAAAAGGAGTTATCTATGTTCGAAGAAGACGTAGAAGAAATGGCTGATAATATTGTTGAAGAACAATCTACCCCGCCAGTAGAAAAAGAGCCAGTAGACCAAACTAAAGCGTTTGCTGCAAGACTCAAAGAAGAGAAAGCTAAAGCTAAGCTTGATGTTCAAAAAGAAATTGCAGAATCATTTGGTTATGACAGCTGGGATGAGTATATGAATGCTCAAACAAATAACAAAATTATTGATAATGGTTTAGACCCTGATACAGTGCGTCCGTTGGTCAAAGACCTAATCAAGAATGACCCTGAATATATCGCAGCTATGAAGTTCAAAGAAGAGAAAGAAGCTCTCGAAAAAGAAATGTTTGCAAACGCTTCAATTAAAGCTTTAAACGATAAATTTGGGACAAACTTCACAAGTGTAGACGAATTAGATAAAGAAACGATTGATGATTGGAATAAAGGGACTCCGTTAGAGAAAGCCTTTGCCGCCAACAATTATTCTAAACTAATGGAAATGGCTGTGAAGAAAGCTAATTCTAACAGTGATAATGGGAAATCTCATTTGAAAACTGTAACTGGTAGCTCAGAAAAACCTAGCACAAGAGAATTGAGTAAAGATGAGCTTAGCGTGTTTAAGATGATGGGTATATCAGCAGAAGATGCTAAAGCATACGTAAATCGCACTAATAAATAATTTTAGGAGTTTTTGATTAAAATGGCAGAATTCAAAAGAGTTGATGACCAACAAGTAAATACTATCGCAGTATTTGACCTTGATGCAGATGGAGAAACTTATTCTGTGGGTTCTCTAATCGCTTATGATATTACATCTAAAGAAATCAGTCTTGTAGACGATTTGAGTAAAGCAAAACTTGCTTTAGATGATGGTAGATTATTATATATTATTGCACAAAGCAACGCAGTAACAGAAAAAACAGGAACAGAATATAAACACTACGATGTTAGTAAATTTGTAACAGTAAGTAACGATAGTGCAAACCCTTCACTATTAGCTGCTTATAGAGTAGATAGCATCGAAAACGTTATTTTATAGGAGGAGGAGATAAATAATGGGAGTTATTTTTAATATTGAAGAAGCAATTCATAATTCAAAGTTTAACATTCTCCAAGAACCTATCAAAATGATTTTGGAAAATGAAACTGAAGCATTTGAAAAAGAATCTATTATCCCACAAGTTTTCGTTATGAAAACAAGTGATAAATATAGAGAAGAATTTAGAAGTTCAACAGCTATGGATGGTTTTAAACCAACAGAAGATTTAGAACCAGCTGGTTTATCAGACTTCGAAGAAGGATACAGCAAACAATTCGTATTCCAAACATGGACTAACGCATTTATGGTATCTAAACAAACAATCGAAGATAACAATTTAATGACTATCGAACCAAAAGCTATGGGATTCATTAAATCATACGGAAGAACAAGAGAAATTTATGCTGTTAATATGTTAGGTGCTGCTCTTGGTAAAGTTAACAACGCATACAAGATTACACCAAATTCAGGTCTTGGTATGGATACAACAACTGGTGACATTGATGCACCTAAACAACAATATTTCCATAACGCACACTTACCAGTAGGTTATGGTAAAGAAGGTAGAAACTTCACACAATCAAACAAATTCCACGCAAATATCGCTTGGGATGGTAGTGACCCTGAATTAGAAGAAAAAGTTATCGACATCATTGAACAAGCAGCTTCAAACATGAAAACATTTAAAGACGATAAAGGTAATATCATTCCTTGCAATCCTACAAAAATTGTTATGGCTGAAGATTACAGATTAAATGATGTTGTTATGAGAGCTTTAAAATCTAAATATGGCACAAGAATGGGCGCTAACGGCGTTAACCTTGCTTATGGTAAATATGAACTCATCATCAATCCATATCTTGCTGACGTTCCTGGTTTCAAAGCAGAAGACCATGGTCTTATCCTTTTAGACCCAGCAAGAAACAAAGAAGGTCTTGGTGCTGTATGGTTTGACCGTGTTCCACTTCAAGTTGATTCTTATATTGACAAGAAAACAAAAGCAAATATCTGGGACGGTCGTGCTAGATTCGGTGCAGGTTTTGGTGATTTCAGAGCTATGACTTACATCAATCTTAACAACAGAGAAACAGAAAATTCAACACAACTTACACCACTTGCTACAAGTGTTAAAGCAGTTAAAGTTGTAGAATAAAATTTATTGTAAGAGTCTTAATGGCTCTTACAATTTTATGAGAAAGAAAAGGTAATTACTTTGATTTCTCTTATTAGGAGTATATATGAAAAAATGGGGAGAACTTAAACAAGCTACATTAAATAAACTTTTTATGAGCGCTGAAGAAGCACAACAACAAGGTTATTTAGAAAAATTCGCTTATCTTGCTAATGAAGGTTTAAATAATATAGCAAATGGTGTTAAACCTAAAATTAGTGTGTTTCAATTTAATGTTTATGAAAAGACTATTAAAGGAATTAATTTCGTGTTTAATGGTAGTAAGATTGTTTATACTGATTTAAAAGGCGAACAATACGAAATCGAACCTAACAAAGAAATTTTATATTATGAAACAGACCAAAAAAAATACGAATATGATGGTGAAAAATTAGTAGAGACTAAAAATATTTCAGTCGATAATCCAGTAATTAAAATGCCTGACGATTTTATAAGTTTTACTAATATGATTAATTATCATAATGGTGAACCTGACCCTACATTGATTTATCTAGGGGATAAATCTTTGAAATTAAATGGTGCGGGTAAATATACTATTTATTATAATGCTGAATGGGAAAACATTCCTGACAATCCTGACGATAAACTTGTATTAAACATCGATTCTTCAGTATTGAATGTTTTACCAACATACATAGCATCTCAACTATTAGCTCAGGACGATATTCAAAGGTCTACGATGCTTAAAAACGACTTCGAATTAATGTTGAGTAGAATGGATACTGATATTTTTTATCAAGAAAATCATTTTAAAAGTACAGGAGGATGGTATTAATGAAAAAAGTTAAATTATTAGAATTATCTAAAAAAGGAATGGACTTTAGTTACGTAGTACCAAAAGATACTTCTGTTGCTCATGTAACACAAGCATTAGCATTGTTTATTATAGATAGTGCTAAATATAGAGGAATTAAAACGTCTACAGCTTTAGCGGAGATTCAACATTGGGTCAAACAACTAGAAGACAACCTATAAGTTTTAATATTCCGGCAAATCCAGATTATAAATTTTTAAATATAACTGATTTCGCTGGTTTACACATTACTGACAATCCATTTACAACTAAAGCAAATACAGCTAGTGATGCGTTAAATGTTTATGTAGACGAAAACAATGCGTTGTCAACTAGACCTCGTTTAGAAAAAGTAGATGAATTGTTACTTAAAATAAATCAACCATCTATGATTTTAATTGGTGTATATCCTATTCCTGACGGATATTTAATTCACGGTCACGTTGGCTCAGAATATTTAATGTATTCTTATGTTGACGGAGTATACCAAAAGATTTCAGGAAATATTCCTGAAACTAAATGTAATGTATTTACTCATGACAGTAAAATTTATTTATTATCTGGTTCTGCATATATGACTATTACTGATAATACATTAGTTGATGTAGATGGCTATATACCTAAAATAAAAGTAGCTAAACATGATGACGATGGTAACGACACTTATTCAAATTATGAATCTTTAAATTTATTATCGGATAAATATAAAGAAAGTTATTTTTGGGATGGAAGTTCGGATAATATACCTAAAGACACTAACGTAGTTGATATAGAAAATAATTATTTTGAAAAAGCTGTTTTTTATGATAAATTACAAAACAATTACGAAATATTATATTACGACACAATCACTAAAACGTTTATATGTAGAAATGCTGATTATGAATTGTGTAATGTCAAAGTTTTAGATGAATATAAAGACGCCACAATAACATTGAGAGGTTTAAAATTATTCGACTCCAATAAGCCTCGCATGGCTAAAAATAAGCCATATTTAGTATATGGTTTAATTAACGCTAGTAACGATATTGTTGGTATCTATGTTTTCAACGTTATAGGAGAAGATTTTGTTAACCTAAATAATCCGTTGATAACATATACCAAATTCGCTGAGGATTTTGCTAAAGTATATGATTATGGTATTTCTCCTGAAGGCACATATTTATGGGTCAAAGGAAAAACAATAATAGACGGTAACGACGAATTAGGTTTTTATAAAATTAATTATGAAAATAAAACAATAACAAAACAAACAGTACTTAATAATATGGATAATGTGAATTTTCATTTCGCTGTTTTTTCAAACGACGAACAGAAAGTATGGGGTATATTCACATCAGCCGATAGTCAAATACCATTCACGCATTTAGGAAGAATATTACCAGGTTCTTTACAAGTAGATATTATAGAAAGAGATAACAGTTTACTTGCCGGAAATTCAGGAATTCCTACCGCTTGTGTTGTTAAATCTGATGGTACATTATATATGGCTTTTAGGAACACATTAAGTTCCACTCCTTGGACTAGTGGTAAAGTATTACATCTATCTTTCAATTTTAATCCTAAAAATATTCAATTAGATGAAACTAACGATAGATTGTTTTTCACTTATGATGATTCACACAAAGAAATATTTCCAACGAAAAATTTGGAAAATATAGGTGTGGTATTAAAACTTAGCGAGTTTAAAGAGTTTTATTTGTTAGGTATTAAATTTCAAAACGCTAAAGATTTATTTTTATATAAATCACCAGAGTATATTATTACTCAAAACGAAAACGGAATAGGTTTTTATTTATATGAACAGAGTATAGAACCCTTGATAGTAGTAACAAAAAGATTAACGAGTGCTAACGATGATTACTCTAAATGGTTAGAAAGACGTGAGAACTTTTTGAAAGCTTTCTTGACTGTTCGTTTTGATAATAATATGTGGTTCGCTTCAAATAATGCTTTATATAGAAGTTTGTATAATGACCCGACATATGTTAGTTCTACTTCATATACTACATTGGGTGACGGATTAAGTGAAATTACAGGTTTTAATATTGCTGGCGATGACTTATTAGTAGCTTATAAAAAAGATAGATTATATTTAATTCAACCTCACACATACACAGTAAGCGGATTAGACTATTATGATTATGTATATACAGAAACCAAGAATACGGTTGGAAACGAAGCTTACGGTAATACTATTGTTACTGTATTGACTGAATCTCCTCTTCAAATAACAAAAGACGGTATTTTTGCATTAAATCAATTAAAGAATGTTCAATCTAGCGATAGAATTTCTGTGTTAATTAGCGAAAAAATAAATAAGAAATGGTTAGAAGAAGATGATAAATCTATCATTAAGTGTCAAACTTTAAATCGTTTATATTGGACGTATTTTATTCTGGATGATGAGAAAAATAAAATTACTAAAGTTTATTTATTAGATAATAGAACATCATCTTGGTATTATTGGGAATTACCTATAAGAACACTAAAAGCTTATGTGAATGATAATAAAACAACATTTATAGATATTGATGGTAATGTTTATGAATTAAAAACTATCGATGCGTTTCATCCTCACAATCAAGAAGAAACAGAGTATTATGATGACGGAAGAAAGTTAATTAACTGGTATTGGCAATCACAAATATTACCTTTAGGTACGATTAACTATTCTAAGAGATTAATTAATACTACATTTATTGTATCAGACACTGACGAATCTGACCAATATGGATTGAATTATACATTTAAAGTATATAGAAAATTGGTTAGTGAATCTAATACTACTACGATTTCAGATAACTTAAATTATGTTCAATCTGTAACCAAGAAGACTATGATTCCTAGATTTAATTTTATTCAAATCAAATTATCTAACATAGAAGAAGGCGCTGATGGTGATTTTAATAATAATAAATTTAGATTAATTGGTCTAGGATTAAAATATGTATTATTGGAGGGATTATATTAATGGTCGAAAATGAATTAGAGACTAAAAGAATAACAGTTACTTCAGATTATGCTCGTATCGCTGAGTTAACTAATTGGTTTAGATTCGATTATCCTATGAGATTAAACGCAATAAACCGTCATAAGTATTTAAACTTACCGTTACCTGAAAGTCGATATAATTTAGAAGTAGAAGCTTATAATAAAGAAAATGAAATCAGGAAATTGAAAGGATTAGACCCTTTACCTGAATTAAAAATCAAAGAAATTTTATAGGAGAAAAGAAATGTATTTATTAGGTTCTGTACAAGAAACACTTAAAAATTTATGGGCTACATATGGAGCGGAAGTAACCCCTGTGTTAATCACAATCACATTAGCTCTATTAACATGGTTAGCTATTAAAATTAAATCTGATGCTAAATTGATGGCTGCTAAAAACGAATTACAAATTCAAGCATTAAAAGAAGTTGCTAATAGAGAAGATAATAAACCTCAATTAGAAGCACAATCAGTACAAATTAATAATCTTCAAAATAGTATTTTATACTTAGGTCAAATGTTTAATGAAGCTTTTCAAAACTCAACCATTGACCCAGAAATTAAATCTAATATTAGCGCTTGTATGAATAAAATTATGTATGGCACACAAGAAGATTTAATAAAACAATTAGAAGAAACTAAAGCACAATTACAAGAACAAGTTGATGTATTAACTCAACAATTAGCTGCTAAAAAAGCAGAAACACTATCTCAAGAAACCAAAACAAGAATTAGGAGATAATTATGAAAAAAACAACATGGATTAAAATTGCTGCTGTATGTGTGGCAGCAATTCCACCTGTTGTTGTATTAGGAGTTAATTTTCCAGTATTTGTAGAAAGAACAGACAAAGCCATATCAGCAGCTAGTTTGGTTGTAGCATTGATATTAGCCTGTATATTTAAAGATGCTACTAAGAAATTTTTTCAAACACCAAGCGCATTTAAAATCTGTTTAATCATTTTTGTTTTAAGTTATATTGCAATAACTTTAGGTGAACAAATGCTACAAATAAGTGGTACCGCATTAATATCTGGTGCCTGTGGTGTACCGTTAAATATGTGGTATAATTATGAGACTCAACCAGCAACAACAGATGATATGATAGAAGCTATGAAAGAATTAGTGAAGGAGAATAAGGATGAAAATACAAATAAAAGCGATTAAGGAATGGTTAGCTTGGATTTTAACCGTAGCCGTCATTTTATTGCTTTTTGGTTTAATCTTCGTAAGAACGGGGATTGTCACTCCTTCTCCTTCTTTCTTTTTAGAATTAGGTATTATCGCCATGATAACATTGTTGATGAAATTGTGGTGGTATAATTACGCTGAAGAAAAAAGATTATCTGAAGATGATATTAAAAACGAAAAAGATAATTATTTTAAAATGGTAGATTCTACCGTAACAGACACAAATCATTTAGATAAATTTTTAGTGATATTAAACCAAGAAAATAGACAAAATTTTATAAATAATGCTTTAGGATGTAGAACTGCTGAAACTCTTCAAACACGTAAGTGGTATATAATAATGTGGCATCCTTCATGGTGGAAAAAATCCAAAGAAGAAATAGGAAATATAAGACATGCTAAATTGTATTATAAAACTTTACGTAAAGCTGATAAATTAGAACAAGTAAAAAGCATTCAAATTATGGCATTGTCTGACGCTAAGCAATTATACGATGCTACTAACCATTTAAAAATAAAAAAGAGAAACTTTCATATATTCACAACACTTCTAAGTTTCGTGTTTGTAACGGCGCTATCAATGATGGGAATAGAACAAATTTTACTTAACTGGGCAAATATAATCAGATTTGTTGGATATTTAGTGGCTATTATATGGACTATTGCTTACAGTTTGATTATAGGTTATAAACAAACAGGAGAAGAAACTTTCGATTATTATAATCGTTTAAAATTCATTGTAGATAAATACGCAACATATAAAGAACAGGAGGAGAAAGAAAATGGCTAGTTATATGGATTATGAATTTCAACAATTAGTATATACCTTTAATGAAAAAGCCGAAGGAATCTCTTCTTGGAAAGAGTATTTAGAAGGCTTAACTAAACAGCAAACATCCGATATAGAAACTGCTACACAACAAGCCTCTTATGATATTTCTGGCGCTTATGCTAATTATAAGAAAGCTCAATTAAATTTATTACAAAATCAACAATTAGGTGCTGGATTTAAAGAACAACTAGGTTCTGGTTTAAAGAGTTCTTATGCTTCTGCTTACGGAAATGTGCAGCAACAATTAGCATCTAATGTTTCTAATATCGCTAGTCAGTATGATAAATTAAGAAGCGATGCTCAAAAAAGTATACAAGAATCTGCGTCATATATTGACTCCATTAATAGATATTTATATGAGTATATGGGTAAAGATATCGGTTCGAAAGATAAGAGTCGTGAATCTGGTGGTTTGGGTTATTACGAAACTGACACAGAAGGAAATACTAAATTAACCCCTTATGGTAAAGCAGAATTATCTTACGCTTTATTGAACCCGAATGAACAAGGTCAATATTTCACAGATTACGTAGCTGAAGCAGATAAAAAAACATACGATTGGCTTATGAATAACTTAGATTTAGCTTACGGAACTATAGCTGGTTTAGATACTGGTGTGCGTAGTTTCTCATCAGAAGAAAAATCAAAATTAATAACCGAAGAGAATTTGAAAAAAATAGGCGATAAATATTCATCAGATTCTATTAAGAATATGACTAACGACTCTTATAAATCTAATTTAAAGAACGATATGAAGAATATTTTAGGAGCTGATGTTAATATATCTTTCCCTGTTGGATTTGCACAAATGGGTGTTGTAGCCGTTCGTGTGACATTTAATGTTAACGATTTAACGCCGTATGCTAAAAAAATGTTGAGTCGTGTTACCCCTATTCCTTCATCAGGAGAGATGACAATCGACCTTAAGGAAGGAATTAAACCGAAAGGAGGCACTCATCAAGGCAAATCTCGTACATTTACGCCTCAACAATTTTTTCAATTATTTCATGAAGGAGAATAACACATGGATGTATCTTTCACAAAACGATACGCATCAGAAAGTGAATTTTTATATGATTTAGCGCAATCTTCTCCTTATTTTAGACAAGAAGATTATAAAGCTTTTTCAGAAATAGAACAAGCGGACATTTATACTTCTACGATAGCGGCTACTAGAGATAAAACATCCACTACTTTCGATACCGATGAATATGATTTATTATCCGGTCAAGATAGATTATCCTATTTATACAACGAATATCTTCAAGATAAAACAGAAACCGCTGTTGACGAACAAACAGGCGAGACATATAATATTTATGAAAGAAATAAACAATATCTAAACGCTAGACTAGACGAAGCCATTGATGCTAAAACTTTCGATAGTTTAAATGGCTTCGAAAAAGTAATGCACACAATAGGTGGTGTGGTAGGTAACGCTTTAAACACTTTATTTATAGGTACTACAGAAGGTTTATTAGATGTATTATCTTTAGGTTTAGGTTCTTTTGCGGCTCAGATAGGATGGACTGAAGCTACAGACGCCATCACAAAATTTATAGCACAAGACACTTTAGGGTATCGTGCTAACCAGGAAGCATTACAAAAGTATGCGAGAGCTTACACTTATATAGATAAGTCTGGTTTTGTAAATGTAATAAATGATGTCGTTTCAGGAATAACTCAAATGGCGCCAATGTTAATTCCTGGTGTAGGTGCCGCTATCTATTTTGGAGGTATGACTGGTAATATAGCCGAAGAAGCTGTGAGAGCTAATCCAGATATTAATTACTGGGCTTTAATGGGTTATACAGCAGCAGTAGGTAGTGTTGAAGGTCTTACCGAAAAAATCTCTAGTGGTATTTTCGGCGGTTCTGCAATCGATAATTTGATGTTCAAATCATCTAAAAATGTTTTAGGTGGTTGGGCATCAAGAATAGGATTCAACTTTGCTTCTGAAGGTTTCGAAGAAGCTGTTGCAGAATTTGCAGATTCCGTATTATATACAGCTATGGTTGACCCTAACGCTCCATTAGCGTCTATTGAAGAAATTTTATATGCTGGTTTAATTGGCGGTTTAATAGGTGGTGTAACTGGTGGTATTGAAATAGGTACTGCACAAAGATTAACCATAAATGGTAAACAATTAACTAAATTAGAATCATTAGCATACCAAGGACAATTACAAAACGCTATTGAATTGACTAAGAAAAGCGCTGTAGATTCTTTAATGGTTAAATATAGCAACTTAAATTTAGAACAAATCAAAACTCAACACGCACAAGAATATCAAAATGCTGTTGAAAAAGATAATACTACTACTAGAAAATTAGCGGAAGCAACTATCGCACTAGCTAAATTAGTAGAGATTGCTGGTGTAGAAAAAATTCAAAACGCAGCTAAACTTGTAGATTACCAAATAGAAAGTTATGCTAACTTAATGAAAAATTATGTAGCACGTGCAACTTCTAATATAGCAGCTAACAGAGCTGTTGAAGAAAAATTCGCAACAAAAAATCCAGGTCAATCAATTACCATTAATGATGTTTTAACTGAAAACCAAAGAAAACTCAAACAAGAACTTAAAAGTGCTTATGGTATTGATGCTTATTTCGGTAATCTTGGTGCGAGAGACGGTCTCATTAAAAATAACGGTTTAACGTTAGATGAAAAAACTATTGTTATCGATGATAGATTGTTTAACGAAATGAGTTTAGACCAAATAATGACGACAGTGGTTAGAGAAGAATTAGTTCATACTTTACAATTTGGTGAAGGTAAATTAACTAAAGATACGTTAACCAAATTAAGAGAAATTTACACTCAACAAGGCGGTAAAATACAAGAAGGCGAGGATTTAGATTTAGCTTATTCAAGGTCTTCTACATTAACTAAACAAGCAGAATTAGAAGCTAAAGCTATTTGTCAAATGTTGTTATTTGATGAAATTACTATATCGAGAGTATTTTCAACAAACACTAACGTATTCTTTAAAGTATTCAATACTCTTAAAAATTTGAAAAAGAATATCGAATCTAAAAAGACTAAGAGAACTAATAAAGACAAAGTAAGATTTAGAGAAATCTTAAAAGCCATGGGAAGGTATAAAGACGCCGCAGCCAATAATATAGGCAACAAAGAAGACCTTAATATGGTGGCTGATAAAATGGATTTAGATGATGTTGATAAACAAGATGTCGCCGATAAAATGTTACCTAATTATGACACAGAACATTTCACTCAGTTGATGGATTCATTCACTATGAGTGTTGCTAAGCATAAAGAAGCTACTAATTTCTTAATGCGTAAAAGACAACAGGACTCTATTTTCTTCCCTAAATTAGATTATTCAAAAGTTTTTGATGAAAATTACTACACAGCAGATTTCGTTCAAGAAATTAAAAATAGAAATCCTGACCAAGATTTTAGATATAATTTACAAGAAACCATGATTAATGACTTTGGTTTTACGATTAACGATAAAGCCGGTGCGTTAATGGAAGTAGTTGACTTAAATGAGATGACTACCGAAGATTTTAGGTATGATATAACAGATTTAGCTATAGATTCTTCTCGTATAGATAAATATACTAATTTGGCTCAGATATTTAAACCTGATTTTGTTAGAAAGTTTGATACTCCGTTCGGTAACGAATTAGAAGCCATAAAAATTAATGTAGTTAAAACTACTAGCGATACCTCAACGAAAGCAACATACAATCATTTTAAGGGTGTTATAACCATTAAATTAAATGCTAATAAATTAACTAACTTTGCTGAATCAGATGCTTTAAAACATAGTATATTACACGAAACAGTTCACGCTTTGTCTGCTATACAAAATTTAGCATGGGGTACTAGTTCTAAATATATAAGAAGTGGCTTAAACGTTTTACCAACAAAAACCATTAATAGTTTGGCTGAGAAGTTATTAACGAAAGAGTTCTATGAACAAAATAAAGATAAATTAGACGTTTTATTAGATAATATCGCTTATGGTATTTATCGTATTACAGATAGTGAATATGCTGCTGAAGCATACAAAACATCTAAATGGCGTAAAAAAGATATAGAATTAAAACTTAAAGCTGGTGCAACCATGAACCGAAGTGGATTCTATATATCTGATTTCGGTAAGTTGAGCGGTTATGGTCGTTTTGCAGGAATAGAAATTAAATTAGGCGGAGAACAATTAGTTTCTCAAGAAAATGTAAAATCTAAAAATTTACAAGACGCTACTGAAGTAGTTGCTTATAGCAGAGTATCCACTATTGGTGAGTTTATTAAGAATAAAGGTTATAAAGATTTTGAGTCTGCTGGATTTAGTGAAGATGCTATAAAAGTATTTTCAGACCCTTATTCTAAATATGGTGATGTCCAAGCATTATTAAATACGAATAATGTTGGTTCTAAAGAAGCAACAAACCTTATAATAGAATGGCTTAACGCTAATAAAAGTAAGAGTCGTTTAGAAGGTGTTACTTTGAAATCTAAAAACGAATATATGGTTACCGCAGATGACATAAGAGATGCTAAATTAGACGGTATCGCTATGGCATATACTTATCATGAATATAGAAGACGTAAAGACTCTACTTATAAAGGCGAAAAACCATTAACCTACGAATACCTCAAAGAATTTTTTGATAAACACAAGCAATTACGAGACACTATTTTGCTAACAAGTTCTTATGAAGATTCTAAAGGAAATTTACAATTTAAAACAGGCTATCTAGATAAAATTTCAGAATTAATCGGTAAAGAAAGAAATTCTGGTTTGGATGATTATTTAATCAGAATTGATTACGATTATAGTAAAGGTGCTACAGATACAATCGTGAAGGCTTTAAATAGCTTAAAAGGTATAAAAGGTATTCAATCAGAATCTCAAACAACTACGCTATCTAAAAAAGATTCTTCTAATGAAGTAAATCAAATAGACCAACGAATAGGAAAAGAATACGGCGAATCTGAAGGTTTCGGAGACCCAGCTAAGTTACTTGAAGGTTTAGAAGACGACAAGGTTTCTGAAAATAAGTTTAAAAATCTTACGGTAGATGAATTTATAACAGCTTTAGGTGTTCGAATTAAAGAATTATCAAACAGTCCTAAATACTTCACATTAGAAAAGAACATAACAGACAGCAGTAAAAAAGTAAATAAAACATTGAAACTTGTTTACGGCGAAGATGGTTTTAAAAAGATTAAAGATTATGTTCAATCTAATATGTCAAGTAGAGAAAAATTCAACAAGCAAAGAAAACGTAGAATAGAAAAAATTTCTAAGATACCGAACTTATCGGCGGAAGCTAAACAAAAAGTAGCTCAACCATATGCAACATTCTCGCCTACACAATACGAGGAATATATAGCATCCTTGAATGAAATTATTGAAGTTAACGAGAAACGTCAAGCACAGAAAGCAGAACCTGTAGTTGAAGAAGTTAAAGAAGAAGTTGCGACTGAAGAAAAGACTACTGACGTGAAACAAGCAGTCGAACAAATAGACGAAAAATCCAAAGCAGAATCTTTACCTGAAACGGAAAAAAACGCTGTAAAAAGTAAAGACATCGAAGAATCTATTGTAGAAAGTAAAGAAACTCAACCTACGGTAATAGATACCGCTAAACAAGAAGTTCAAGATATTCAAAAGGTAACTTCCGATAATAGTGATTCAATCGTAAATGCTATTATCAATAAATACAGAACAGCTACAACGGGTATCTCTGAAGCTCAGTTCTTCGATGAAGAAACCGACATGGTTTATTTGAAAGTCGGAGAACAAATGGAAAGTGAATTATCACCATTCTTTGCGGCAGTTACCGATGAAAATTATCAAGCAGTTCGTGACGGAATTTTAACTTCTAAAGAATTCTTCGCTGACCAAGCTTTAGTATTATTTGATATGTATACTTTGGCTGTAGAAGGTAAATTCTCACCTGAAACCAGAGCTAAAATACAAGCATACAACAGAAGAGCATTGACCAAATCAGCGCAAAGATTGAATAGACAAGCTAAACGTGTAGCTGAACGTAATGGTGTTTCTCATTTAGTTAGTTCTTTTAAAGAAAATGATATTAATGTTACTGTTACAGATAAAATCGTCGGAGACACCTTCCCAGAATTAGCCGACAAAGAAAAAAGAATTTCTGAATTAGAAGACGAAATTAAAAAACTAAATAAAGAAATTGAAAGTATGCAAGATATGAGTTCTGCTGTAGTCTCTTTAACCGAACAAAGAGATGAATTAAAATCTAAGTTAGAATTGGCTGATAAAGATTCAGCAGAAGCACAGAAACTACAAGCTAAAATTGATGAGTTAACTTCTGAGTTAGATTCGAAAACAACTCAATTATCTAAACTTGAAGAATTATACGAAAAACAAAAAGAGTTATCTACAGAAATCATGGTTCTTGAAAATGGAACTAATGAAGAAATTATCGATTTCTTCATAAATAAATTATTAGATAAGGGTATTCTCGGTAGTGAAAAAGCAGCTGAAAAATTAAAATACATTATGGAACAATTAGTTCTTAATGCTACTATAAATAGAGATGGAAAAGAAATTGGTATTTATACTTACGACGCTAAAGGTAGACCTAAACCATTTCCTGAGGTTATAGCTAAGATAGAAAAAATGGCTAACAAAATGAAAAGTTTCAGAATGTGGTCTATGTTGTCTTCACCGGTAACTTATGTTAGAAACTGGATGGGTAACGTAGGTATGAGAGGTTTGGAATTAGCTACTAAAAAAATAACTCGTGCTATAGAAAAAGAACTTAGCGACGAGCAATATAAAGAAATAATAGATAAAAAAGAAAATACCAAGGAAATTCTAAAAGTCAAAAGAAGAATTGAAAAACGAAACGAACAACTTAAAAACGAAAAAATTTCTAAAGAAGAAAAGACTAAAATAGAAAATAACTTAGAAGCTGATGAAAAAACATTAAACAACATCAAAGCTATCGAAGGTGTAGATAAATCTAAAGATGTTGATGCTTTAGAAAAAGATATTTTAGGTTATGAATTCCAAGAGAATCAATTTAATCTAAATACTAGAAAAGCTACTGATGAAACTGTTAAATATGTTAATGAGAATTTCGAAAAGCAAATCGAAGCCATTACATCAGGTACAATGAAATATACTACAGACGACGCTAATGTTCAAAAAGCCATTACAACCAAAGAAGAAGCTTTAAAAATAAAAGCAGAACAAGGTACATGGTGGGAAAGAACTAAAGCTAAAGCTGAGTTGTATGAAATCAAGGGACTTGAAACAGGATGGTTTGGCGATAGAAAATTCTTCAGAAAGAGTATGACTCAAAACTTCGCCGACATTTTAGAATCTAATAAAACAAACTTCATACGTAGATTAGAAAAAGAAAAATCGAAATTAGAGTCTAAAAGCAAATTAACTGAAAATGAACAAACACGTCTTGATGATATTAATAGAGCATTGTCTTCTGAATCCATGAAAGATATTGTTCCTTTAATACCACAAACAGACATTAATATTTTATTAAATAAAGCCGCTGACATGAGTAGAAAACAATACTTCAAAAATTCAAATGCGTTATCAAGATTCTTGGCTGATGTTGGTAAGAAAAATCCTATGTTAGGAACAATAGTTTCATTCATCATGCCTTTTCCTAAAGTAGCATACAATATTTTAGCTACTGCAGTAGATTATTCTCCTTTAGGTCTTATTAAAGGATGGCTTCAAGGTAAAACCATTCAACAAATGGAAAAAGGAAACTATAAACAAATGACCGGTTTCGAAAAAGCAGAAAGAGCTGAAACATTATCTAAAGGTACTGTAGGAACCATGATGTTTATAGCAGGAGCATTAGCGGCTATATTAGGATGGGTTGATGTAGAAGAAGATGATTATTTAGGTTTATCTCTTCATATTAACTTAGGCGCAGATATAAGAATCAGTTTATCTAATTTAGCTCCTTCAATGACTACTTTCTCAACTTCAGCAGCTATGATTTGGGCTTTCAAAGAAGGTAACGGCGTTAACGGTGCTATGAAACAAGTATTATCTACTTTATATGATAATACATTGTTAGGTAATATTGAAAATATCTTCGCTTACGGTTCTTTAGAGAACTGGGCTTCTAACGCATCCATCTCATGGATATCTCAATATATCCCCGCTGTCCTTAAATTAGTAACCAAAACTATAGACTCTCGCAAAAAGGATAAGTCTGGTAATTATTGGACTAAATTAGGTAAAACCTTAGCTTCTTATACACCAGGATTAAGTTATTTAGTTCCTTCTAAGATTAATCCTTATACAGGAGACCCTATGTATAATACTGGAACCGATAATTTCTGGGTTAATTTCTTCACAGGAATTTCTCCATTAGACATAGACGTAAATAATAACTATAAATCAGCACTACAAAGAGAAGCTGAAAGAATCGGAGCCACTACAACAGGATATTCAGGAAAATTTACCGTTAATGGAGAGGATTTTATACCTGAAGATAAAGAAAAATACGCTAAATATAGAGCTAACTATATAAGCTCTCAATATCAAAAAATTGTTAGCGGTAAAGAAAAAGTAACCGTAGAAGACGAAAATGGTAAACGTAAAACTACCACTTATGATAAATTAACAGACGAACAAAAAAAGAACGTCTTGAATAAATTATATTCAGACGCAGCTAATAAAACTAAAATAAAAGCATGGGTGGAAGCAGGTAACTATTATTATACAAGCAATAGAGACGAGTATAATGAGTTACGTAAATTATTAAACAATAATAAAATTATATATAGGAGTTCTTGGAGTAAATCTAAGTTTGTGAATAAGTAAATGAAAGTATACAGAATATTCGATAAAAACAATAAAGAATTTATAAAAATAGGAAAAAGGACAAACGACTTATATAAAAGCAAACCGTTAGTAGAATCTACATTAAAAAGATATTTTAATTTAGAGGATATAACAGCTAGGTTTGATATTATAGAGTATGATTTAGTGAGAACAAATAAATAATAAAAAAGAGAGGATTTTTAGTCCTCTCTTTTATTTTTATTGTTTTTTATCTGGATGTTTTGTAATATACTTTTGAGTATAATCAATTTCACCATTGATAGCGTCTAATTGGTTCAAACACTCATCAATTTCTGATTGATATTTTTTCTCCATAAGTTGAACTTTATAGTCCTTTTCTCTTTGTGTATTAGAAATTTTATCTTCAATTAATTTCTTTTTTCTCAATAAATCATTATAAACATCGACCGCATTTTTCTTATTCATCATTTTTCTCCTTTTTATTATATGGTAAATCATTAAATTCTGGTTTAAAATAAAGAGTATATAATAGAGAAACCATATTCCATAAAAAAGCTCTATCGTGAGGTTCGTCTACATCTCCACGCAACCATTTCACGTAGTGTCTTAAACCAGAATCTATATATGTGTGACAAGGTAATCCTCTTTCATAATTTCTTTCGGCGTATTTTTCCGCTCCGGCTTGATAATGTTTGGCTAACTCTAAATAAGCGTCACAAGCGTTCCCTTCATAAGCATCCTTAATAAACATTTTAATAACATCATATATGCTTTCTTCACGTCCTGTTCTTACGAAAAGTTCTATATGAGCGAAGATAGGGTCATTGAATATTTTAGAAAATACGGTATTATATACTAAATCACATCTACCTTTATCTTCGCATATCTCTCTCATCCCGCCACCAGCATAAGTGGTTCTACTACCGCCATCAACTAATTTATTATCCTTTTTCATACTTAACCCTTCATTATATTTATAATTGATTTTAAAATAATACTTGCTCCTAATATACAAGTACCAACAATGTTAACCCATAATGGAGTTAACATCCAAGTCCATAAAACAAAAATCATTACTGCTCTCATATTAAATCCTCACTATATTTGTTACTATTTTCATTCCTTCTTGCTTTCTTAAAGCATTGACTACTAATACGCTAGGTTGTCTGTCAGCAGGTTTATAACCTTTTTGTTCAGCATAGCCGCCGTATTTTAAGAACGCATTAGCGTTGTAATAAGTTCTTTGGTGTTCTTTTGTTTTCTTACGTTTTCTATCATATAAGAAAATCATATCAGTATAATTAATCACAGTATGTGTATGTGAATGAATATATAAATCCATATCCGGTCTCACTAGAGCCATGTCTTGTAAAGCATTTGCTGTAGCACCGGCTCTACGTCCACCACCTGAACCACCGTGAATACCGTAAACAACATATTTATTCTTAACATTTTTCATTCCGTGCGCAACACCAAATTCAATGTTTAATAAATATGAGTGTTCTACAAATTTATCTTTAATACCTAAAGCAATAGCAACCGCTTTTAACGGATTAATACCAGCTAAAAGACTTGTTCTATACTCATGGTTACCACTAGCCATGATTAATATTTTATTCTTAATAGGCATTAATAAATCGATTAATAAATCTTGTTCGTCTTCAATAGTCATTTGTTCTCTATATGAATCAGATTTACTAGTTTTTAATGCGTTATTAATTAAATCCCCATTTAAAATACAGTAGCAATCTTTAGTTGTTTTGATATAATTAATAGTCTCTTTAATTAAGTCTAAATCACACAATTCATCTCCGATGTGCATATCACCTAACACCATTAATTGAAACGTATTTTTAGGAGCATCTATTTTTATGTTAAATTCCTTCATAATATTTTTCCTTTATTAGTTTTAATGTTGATAAAAATATATCTTCGTTAATCGACCCTTTACTTTCCTTTTTAATTAGCAATTCCGTATAAGGTATGTTTATGGTAACTAAAAATCGTTTAACCGTAATCTCCTTAGTAAACGGATTTTTAGTTAACACGAATACCCCTTCGTCCGCACAACATAAAGCATTAAGTTTTACAAGATGATTTAATAAGTGAAATATAGCTTCAGCCATGGTTAAATTAGCAGATTTATCTATTATATTTTTACCTTGTTTTATTATTAATCTATAACACTTATCTAAACCCATCTCAACTCCTTTAATTTGTTTCTTGCAAATTGTATATACCATTCCTTATCTAAACTATCTATCATGTGTAATTCGTCATTCAATAACATACATCTTTCAGGAACATCTGCTATTTTATCATAACGAGGTTTGCCGTCATCGCAGACCTTGTATTTTTTTATAGTGCCGTAGCGGGTGTCTGTTGTGGCTACAACTCTATTTACTTTATTAGCGAGTCTAGGTTCGTTATCTATATAATGATATGTTTTAGTATAAGTGTAACCTGTTTTTGCTGTGAAACAAAATTTGAAAATATCTTCACATTCATTAATAGTATCTTCAATAGGTTTATCGTTCACATAATAATTCAATAATGCTTCATGAGTGATAGGAGCGTTTAAATTAGCAATAGTTTCTTCAGCTTGATTAGTCCATTTACCTTTTAATTTATATGGTTTTTTAGGATTATCGGTAACTTCAATATAATTATTAACATCTCTTTGAAAGAACATTTTAATATAATCATATTCCATGTTAAACCCGGTCAAATCTTCCCATTCTTTAACTATCTTTTTGACATCATCTATTCTATCATTCACAACTTTAATCAAAATACCATCCGTATTAGTTTGAACTATTATAGCACCTATTTCATTATAAATTTTATTAGCCAACGCAGCCAATAATAATTGACCTAAATAGCAAAGAGAACTTGCCTGATATTCGTCATATAAGGCGTTATATTTGTTCTTAGTTGCGCCGTAAGTGGTATTTAGTATAAGTTTTAAACCTTCTTGTTGAGCGTTTAATTTGCGCCATTTTTCGGACTTACCATTGAGTCTTTCTTCTTCCTTACTTTCCTTTTTTACTTGTACACGTAAATCATAAATTTTTCTATACACAGTAGGGTCAGGAACGTTACGAGACATATAATTAAAATTCATCATTAAATTAGGGTAATACGATGTAACATCAATATTCATTAACGTAGAATTATCATCAGTCTTACATACTATATTTTCAGAGTAAGTAGAATGAATTCCACCAATACCGAAATTAATTTCGTTATCAAACAAATGAACTGTTTTAGTATCGTCATTAAGATATTCAAATAACGATAAAACATTAGCTGGTAGGTTGGCTTTTAAATAAGACTCTACTGTTTGTGGAATTACGAATTTGTCACAAAAACTACGCACTTTTGGTGATGCTTTTAAAACTAAAGCACATAACTTAGCGTTAGTACTCTTTAAAGCAACGTCTAACGGAATATCAAACATTTCACTTAACATTTTCTTAGCTTCGATATAAGTTCTTCTGTATTCCAATAATCTAACAGTAGCAGTAACGTCATGCTTACAGTAAGAGATGATTTCTTCTTTTTCAGCAGCAGTTAAGTTTTCTTTATCGAAAGGTATTTCGCTTTCTTTTATCGACATCCCTATATTAGATTCAAATTCTTTTAAAGAACCAAACTTCCAGTCGTCAAATAAATCAGAAAAATTAAATTTGTTCCAGAAAGTATAATTATTAAAAGGGTCTGTTGTATCATTGGTTTCTACAATAGCCTTAGATAATTGGTATACTCTAAAAGGGTCACATGCGTGAATAATGGCGTTTAATATACGTAAGTCGTAACCCTTTATATTGAATCCCATGAGACAACGTTTGATAATAAGATTTTTTATAATCAATTTATAATTTGGATTATCACTAGTCAACACCATGAGTTCTTTCATATCATTTGGATTAGTATAAACCATACACCACCAATCAGGAAAGACCTCCATATCGAATACAACTTCATCTAAATTAATCATTAGACACCTCGATAATAGGTGTTATCGGAACCATTTCCATTTTAGGAACGTATATTACTTTTTGTCCGCAGGTAGGACACTCTATACAAGGATAAAATCCAGCAATATATTTTAAGTCATTATCATCATAATTATAAATAGTTCCGCATGATTGACATGTTTCTACTTTACCTTTTATTATGTTCATCTACAAACCTCCAACATTGATTATAATTATCTTTATTCCACGTAGTATTTCGTTTTTCTAATTTATATTCGTCACATATTTCTCTATCAAATTTAACTTTCTTCAATGGTTTAAATCCTGTATCGTAACAGAATTGTTCATATTCTTTAAATACTTCTCCACAAGGTCTGTGGTCTAAGTTGCTCTTCTTATAATTGAATTCTTTCATGAAACTCAACACAGAAGATTGTTCTGTTTTATATTCTTCAAGCTTAACCACAGATGATTTACATTCAGTTAATTTATTGGTTTTCAATGCTGCTGATAATTTTTCAATAGCCACGCTCAATAAATACTCATAATCTTGCTCAGTTAACCTATCTAAAAAGAAAGGGTCTGGATTTTCAATTTTTTTGTTAATATCGATAATCATTACACGTCTATAAAACCCAGTACTTCTATCATAGACTTCAGGTAATCTGTTTGTTGTGAATATTAACTTCGCAAAATTAGAGAAATTGATAGGTGATTTATATTTTCTTTGTGCAGCAAACATTTGACCAGTAACTAACTTCTTTAAAATATCCGTTTCTTTTAATCCTTTATAAGCGATGTCGTCTCCGATATTCACCAACTTACCAAATAACTCACATGGCATGTAATCTTTTTCTAAATCGTTTAATGAAATGAAAGATGAGTTTACTCCACCAATTAAATTTTTAATAAGAGTTAAATATGTTGATTTACCTGTTTGACCTTCGCCGTAGCAAATGAAGAATTTTTCAAACACCGTTTTTCTGATTAAACAATATCCTATGATTTCATATAACAAACTCTTTTTATCTTCTTCACAACTAGATATTTGGTTGAAGAAACTATCAATAACTTGTGAATATGGAGCATCTTGGATATAATTACAATCAATATATACTGTATTATAAACAGATGGTGTATGTGGTGTTAATTTCATATTAGCTAAATTTAAAATACCATTTCTAAATACAATCTCATTCCAATTTTTATTTAGTTCATGAGAAGCCACCCATGATTTAAGTTTGATGAATTTTAAAATTTCTTTGCGTTGTTTCTCTTTTAAACTAGAATTATATTCCAAATGAATGATACGCTCTAACTCGCTTTCTTCATATATTTGTTTATAATATTTACCATTATACATATAACAAACATCGTTACAAGTTATAATTTGTTTATCTTTTATGATGCGAGTGGCTATTTTATCTTCATAACAGGTTTTTTCACCATCAGAATCGTCTTGTTTTTTAAGAATATCATCTCTTAAAACAGTCTTTTGTAATTCAACATCAGTTAATGGTTTATCGAAGAGATACGTATTTATTAATCTAATTGATTCACATTTTTCATCTAACGTCAACGCTTTAGCATAGTCAATTAACGATAACATGTGTTTGAGTAAAGCATCGTTTCTTCCAGACCCTTCACCCATGCCTACAAAATCTGACTGTGCTTTAAACTTATCTAACGGGATTAAAAAGAATGGAACCGAATCTACGCTGTTACTAATGGTACCCCATTTTCTATCAGTATCATTTTCAGGAAGAATAATGTAACCTTTTTCGCTACAACGAACATCGACAACAATACCTAAGGAACAATATTGACCAGCGCTGATACTTTTGATATTTCTATCATTTTTAAAAATGAAATGACCGCCTTTTCTTCCTTTCATAAAACTAAAATTAATTTTAGATGCTTGAAGAATATCAAATACAATTCTGGCGTTAGTTTTATTATCTATATCAATAACAATATAATCGTTAGGAACAATCCAACCAATTCTATTTGTTGTATCTTTAATTTCATCGAAAGATAATATTTTAGTATTTATAGGCGCTTTGCTTTTTTGGTATTTTTCTCTTTCGTCGTCGTTTGTTATATCTCCAATATATTGAGCATGAATCTCTCTATATTTTGAGTTAGGAAATTGTTTATTGAATTCTAATAATTCATTACTCGGCATCGTATCCCCCTATTGCTGTTTTTAAATATTCATCTCTCGACTTTTTATTACTAATAGCCCACCATATTTTTTCTTCAATAGTACCTTTAGATATTAATATAGTGTATACTACATTATTTTTTTGACCGTTTCTATAAATACGACCAGTCATTTGCTCATAATTTAAGAATGAATAGTCGTATGAATAAAATATCATTTGGTTACAATATTGTAAATTCAAGCCTTCTGATTGACCATATTGTAAAAATAATATTTGTTTATTTGGAAACTCCGATGGGTCGGTCGTCCAATCGTAGTTTAATGTTTTTAAATTATCTAAATCATGTTGATATTGATAAACAATAATTACCTTGTGTGTTTCTTCCAACATGTCTTCTAATATTTTATCTAATTCTTTTAATTTTTTATTTTCACATATTTCATGGACTTTTTTGTAATCATCATAGAAAAAACCATTAGAAGCCTGATGTAGTTTATTCAGAGTTTCTAATGGTATCATAGTTTTTTCATATTCAGCTGTCCTCAAAATTCCATCTTTCAACTCTCGATATTGTTCGCTTACCATACCATCTATATACACTACATCGGTACGTTTTTCAGGTAAATCAATACAATCTTTAGCTTCTTTAACCATCGAATGTTTTGCTACCCTTTCCATTAATTCATCCAACAAATGTGGTTTTGGGTTAATTAATATTTCAAATTTAAACCCAAAACTACTTTCCATTTGTCGGGTATAATAATATCTCCATACGAATTCATCATAAGTCATGTTGAACTCTACGATATTCATATTTTTAAAGATATTATACACATCAGCATAATTATTAGCAACAGGAGTTCCTGTCAATCCCCAAACATATTCGGCTTTAGCGTTAACTAATCTAAACTTTTTAGAAGTTTTAGTAGTTTTACCTTTTAATTTGTGTACTTCATCTAATATAACTACATCAAAATATTTCTTAGCAAAATCTTTATCTCTTGCTATTTTTTCGTAATTCATATAAGTCACATCATATTTAGATAAGTCATAATTAGTATCTTTTTTCCACACATTATCTAAAACTCTTTTTGGAGCCACTATCAATACCTTGCATTTTGGTAAAGCGCATAAAGCGCTCAAAGCAGTGAATGTTTTTCCAGTTCCTACTTCAAAAAATAAACAATATTTTTTATGCTTTAGAAGTAGTTCTTTTCCTTTTTCTTGGTGTTGATATAGTTTTATTGCCATTTTCTAATCCTTTTCCTAATAAATATCCTTTCGTTATTTCGATAAATTCGTTATAATCTTTATTGTCTTTATTTCTTGTGTATAAAATTGTATTCGGTATTTCGTCAACGAGAGCCGTATACATTGTGTTTTCGAATGATTTTTTATCGTCTGCTATTAAAACAGGTATAAAATCATACTTCGACAAAAATTCGATAACATCGTTTATTGGTCTTTCTTTAAACTGTTTTGATGTGGATGCTACAATAACTTTCTTTTGTTTTTTAATATACTTAATAAAGTCGTTACACCACACCAAAGCGTTATTTAAGACACAATAGTTAGTATTACATTTCCAAATTTCCATCGCTATATTATCTACGTGTTCGCCAATAATTAATAGATTCATGTTTATTTCTCCCTTTTATGGTATATAATTTCATATAGTATTACTTCAATTAAGAAAACAACAGCCCACACAATTATCATAAATGGAAAACCTTGAGAACCAATGTTGATTAGTTTTAATGTTACGAGCATAGTGAATAACCCCACTCCCCTACCAAGTAGGTTAGCGAAGAAATAAAAGTTAAAGTTGAGACGGACAGCACCAGCCACTAAACATAAAATGTCATCAGGAAACATAGGAAAAATAACAGTCAATAAATACCACAATTTTCCTTTTTTGTTCAGTACATTACTCCATTTATCATAATCTTCTTCTGACCCAGCGCACCACTTCACAGCTTTTTTGCCTAATTTATTACCTAACCAATAAGCCACAACACATCCAGCCATATAAGCACTTAATACGGTGATAAAGTATAGGACACTCAAGACATTAATTCCGATGGATACACTAGCACTCAACACAACATACGCAGGGATATTCAATATGGTTGTTTGTAAAAACATAATCAACCATATAATGACGTATGTTATCCATCCGGTTGAGTGTTGTATTAAGTTGCTAAAAAAATCATTTACATGTGGTTCGGTAAAAATTAACTCCATTAAGAGTATGAATAACGTGGTTACTTGAAGTACACGAAGTATTTTTAATATTTGTTGTTTATTCATCATTTTCCTCAGATTCTATATAAGCAATTACTTCGTTCACATCATCTACTAAAAGGTAGGTTCCTCCTGCTTTAGTAATATTCCTCTCATGGATTTTTTGTTCTTCAGTTTGCCCATTTTTATTCCCAGGTTTTTTAACCTCTATACCTAAGAACTTACCACGAAAACAACACACTAAATCAGGAATACCTTTAACCATGAATTTAGAGCCGTGAACTTTAAAATAATAAATACCTTTTTCAAATAGATATTTTTTTATCTTATTTTCTACGCTTTTTTCTATCATTATTCTTCTATTTTATGAAATGTAGCGACTTCGTAATACTTACTTTCTTTAATTTCACCAGTAACAATATCTTCTTTTGCAGGTTGTTTTTTAACTTCTGCTACAAATTTTCTACCAACTAAAGTACTTGGAAGAGAATCTAAATCGAAAGCGCCTTCTGTTTTCACACCACAAGCACTAGCGAATCTTTTATATCTCCACATAGCAGAATCAGTTAACCATAAAGTTACATTGATTTGTTCGCCTTCTTTTGTAGCGCAAAGATATTTGTGAAATTCTTTACCGTTTGCTGTTGTTTGTCTATAATTTCCGTCTTGACCCTTCAAAGCTTCCATAACCTTCAAAGTATATCTACCTTCAGAGCCAATATATTGTGTTTCTTGAATATCATCCCAATTTTTAATAGTTCCCATTACCATTCTTCTCCTTTATTTTCATTTTCATTTTCATTTTCATTTTCTTCATTAAATGGATTTGTTTGATTTTCTACTACATTGATTTTTTCAATGTCTTCTTGTTTTTTATTACCTTTAATAATATCTTGTAATTTCTCATAAGTGAAATCTTCAATATAAAGACCACCTTCGAGTTTTTTACCTTC